>TBL_comb47_HYPODRAFT_10000366_pt1 | contig 59845 bp, 55 predicted proteins | sample TroBogypolimnion_40_FD_10682 | JGI IMG/M metagenome (IMG submission 10682)
CGGGCACAACCATCGGGTCGTGCACCTCGGCCAGCCAGGGCGTGCCGGTCGCGCGTTTCAAGGCGCGGCCCGCCATATGCGCGGCGAACGCACCGCCGGTCGAATAGATCAGATCAAATGGTTTCTGCCGCGCCAGGCTGCGCCCCTTCAGGTAGGCGCTGAGCCACCAGGACCAGGAGCTTTCCACGGGACGCAGCAGCTTCTCGATCAGCATTCCGGGCAGCAGAAGCAGGGACGCCAGCAGCATGACGGCGCGATAGCGCAGGCCGCTGTCCCAGCGCTTGCGCAGCACATGGCGCAGTTCGAAACGGATGCCGGCCGGCCCCGTTGGCCAGAGCTGGTAGTGCTCCAGCAGCGCGTCATGCCTTCCGGAAACGCCACTGAGCACAACAACCTCGACACCGGCGTGCGCCAGATGCGGCAGCTTGTCGGTAATGGTGTGGCTCGCGGCCCGGCCATCCATATTGAAAGCGTGACTGATCACCAGCCAGCGTTGGGTCGTTTCAGCGGTCATGTGGGGCGCGCGGGATGGAAAGCTCAAGGGTTGATCGAAGCTGCCTGCGAGTACAGCGCGTCGTATTGTAGGGCGGCCTCCTCCCAGGAATGCTGTTTGGCAAAGGCCAGACCGCCCTCACGCAAGTGCGCCGCCAGCTCGGCATCGCCCAGGACCGCGTCGATCCGGGCGGCCAGCGCCGCAGCGTCTTTCGGGTCCGACAGCAACATCACTTGCACGCCATCGGTCAGCTCGCGCGCGATGCCGCAATACGCAGGCCCGCTCACCACCACCGGCAGGCCATGGGCCATGGCTTCGAGCACCACCATCGCATAGCTGTCCTCTAGCGTCGGATGGGCCAGACAGTCGGCCGCGCCATAGGCCCAGGCGAGATCATTGATCACGCCCAGAAAATGCACGCGTTCCCTAAGGCCCAGGCGTTCGGCCAGTTGCCGGTATTGGGGCACGGTCCTGGGATTGCCGACGACCAGCAGCTCAACGTCCGGCGCCAGCTGCGTCAGTGCCTGCAGCAGTGCGTCGAGGCCCTTGCGCGCATAGTCGTTGGCGACAAAAAGGATCAGCCGTGCCTGCGCCGGCAGGCCCAGTTGTTCGCGTGCCTGCGCGCGTGAAAAACAGGCCGGCCCCATCCGCGTGCCGGGCGTGATCACCGCGACCGCGCCGCGGCATGCCGGATAGGCCTGTTCACACTCGTGGCGCAGGCTCTCCGAACTGGCCACGACGCAGCTTGCATGGAAGCGCGCGCCTTCAAGCCAAATGTAGGTCAATAGGCGCGGGCTCAAGCACACATTCGCCCAGCGCAGCAAGCGTCGCCAACCGCTGCGCCCGGCAAACAGATTAAGCCGAAGCGGGCGCACGTGGATGGTCTGCACCTGACCGTGCCAGGTGTTCTCGTGCGAATGCACGACGTGAAAGCCGCTGCGCGTCTGGCGCCAGCTGTCGAACGCGAACACCAGTTGATTGAGCCAGCGCGGCTTGCGCCCCAGGCACAGGACGCGGTGATAGTGCACCCCGGAGACCGGCTGGTTCGATTCCTGCGAAAAAACGTGGACTTCGTGGCGCTGCGCCAGTTGATCTACCAGCGCCACTGCATAACTCTCGGCGCCGCCGCCCGACCTCGAAAAGACCCGATTGAGGACAGCGATGCGCATCAGATTACAGCAGCACGATATCGTACTGTTCCTGCGCCATCGCACTCTCGCTCTGCAGCGACACCGGCTTGCCGATGAACTCGATCAGGCCCGCCAGGTGCTGGCTTTCCTCATCGAGAAACAGCTCGATCACCTTGGGCGACGCCACCACGCGGAACTCGCGCGGATTGAACTGGCGCGCCTCGCGCAGGATCTCGCGGAAGATGTCGTATGTCACGCTGCGCGCCGTCTTGACGATGCCCTTGCCCTCGCAGGTCGGGCACGGCTCGCACAACATGTGGGCCAGCGATTCGCGCGTGCGCTTGCGCGTCATCTCGACCAGGCCGAGCTGGGAAAAACTGCCGGCCATGGTCTTGACGCGGTCGCGCGCGAGCTGCTTGCGGAACTCCGCGAGCACCGCCTCGCGGTGATCCTCGCGCACCATGTCGATGAAGTCGACAATGATGATGCCGCCCAGGTTGCGCAGCCGCAGTTGGCGCGCAATGGCCTGCGCCGCTTCCAGGTTGGTCTTGAAGATGGTGTCATCGAAGTTGCGCGCGCCGACGAAGCCACCGGTGTTGACATCGACCGTGGTCAGCGCCTCGGTCTGGTCGACGATCAGGTAGCCGCCGGACTTCAGGTCGACGCGGCGCTTGAGTGCCTTGGCAATCTCCTCGTCGATGGCGTAGAGGTCGAAGATCGGGCGCTCGCCCGTGTAATGTTGCAGCTTCTGCACCGCCGCCGGCATGAACTCGGCGCCGAAGGCCTTGAGCGCGTCGAACTGCTCGCGCGAATCGAGCTTGATGCTGTGCGTGCGCTCGGTCACCAGGTCGCGCAGCACGCGCTGCAGCAGATTCAGGTCCTGATGCAGCAGCGAGGTCGGCGGCAGCGTCACCGAGGCCGAGCGGATGCGCGCCCAGGCCTTGCGCAGGTAGCCGATGTCCTCGGACAGCTCGGCGTCGCTTGCGTCCTCGCCGTTCGTGCGCAGGATGAAGCCGCCGCCGTCACTGCCCGCTAGCAATTGCAGGCGCGCACGCAAATCATCGCGCTGGCTCTGTGGAATCTTCTGCGACACGCCGACATGGTCGTCCTGCGGCAGAAAGACCAGCATGCGCCCCGCGATGCTGATCTGCGTCGACAGGCGCGCACCCTTGGTGCCGATCGGGTCCTTGATGACCTGCACCATCAGCGCCTGGCCCTCGAAGACCTGCTTCTCGATCGGGACCTGCGGCAAGGTGTTGCGCACCATGCTCGGCGGCTCGCCATCGGGCTGGCGGTGCCAGACATCGGCGACGTGCAGAAAGGCCGCGCGCTCCAGACCAATGTCGACGAAAGCCGACTGCATGCCCGGCAGCACGCGCGAGACCTTACCGAGGTAGACATTGCCGACCAGGCCGCGCTCGAGCGTGCGCTCGACGTGCAACTCCTGCAAGGCGCCCGATTCGATGATGGCCACACGCGTCTCCTGCGGCGACCAGTTGATCAATATGTCTTCCTGCATGTTGCTGTTCTTACACCTTGAAACCGAAGGACCGCAACAATTGCGCGGTCTCGTACATCGGCAAGCCCATGATGCCAGAATAACTGCCACTGATATGGGAAACGAAAGCGGCGGCGCGGCCCTGCACGGCATAGGCGCCGGCCTTGCCCAGCGGCTCCTGCGATGCCGCGTAGGCCTTGAGTTGGGTCGCACTGATGGCGCCAAACGTGACGCGTGAATCGGACAAGGCCTGCTCCCGCTTGCGCGCGCTGCCGAGCGCCACGGCTGTGAGGACCCGGTGCGTGTGGCCCGAGAGCTCGCCGAGCATGCGCACTGCGTCGGCCGCATCATCGGGTTTGCCGTAAATGGTGCGCCCGAGCGCGACCGTGGTGTCGGCGCACAGCACCGGCGCTGGCGGCAGGCCGCGACGTTTCAGGCGCGCCAGGGCCGCATCGAGCTTGAGGTGCGTGACGCGCTGGACATAGGCAGCCGGCGCCTCGCCCGGCAACACGTGTTCCAGCGCTTCGGCATCTTCGTCGGCATCGGGCAGCAGCAGCCGATGGCGCACGGCCAGTTGATCGAGCAGTTGAGCCCGGCGCGGGCTTTGGGAGGCCAGGTAGATGAAGGGACTGGCAGGCATGAATACCGCCTATTCGCGATGGTAGGGATGATGGGCATTGATCGACCAGGCGCGGTAGAGCTGTTCGATCAGCAGCACGCGGACCATGGCGTGCGGCAGGGTCAGGTCGGACAGGCGGATGCGCTCGTGCGCCGCCTGCTTGAACACCGGGTCGAGCCCATCGGGACCGCCGATGACCATCGCCACATCGTCGCTCTCGAGCTGCCAATGCGTGAGCTTTTGCGCCAGAGCCGTCGTGGTCAGCGATGTGCCGCGCTCGTCGAGCGCGACGATGCGGCAGCCCTTGGGCAACACCGCCTCGATGCGGGCGCGCTCGGCAGCGTAAAGAGTCTCGACGGATTTGGAGGCGCGCGGCTCGGTCTTTACGACGCGCAGCTCAACCTTAAGTTCGTGCGGAAATCGCTTGGCGTAGTCATCCCAGGCGGTCTGCGCCCAATCCGGGACGCGCTGGCCGACCGCAACAATGACCAGTCGCACCGGAAGAATCCGCTCAGGCCTTGCGCACCGCCGGCTTGCGAGCGCCCGCCTTCTTGGTGGCGACCTTGCGCGCCGGCGCCTTGACCACGGGTGCCTTGACCGGCGCGTTGACCGTGACCTTTTTCAGCACTGCAGTGGCTGCCGGCGCCTTGGGAGTGATCTTCTTGGCCGCAGCTTTCTTCGCCGGTGCTTTGGTGGCAGCCGACTTGGCGTCTTGCACGCGCTTGAGTTGCGCCTTGGACGGGAAAGCTTCCTGTACACCCTTCTTGGCGGCATTCGAGCGCTTGAGGCTGGTTTCCGGCTTGAGCGCGGCCTTCACCGGCTTTGCCGGCGCGGCGATCTCCTTGACCGCCGGCTTGGCGGCGCCGAATTTCAGGCGCACCGGCTTTTCGCCCCAAAGCTCTTCGAGGTTGTAGTACTGGCGGAAACTCGGCTGCATGATGTGGACCACGGCCTGACCGCAGTCGACGATGATCCACTCGCCATTGGTCTCGCCTTCGACACGCGGCTTGGCAAAACCGGCATCGCGCACAGCATCACGCACGCTGGCGGCCAGTGCCTTGGTCTGGCGATTCGAGGTACCCGATGCGATGATGACCCGCTCGAACAGCGCTGAAAGATGCTCGGTGTCGAATACCGCGATGTCATGGGCTTTGACGTCTTCCAGACCATCGACGATGGCGCGCTGAAGTTTCTGAATGTCTTTTTTGGCGAGGGTTGTGGTAGTCATCAAGCAGTCTGGTAAAGGTGGTGGTCTTCAATATAACGCGCAACCGATTCAAAGACCAGAGGCCCGAGGGCCTGGCGCGCTGCGATTCGGGCTCGAATCTCGGTTGCGCTGAGCGGCACGGCTGGCATCGGCAGATGCCGAAATCGCGATTCGTAGCGCTTGGGAGCGAAAAAGCGGGGCTTGCTCCCCTTCCAATCTCCGCGGTCAGCTACACAAATTATAGCAGTCTGCAGAATTTCCTGCCAGGCATGCCAGGTTGGCAGCGCGCGCGCCTGGTCTTCGCCCATCAGCAGGAACAGTTCGGCATCGGGCCATTCCTTCTTCAGCTCGCGCAGGGTGTCGACCGTGTAGCTCGGGCCCGCGCGTTCGGTTTCGCGCGCATCGACCACCACCTGCGGCAAGTCGGCAAAGGCGAGCCGCGCCATGGCCAGCCGGTGCTGGGGCGGACTCAGGGGCCGCGCCTTGTGCCAGGCGTGCCCGGTCGGGATGATGCGCAGTTCATCAAGTTGGAGTTCCTGCAGGGCGGCGCGCACCAGCGCCACATGGGCAGCGTGCGGCGGGTCGAAGGCGCCGCCAAACACCGCAATGCGCCGCACCCGGGGCTGAGGCTGAGTCGCCACCGACGTCACCTCAGACCCAGTCCCGGCGCACCAGGTACTTGGTGTAGAGCTCGGCTTCCGGCGAACCGGGCGCAGGCACGTTCTGGTACGACCAGCTCACAAGCGGCGGCATCGACAGCAGGATCGATTCGGTGCGCCCGCCCGACTGCAGGCCGAAGTGCGTGCCGCGATCCCAGACTAGGTTGAACTCGACATAACGGCCGCGCCGGTACAGCTGGAACGCGCGTTCGCGCTCGCCATAGGCCAGATGCATGCGGCGTTGCACGATCGGCAGGTAGGCCCCCAGGAAGGCGTCGCCGACCGACTGCATCATGGCCAGACTCTCATCGAAGCCCAGTTCGGAGAAGTCGTCGAAGAAGATGCCGCCGACACCGCGCTGCTCGTCGCGGTGCTTCAGATAGAAGTACTCGTCGCACCACTTCTTGAAGCGAGCATGCTTGTCGCTGCCAAAGGGCGCGAGCGCCGTCTTGCACGCAGTGTGGAAATGCAAGGCGTCCTCGTCGAAGCCGTAGTATGGCGTCAGGTCCATGCCGCCGCCGAACCAGCACACGAGCTTGCCGTCGGCGCCGGTGGCAGCGATCATGCGCACGTTCATATGGACCGTCGGCACGTAGGGGTTGCGCGGATGGAACACCAGCGAGACGCCCATCGCCTCGAAGGACGCGCCGGCCAGTTCAGGGCGGCTCTGCGTTGCCGAAGGCGGCAGCGCCGGTCCGCGCACATGCGAGAAGCCGCAGCCGGCGCGCTCGAACACCAGGCCGCCCTCGAGAATCTGCGTCACGCCCTGCCCCTGCAGCTTCTCCTCGGGCGGCTTTTGCCAGGCATCGACCAGGAAGGCCGTGCCGTCGAGTGCCGTGACGGCTGCGGTGATGCGCGCCTGCAGGCCGGTCAGGTAGTGCCGCACGGCGCCGGTCTGGGTGGCACTGAGGTCCTGCATGCTCATGGCGTTGCACCCTTGATGGCGCGGTGGCCGATGTCGGTGCGGTACTGCATGCCGTCGAAATGCACGCCGGCAATCACTTCATAGGCGCGTTGCTGCGCCTGTTTGACGTTGTCGGCCAGCACCGTAGCGCACAGCACGCGTCCGCCGGATGTGACGATGTCACCACCCTGCATGGCGGTGCCGGCATGGAACACGACCGCATCCTCGGCATCCTTCGGCAGGCCCGTGATCCGGTCGCCCTTGCGCGGCTGCGTCGGGTAACCGTGCGCGGCCAGCACGACACCGAGCGCGGTGCGCCGGTCCCATTGCAGCTCGACCTGATCGAGGCGGCCGTGCGGTCCCGGTTCGGTCGCGGCCAACATTACTTCGAGCAGATCGGTCTTCAGGCGCAGCATGATGGGCTGAGTTTCCGGGTCGCCCATGCGGCAGTTGAATTCGAGCGTCTTGGGGTGTCCGTTGGCGTCAATCATCAGGCCAGCGTAGAGGAAACCGCTGTAGGGGATACCGTCCTTTTCCATGCCGCGAATGGTCGGCACGATGATCTCGCGCATGGCGCGCGCATGGACGTCGGGCGTGACCACGGGCGCGGGCGAATAGGCACCCATGCCGCCGGTGTTGGGCCCCTGATCGTCGTTGAGCAGGCGCTTGTGGTCCTGGCTCGTGGCCAGCGGCAGCACGTTCTTGCCGTCGCACATGACGATGAAGCTGGCTTCCTCGCCGACCAGAAATTCTTCGATCACAACCCTCGCGCCACCCTCGTTGTGGCTGACGCCGAGCCGGTTGTCGATCAGCATGAAGTCCACCGCCTCGTGCGCCTCGGACAGTGTCATGGCCACGACCACGCCCTTGCCTGCTGCCAGGCCGTCGGCCTTGACCACGATCGGCGCGCCTTGCTGTTCTATGTAGGCATGCGCCGCCGCCGGATCGGAAAAGGTTTCATAGGCCGCGGTCGGAATGTCGTGGCGCTTCATGAAGGCCTTGGAGAATGCCTTCGAGCTTTCCAGTTGCGCGGCAGCCTGCGTCGGGCCGAAAACGCGCAGGCCGTGCTTGCGGAACTCGTCGACCACGCCCGCCGCCAGCGGACCCTCGGGCCCGACCACCGTCAGCGCGATGCCGTTGGCCAGCGCCCAGGCGCGCAATTCGGGCACGCCCGTGACGTCGACGTTGTCGAGTTGCGGATCGAGCGCAGTGCCGCCGTTGCCCGGCGCCACATAGACCGCTTCCACTTTAGGCGACTGGCGCAGCTTCCAGGCCAGCGCGTGTTCACGGCCACCGCCGCCGATGACGAGAACCTTCATTCGCTGTCCATTTCGGCGTTGTGGTAGACCGCCTGCACGTCGTCGAGTTCTTCGAGCACATCGAGCAGACGCTGCATCTTGGCCGCATCCTCGCCGCTGAGCTGGATCGGGTTCTCGGCGCGCATCGTGACTTCGGCCACCTCGGGCTTGAGGCCGGCCGTTTCGAGCGCGTTCTTGACCGCCTCGAACGCCGCGTAACTGGTCAGCACTTCGATTGCGCCTTCGTCGTCGACGATCACGTCGTCCGCGCCCGCTTCCAGCGCGACTTCCATCACCTTGTCCTCGTTCGTGCCCGGCGCAAAGATCATTTGCCCGCAGTGCTTGAACTGGAACGCCACCGAGCCGGCGGTGCCCATGTTTCCACCGTGTTTGCTGAAGGCGTGGCGCACCTCGGCCACAGTGCGCACTTTGTTGTCGGTCATGGTGTCGACCAGGATGGCGGCGCCGCCGATGCCGTAGCCTTCGTAACGGATTTCCTCGTAGGTCACGCCTTCCTGGTTGCCGGTGGCCTTGTCGATGTTGTACTTGACGCGGTCGGCCGGCATGTTGGCCGCCTTGGCCCGGTCCACCGCCAGGCGCAGGCGCGGGTTAGTGCCCAGATCACCCCCGCCGGCACGGGCCGCCACCGTGATTTCACGGATGATGCGCGTCCATATCTTGCCCCGCTTTTCGTCCTGTCGACCTTTGCGATGCTGAATATTGGCCCATTTACTATGTCCTGCCACGGGAAATCCTTCAAAAGTTCGTTACGCTATCGGATCAATTGTACTTTTCGAGAAGGACGCGAGCATGAGCCCACAAACCGGCAACGACCCCATGGTCCACGTCGTCGACCATCCCCTGGTGCAGCACAAGCTGACCCTGATGCGCAAAAAAGATGCAAGCACCAACAGCTTTCGCACGCTGCTCAATGAGCTCGCGATGCTGATGGCCTACGAGGTCACGCGCGACATGCCGACGCAGGAAGTGGAGATCGAGACACCGCTCGAGACCATGAAGGCCCGCGTGATTGACGGCAAGAAACTGGTGCTGGTCTCGATCCTGCGCGCCGGCACTGGCATTCTGGACGGGATGCTGACCGTGGTGCCGGGCGCGCGCGTCGGCCACATCGGCCTGTACCGCGACCCAAAGACCCTGAAGGCGGTCGAGTACTACTTCAAGATGCCCAAGGACATGCAGGAGCGCGACGTCGTCGTCGTCGACCCGATGCTGGCCACTGGCAATTCAGCCGTGGCCGCGATCGAGCGCGTCAAGGCGCTCAAACCGAAATCCATCAAGTTCGTCTGCCTGCTGACCTGCCCGGAAGGCATCGCTACGCTGCGCAAGGCGCATCCGGACGTGCCGGTCTATACGGCGGCGATCGATCGCCAGCTCAACGACCACGGCTACATCCTGCCGGGCCTGGGCGACGCGGGCGACCGGATTTTCGGGACGCAGTAAGCAGCCCCGCTACGGCGCAATCATCTCCGCGTAGTCGTAGAGCGCGCCCAGAATCGCTTCGCCGCGCTCATCGGCTGACTCCGCCAGCTGGTCGATCTCGGCCGACAGCGAATCGATGGTGCGAGCGCCGCCCTCGCCCTCGAAGAGTCGCGCCGCACGATGCGCTTCCCAGCGCGCGGCTTCTTCTAGCGTCAGGCTTTCGGGGAAATTGCGGGCACGGTAGCGGAACACCAACTCCGCCAGCCGCGCGTCGTCAAAAGCCTGGCGCGCCTTGGCCAGCTGCTGCGGCGTGGCGGCGCGCAAATCGTTGAGGCGGCGCCGGTCCGCGTTGCCGATAAAGCCGCCGTACAAATCCTCGTCGACATCGACCGGCCCCTCCTTTGGCCGCTTGAAGACCTCGGGCCAGATCGCGCTCATGTCCGGCAGGCCCTGCGCCAGCGCCGCGTGCTGCAGTTGCACGTCCATTTGCAAGCCCCAGCGCTGCGCCATCTCGGGTGTCAGAGTCTTGAGATTGCCGACCACCATCGGCGACTTGTTTAGGTGAATAGTCTTGACCGGCAGGCGCGTCACGTCTTCGGGCAGGTCATCGCTGCGGGTGAACATCCGCAGCCGGATTTCATCGGCGTTCAGCATGGCCAGCGGCCGCGGATCCTGCGCCAGGTCCCAGACGATCAGCTCGTTCTTGTTGAACGGGTGCATGGCCAGCGGCCACATAAGCGCCAGGCAGCCGCGCTCGGCCGGAAACATGCCCGAGATGTGCAGAAACGGCTTGGCATACATCGGCGTGGTCGGCAAACCGAGTTCGACCGCCACCTTGTCCTTCTTGCGCAAGCCCAGGCAGAACTCGAACAGGCGCGGCTGCGCCTGTTTGATCAGGCGCGCCAGCGCAATCGTGGCGCGCACATCGCTGAGCGCGTCGTGCGCACTCTCGTGCGCCAGCCCATTGGCGGCTGTCAGGTCGGTCAGCTTGAAGCTGGCGCCGCCCTCGGGCTTGAGCGGCCACTCGATGCCTTGCGGCCGCAAGGCATAGGCGGTGCGCACGACGTCGAGCAGGTCCCAACGCCCGCATTCGTTTTGCCACTCGCGCGCATAGGGGTCGATCAGGTTGCGCCAGAACATGAAGCGCGTGATCTCGTCGTCGAAGCGGATCGTGTTGTAGCCGACACCGATGGTGCCGGGCTGGGAGAGTGCCTGCTCGATCTGCGCGGCGAACTGGTACTCGGGCAGGCCGCGCTCCAGGCACAGCTGCGGCGTGATGCCGGTGATCAGGCAGGACTGCGGATCGGGCAGAAAATCGTTCGACGGCCGGCAGTAGAGCATCAGCGGCTCGCCGATCTCGTTCAAGTCGGCGTCGGTGCGGATCGCCGCAAACTGCGCCGGTCGGTCGCGCCGCACCTGCGTGCCGAAGGTCTCGTAGTCGTGCCAGAGAAAGGTGTGGGTTGTTTGGGATGCTTGTGTCATGATCATTTCAACGCCGGCGCGCCGAGCGCACGCCCTTGAGTTCCGCCACCACGGAGAGCACCTTGGTCAGACGCCCGGCATCGGCGACCTCGATCGTGAAGGTCATCCAGGCCGTGCCCTTGATGGATTGCGTCTGCACGCCGATAACGTTCATCTTTTCCTTGGTGAAGACTTCCGAGATATCGCGCAGCAGGCCCTGCCGGTCGGCCGCCTCGATGGCGATATCGACCGGGTACACGGCACCGTCTGCCGACCGCGCCTGACCCCACTCGACCTCGATCACGCGCTCGCCGTTCTTGGCCACCATCTCGCGCAGATTGGAGCAGTCGGCGCGGTGCACGCTGACGCCCTTGCCACGCGTGACAAAGCCGCAGATCGCATCGGGCGGCGCCGGCTTGCAGCACTTGGCGAGCTGCGTCATCAGCGAATCGACGCCGACCACCAGCAAGCCACCCTTGGCCGTGTTGGCATGGCTGCGCGGCTTTCTGAGCAGGAGTTGCTCGTCCTCGGTCGGCAGCGGCTCGGGCGGACGCAGCACGGTCTCGATGTTGCGCAGCGAGAACTCGTCCTTGCCGACGACCTCGAACAAATCATCGGCTGCATTGAAGCCTAGCTGCCCGGCCAGGTCGTCGAGCTTGACCGCCGTCTTGCCCAGGCGCTGCAGCAACTTCTCGACCGCTTCGCGGCCCTTGGCCACAGTCTCGTCGGTCGCCAGGGCATTGAACCAGGCGCGCACTTTGGAACGAGCGCGCGGGCTCACCAGGTAGCCGAGGTCAGGATTGAGCCAATCGCGCGACGGGCCGCCTTCGCGCACGACAGTGACCTCCACCGTTTGCCCGTTTTTCAGCTGGGTGTTGAGTGGCACCATGACGCCGTCGACGCGCGCACCGCGGCAGCGATGGCCCAGATTGGTGTGCACGCTGTAGGCGAAATCAATGGCCGTGGCGCCCTGAGGCAGTTCGACGATGGCGGCTTCAGGCGTCAGCACATAGATGCGATCCTCGAACACGCCCTGTCCCTGCGCGCCGGAGAGCTCGCGCTCCCAGGCCAGCAGCTGGCGCAGCACCGCGATCTTGGCGTCATAGGCGCCGCTGGCCGAGACGCCGGCATAGCCCTTGGCGCCGGCCTCCTTGTAGGCCCAGTGCGCCGCCACGCCAAGCTCGGCGTGGTCATCCATGGTGCGGGTGCGGATCTGGATTTCGATTGGCTGCCCGGTCTTGTCGCGCACGATGGTGTGCAGCGACTGGTAGCCGTTGATCTTGGGCCGCGCGATGTAGTCGTCGAACTCCTCGGGTAGCGGCGTGAACTGGCTGTGCACCCAGGCCAGCGCCGCGTAGCAGTCGGGAATGCTGTCGACCACGATGCGCAGCGCACGGATGTCGTAGACCTGCTCGAAGCCGAGCGACTTGCCGCGCATCTTCTTGACGATGCTGTAGATGTGCTTGGGCCGCCCGAGCACAGTGGCCACCATGCCCTGCGCCCTGAGCTCGGCTTCGAGCCGCGCACGCAGGCGCTCGACATGGGCCTCGCGCTCGGAGCGCTTTTCGTCGAGCAGCTTAGCGACCTCGCGGTAGGTGTCGGGCTCGAGGAAGCGAAAGGCCAGATCCTCCATCTCCCACTTGATTTCGCGGATGCCCAGGCGGTTCGCGAGCGGCGCGAATACATTGAGTGCCTCGGCCGCCAGCCCCGGCGGCACTGGCAGCTTGGAGGCCGCAAAGTGGCGCAGCGTCTGCAGGCGCGAGGCCAAGCGCAGCATCACGACGCGCAGGTCGCGCGAGAACGCGAGCAGCATCTTGCGCACATTCTCGGTCTGCGCGGCCGCCGTCTGCGCCATAGGGATCGCGCTGGCCGCGCGCGCGCTGGCGACCTGCGTCTGGCGCGCTTGGCGCTGCACGTGCACCAGCTTAGTGGTCTCCAGCGCCAGCGCCGCGTAGCTTTCGCCAAAGGCCTTGGCGATCACTTCCTGCGGCTTGTTCAGGTGATCGCAGGCATAGACGAGGTAGCTCGCGGCCTGCATCGATTCGGAGCTGCCGATGCTCTTGAGAATGGCCGCCACGGCATCGGCGTGCGCCAGCGTGTTCTCGCCGGTGTCCAGCGTTTCCTGCGCCAGCAGCGGTTCGGCAAAGGCGCGCGCGCGCGCCAGCGCCTGCTCCTGTCCGGACAGGCCTTGCGCCGTGGCCAGCATGACGGGGGACGACGCTTCGTGCCCGTTCGGGAGACTCTTCATACGGGCGCTAGTCCAGCAAGAATGGCACCACCGCCTGCACCTGCGCCGGGACGACAAAGGTCGGCGCGTGGCCGACGCCCGCGAACTCGATCAGCCGTGCGCGCGGGCCGCGCTGCGTCATGGCCTGTGCGGTCTGCGCTGAGAGCAGGTCCGACTCGGCGCCGCGCGTCAGGAGTGTGGTGGCCTTGATGTTGTCGTAAAGCTGCCAGAGCATGGCCTCGCCCTGCGCCACCGACTCGGCCGTCACTTCACGGAACGGCACGGCGATCGCCGGGTCGTAATGCAGGGTCAGGCGGCCGGGTTCACCGGGCAGGGGCTTGACCATGTGGCTCGAGAGCGCCAGCCATTGCGCCGGCGTGTGCGGACCGAAGGTAGTCGAGTCAGCCCACAGCGCGTCGGCGGCCTGCTGCAGGGAAGCAAAGCTGCCGGTCTGGCCCAGGTACTCGCCGATGCGCTGCAAGGCCTGCCACTGCATGGCCGGGCCCACATCGTTGAGCACAAGTCGGCGTATCGTTGCAGGCAGGGTTAAGTCGGGCGACCCCGCCAGGATCATGCCGATGACGCCGCCCATGCTGGTGCCGAACCAGTCCAGGGTGCGCGGCTTGAGTTGTTTGAGCAGCACCAGCATGTCGGCCGCGTAGGCCGGAATCTGGTAGCCCATCGGGTTCTTCAACCAGTCGCTGCGGCCGCGCCCGACGACGTCGGGGCAGATGACGCGGATCTTGTTGCCGGATTGAGCGCACAAGGCCTGTGCCAGAACGTCGAAATCGCGTCCCTGACGCGACAAACCATGCACGCAAACCACCACATGCCCGGCGTCGGGCGCCCCCCATTCCCAATAGGCCATCCGGTGCCCACCATCGGCATCGGGGCAGCTTACGTAGTTCAGCTTAGGTTCGTTCATGGTGAAATCAATCCCTGGATAATGGCACCATCCTAATTCAATCGCAGTGACCCCTGCCCCTCACGGAGAAACAACATGCTAAAAGGCAAAACCGCCCTCGTCACCGGCTCCACCAGCGGAATCGGCCTGGGCATCGCCAAGGCCCTGGCCGCGCAAGGCGCCAACATCATGCTCAACGGCTTTGGCGATGTCGAAGGCCCGAAGGCCGAGATCGCGGCGCTGGGTGTGCAGGTCGATTACAACGGCGCCGACATGAGCAAGCCCTCCGAGATCGCGGACATGATGAAGCAGGCTGCGGCACGCTTCGGCCGCGTCGATATCCTGGTCAACAACGCCGGCATCCAGCACGTTGCCAGGATCGAGAACTTTCCGCTCGAGCGCTGGGACGCCATCATCGCGATCAACATGAGCAGCGCCTTTCACGCCACGCGCCTGGCCCTGCCCGCCATGCAGACTGCCAACTGGGGCCGCATCATCAACGTCGCCTCGGTGCACGGCCTGGTCGCCTCGGCCGAAAAGTCAGCCTATGTAACGGCCAAGCACGGCTTGGTCGGACTGACCAAGGTGACGGCGCTGGAGAACGCCGCCACGGGCGTCACCTGCAACGCGATCTGCCCGGGCTGGGTGCTGACGCCGCTGGTGCAAAAGCAGGTCGATGCCAAAGCCGCCGCCTTGGGCCTCTCGAACGTTGAAGCCACCAAGCTTCTGCTGGGTGAAAAGGAACCATCGATGCAGTTCACCACGCCCGAAGAGCTCGGCGCGTTGGCCGTTTTCTTCTGCTCGCCGGCCGGCAACAATGTGCGCGGCGTGGCCTGGAACATGGACGGCGGCTGGACCGCGCAGTAAGAGGTCAGCCACAGACCGTGGCCAACTGATTGCAGACTCAATTCAGCTGTACGGAGCCGGAGACCGTCACCACGACGGCCGTCTTGCCGGCCTCGACCGGCACCGCCGCATCGGCAAAGCTGGCCTGCGCCAGCATGCGCGGGCGCGGAGAATTGCCCTGCTCGCTGCTGCTGATGTTGACTTCGCGCAACGTGTAGCCAGCAAAGCCGAACCCACGTGCGATCTCCAGCGCACGCGACTTGAAGCGTTCAATCGCGATGCCCTGTGCGTCGGCTTCGACCTTGACGCGCTGCTCCCGACTCAGTCCGAAGCTGACCGCGCCCACATTGAGCGACTGGATGCGCCCGGCTAGACCGCTGATGCGCGCGAAGTCGCGCCCCTCCAGCACCAGTTCTGCCGAGCCCTGCCAGCCGATCGGCTTGCCGCTGCGGTCAAAGCGCGGCGACAGACTGAAGTTGCCGGTTCGGACATCGAGTTGACCGGGCTGCGCCGCTTTGCGCGCTTCCGTCAGCGCCGTGTCGACCGCCGCCTTGAGCTGATTTTGCAGCAGTGCCGGATCGCTGCCCTCGCGCGTCGTGCTCAACGACATCGACAACAGGTCCTGCTGCACCTCGACCACGCCGTTGGCCGACAGTTGCACCACGTTGCGCGGCGCCGGAGTCTGCATCGGCTGGGCCGACAGGGCCGCAGCGCCAGACAGGACGGCACAGGCCGCAAGCCATTTGATGGTCTTGAACACAACAACTCCCCGAAAAAGATGCGTGGCCGAGCCGGACATCAACGCCGCTCGGGTTTGTCCTGCGGCCCCTGCTGGCGCAACAACTGGCGCAGATCGGCCCGTTCCTGCGCCGACAGTTGGCGGTTCGCCGGTGCGGCCCGCGGCGGCGCTTCGCGATTCCTGGCCTCGCTGCCAGGCGCGGCTTTGAGCGCCTGGCGCAACTCGGCGCGTCGTTGCGCTGGCGCATTCGGCTCGGGCACGCCGCGCACGTCGGGCGCAGTCTGTCCCGCGGCGGCAGCCGAAACAAGGACAATCAAGGGCACCATCAGAAATTGCTTCATACAGTTCAGTTAACGCGACACCGGGCAGGACTGCCGACATTGTTCAATGAACAGCCTGCTGATCGACACAAGATTTGTAACAGTGTGTCAAACTGTGCGCAAGACCGCATGATCCAGCGCAAGCAGCTTGCAAAATCACACTTGTTACAAATTACTGGGTGCCCTTATGAGTCAAGTCCCTGGACGAACCGACAAGATCCTCATCGTCGACGACGACGTCCGCATCCGCGACCTGCTGCGCCGTTACCTGACGCAGGAAGGTTTCGACGTGGTGCAGGCTGAAGACGGCAAGGCCTTGACGCGTGTGCTGCTGCGCGAAGCGGTTGACCTGATCGTGCTCGACCTGATGATGCCCGGAGAGGACGGCCTGTCGATCTGCCGGCGCCTGCGCGCCGCCAACGACCGCACGCCGATCATCATGCTCACCGCCAAGGGCGAGGATGTGGATCGCATCGTCGGCCTCGAGGTCGGCGCCGACGATTACCTCGGCAAGCCGTTCAACCCGCGCGAACTGCTGGCGCGGATTCATGCCGTGCTGCGCCGGCGTCCGCTGCATGAGGCGCCGGGCTCGCCGTCGAGCGAGAACGAGGTCGTCAGTTTCGGGCCCTTCACCTTCGATCTGGGCGCGCGCACCTTGCAGCGGGGCAGCGAAGAACTGCCGCTGACCACTGGCGAATTTGCCATGCTCAAGGCTCTGGTACGCCATCCGCGACAACCCCTGTCGCGCGAGAAGCTGGCACAGTTGGCGCGCGGTCGCGAGTTCGAGCCGTTCGACCGCAGTCTTGACGTGCAGGTGTCGCGTCTGCGCAAGCTGGTGGAGGTCGACGCCGCCAACCCGCGCTACATCCAGACCGTTTGGGGCGTCGGCTACGTCTTTGTCCCGGACGGCACATCTTGACGGACACCAGCGACGCGTACGCGCCCGACGCGGACGTCTCCGGCGCCATGCCGCTGGAGGCGGCCGGGGATCAATCCGGACCGCACTTGCGCTGGGGCTTCAGTCTATTCTGGCGCACTTTCTTCCTGCTGTCGCTGCTGCTGATCGGCAGCGTGCTGGCTTGGCTGCAGACGCTGCGCGCCCTCGAGTTCGAGCCGCGCGCGATCCAGACGGCGCAGCAAATCGCCTCGCTGGTCAACTTGAGTCGCGCCGCGCTGATCCACGCCGACTCCATCGCCCGCGTCTCGCTGATCAAGACCATGACCGAGCAGGAAGGTGTGCGCATCGTGCCGCGCGAGCCGACCGACCGGTTCGAGCCCTTCGATACCGATGCGCTGGGACAGCGCATCACAGCTGAACTGGTCGACCGACTCGGCCCCGGCACGCAACTCGCCAACAGTGTCAACAAGCAGGAAGGACTGTGGGTCGGCTTCGTCATCGACGGCGACAACTACTGGATGCGCACCGATCGTGAACGCTTCAACCGCACTGGCGGGCGCACCTGGCTGATCTGGCTGCTGACCGCTGCCGCCCTATCGCTGGCCGGCGCGGCCTTGATCGCGCGGCGCATCAACCGGCCCCTGAAGCAGCTGTCATTCGCAGCGAGCCGGGTGCGCGACGGCGATTTCGACGCCAGCACGCTCGACGAAACTGTGGCCACGACTGAAATCCGGGCCGTCAACATCGGCTTTAACCGAATGACCGAGAAGCTGGCCAAGGTCGAGCAGGACCGCGCCATCATGCTGGCGGGCATCTCGCACGATCTGCGCACGCCGCTGGCGCGACTGCGCCTGGAGACGGAACTCAGCGTGGTCGATCCCGAGGCCCGTGCCAACATGGCGGCCGACATCACGCAGCTCGACGCCATCATCGGCAAGTTCCTCGAGTACGCCCGCCCCGGTAAGGCCGCGCTGGAAAACGTAGTGCTCAAGGAAATCATCGACGCCTGCCTGTTCAGCGTGCGCAACCGGACCGACATGCGCATCAAGCTTGAACTCGAAGACGATCTGCGCGTGCTCGCCGACGGCGTCGAACTGGGCCGCGTGCTCAGCAACCTGATCGAGAATGCCGGCCGCTATGGCAAATCGGTCGATACCGGTCTGGCCGACCTTCACATCGCCGCCCGCGCGAGCGGCAAATGGGTGCTGATACGGGTGCGCGATCACGGCATCGGCGTGCCAACCGAGCAACTGCCGCAGCTGACCAAACCCTTTTACCGCGGCGAAGTGGCGCGCACCGCCGCCAACGGCGCCGGGCTCGGGCTGGCCATTGTCGAGAGCACTATCGCGCGCATGGGCGGAAGTTTCGGCCTGAACAACTCATCCAGCGGCGGCCTGGTCGCCAACATCCGGCTGCAGCGCGCCGAAACGAATTGAGGCGGGTCGAAGCGCTTCAGGATCAGCCTGATTTCCTCTTGCCTTTGGCGGGCGCACGCCCCGCCCCGGTCGCGCGCGGCGGCAGGCCGGTGTGCTGGGTCAGCAGGCGTCCCTTGCCCGGTGCGGCCGCTGGCGTCGCCACCGGCGTTGAATTCTTGCGTCGCGCGCTGCTGTAGTTGCCGTCGGTCAGCGGCTGGAAGGTGGGAATCAGGTGCTGCTTGCCGTTGCCGATCAGGTCGGCGCGGCCCATGCTTTTCAGCGCCTCGCGCAGCAGCGGCCAGTTGTTGGCGTCGTGGTAGCGCAGAAAGGCCTTGTGCAGTCGCCGACGCCGTTCACCGCGCACCACGTCCACCATCTCGCTGTCGTGCGTGACTTTGCGCAGGGGATTGCGGCCGCTGTGGTACATGGCGGTGGCGGTGGCCATCGGCGACGGATAAAAGGTCTGCACCTGGTCGGCGCGAAAGCCGTTCTTCTTGAGCCAGAGCGCCAGGTTCATCATGTCCTCGTCGCTGGTGCCGGGATGCGCCGCGATGAAATAGGGAATCAGGTACTGCTTCTTGCCGGCTTCCAGCGAGAACTTCTCGAACAGGGTCTTGAACTTGTCATAGCTGCCGATGCCCGGCTTCATCATCTTGGACAGCGGGCCAGCTTCAGTATGTTCCGGTGCAATCTTGAGGTAGCCGCCGACATGGTGCGTCACCAGCTCCTTGACGTACTCTGGGCTTTGCACCGCCAGGTCGTAGCGCAGGCCGGAGCCGATCAGGATCTTTTTGATGCCCTTGAGCGCGCGGCCGCGCCGGTACAGGTGGATCAGCGGTTGATGGTCGGTCCCGAGATTCTGGCAAATGCCCGGATAGACGCAGCTCGGCTTGCGACACGCGGCCTCGATCTCTGGGCTCTTGCAGCCCAGGCGGTACATGTTGGCGGTCGGGCCGCCGAGGTCCGAGATGGTGCCGGTGAAACCCTTGACCTTGTCGCGGATATCCTCGATCTCGCGGATCACCGAGTCTTCGGATCGGCTCTGGATGATGCGGCCCTCGTGCTCGGTGATCGAGCAGAAAGTGCAGCCGCCAAAGCAGCCGCGCATGATGTTGATCGAGAAGCGGATCATCTCCCAGGCCGGGATCTTGGTCGCACCGTCGTGGCTGCCGGCCTCGTCGGCATAAGCTGGGTGCGGGCTGCGCGCATACGGCAGGTCGAACACGAAGTCCATCTCGGCCGTGGTCAAGGGAATCGGCGGCGGGTTGATCCAGACATCGCGCGCCGTCACGCCCGTGCCGTGCGCCTGCACCAGCGCGCGCGCGTTGCCGGGGTTGGTCTCCAGGTGCAGCACGCGATTGGCGTGCGCGTACAGGACAGCGTCCGCCTTGACCTGCTCGTAGCTCGGCAGGCGGATCACACTGCGCTCGCGCGGCGGCGCCTTGATGCCGCCCTTGCCGCGCAGCGCCGGATTGGGCACGAAGGTCAGCGGCTGGCTGACCGGGCCAAGCGTCGCAGGAGCGGCTGCGCCCTCCTCCTTGGCACAGGATGCGCCCTGGGCGGCTGCCTGCTCGCTGGTCGTGTGGTAGGGGTTGATGTGGGTCTCGACGTGGCCCGGCTCGTCCACATGCGTGGAGTCGATCTCAAACCAGTCTTGCGCGGATTCGTCATCAGGCCGGCGCACGAAGGCCGTGCCGCGCACGTCGGTGATGAACTGCACCGGCTCGCGCGCCGCCAGTCGGTGCGCGACCTCGACCAGGGCGCGCTCCGCGTTGCCGTACAGCAGCAGGTCGCACTTGGAGTCCACCACGATCGACCGGCGCACCTTGTCCGACCAGTAGTCGTAGTGCGCGATGCGGCGCAGCGAGCCTTCGATGCCGCCGAGCACGATCGGGACATCCTTGAAGGCCTCTCGGCAGCGCTGGCTGTAGACGATGGCCGCGCGATCCGGGCGCTTGCCGCCGATATCGCCGGGCGTGTAGGCGTCGTCGCTGCGGATCTTGCGGTCCGCCGTGTAGCGGTTGATCATGGAATCCATGTTGCCCGCGGTCACGCCCCAGAACAGGTTGGGCTTGCCCAGCACCTTGAACGGCTCGGCGCTCTGCCAGTCGGGCTGCGCGATGATGCCGACGCGAAAACCCTGCGCCTCGAGCATGCGCCCGATCACGGCCATGCCAAAGCTCGGGTGATCGACGTAGGCGTCGCCGGTAACCAGGATGATGTCGCAGCTGTCCCAGCCCAGCGTGTCCATCTCGGCGCGGCTCATCGGCAGAAATTTGGCCGTGCCGAAGCGCGCCGCCCAGTACTTGCGGTAGGCGGTCAGCGGCTTGGCAGCGCGCGGGAAGAAGGAAACGTCAGGGAAAGCGGTCATGGAACACATATGCAGGGGGAAGGCCGAGTGTAAGGTTTTGCCTGCGGCCAGCGCGCCGCAGGGGTATCGCGTCGCCGGATCAGATCCGGGATGGCAGTTGCCGCGCCGGCGTTTATCCAGCACGGAATTGAGCCGATAATTGCCCGGCACATGTTGAAACCACCCATGACGGAGTGCCGATAGATGCTCAACCTCCTGCCGGCACCACTGGTCACCCTGATCGCCACCGCGCTGATGGTCCTGAACGTTTTGTTCTGGGTGCCGATCCTGCTGTTCTTCGCGATCCTGAAGCTGATCATCCCGCTGAAAAGGACGCGCCTGCTGATCGATCCCGTTCTGCTGCACATCGCCGAGGCCTGGATTGCCGGCAACAGCGGCTGGATGGGCCTGACCCAGCGTACACAGTGGGACGTGCAGGGAATCGACAGCCTTGACTACCGCAGTTGGTACCTGGTGAACTGCAACCACCAGTCCTGGGTCGATATCCTAGTGCTGCAGCACCTGTTCAACCGGCGCATCCCGCTGCTCAAGTTCTTTCTCAAGCAGCAACTGATCTGGGTCCCGATCATGGGCCTGGCTTGGTGGGCGCTCGATTTCCCGTTCATGCGCCGGCACAGCGAGGAGTTCCTGAAAAAACATCCCGAGATGCGCGGCAAGGACCAGGCGACCACGCGCAAGGCCTGCGAGAAGTTCGCCCTGATTCCGACCAGCGTGATGAATTTCCTCGAAGGTACGCGCTTCACGCGCGCCAAGCACCAGCGCCAGCAGTCGCCGTACAAGCACCTGCTCAAGCCCAAGGCCGGCGGCATCGCGCTTGCGCTCAACGCCATGGGCGACAAGTTCCAGGCGATCCTCGATGTGACCATCGTCTACCCGGATGGCACGCCGACCTTCACCGAGTTCTTAAGTGGCAGGCTCCGACGTGTCATCGTGCGCGTGCGCCGTCTGCCGGTGCCGCACGAACTGGCGCAGGGCGACTACGCCGGCGACGCCGCTGTGCGCGAGGCCTACCAGAAATGGGTGCACCAGCTCTGGCTCGACAAGGATGCGCAGATCGAGGCCTTGAAAACTAGCGCAGGTGCTTGAAGAGTTTGGCCCGAAACGCCTCGGTGATGCACAGACGCCGCGGTCCCGGCAACAATTCAAAAGTCTCACCCGCACTTAAACGGCCGTTCTGCTGCACGGCAAGATAAAAACCGCAATTGCCCTGTTGCGCCATCGCCTTGCTCGCGCCGGCGAAACCCATCGCGGCGTTGAACTTGTAGCAGGGCTCGCGAGCCTGCGTCACGCGCAGTTCGCAGTGCGCAAAGCGCAGCACGTCACCGACCCAGACATCGCTCTCGAGCACACCGAGCAGGCTCAGGTTCTCGCCGACCGAGCCGAGTGGCAGCGCGTCGTCGATGGCCGTCAAACCGACCTGCGCGCGCGCCGCCTGCCAGAACGGGTAATGCTCGCTCGGGTAGGCGTAGATCGCCTTGTCGAGTCCGCCATGCACCGAGAGATCCGCCTGCTCGTCGCCCAGCAATCCCATCGGCCCGAGCAGCACTTCGCCGGCCACCGGCTGCTTGTGAATTCCGGTCAGCACCGAACGGCCGCCGATCTGCACGCGCCGCGCCGGTGAGGTCTGAACCGACAGCAGCGTAGCCACTACTTCCCGCCCAATCCCATGGCGCGCGTGATCACTTCCTTCATGATCTCGTTGGTGCCGCCGTAGATGCGCTGCACGCGGGCGTCGGCGTAAGCGCGCGTGATCGGGTACTCCCACATATAGCCGTAGCCGCCGAACAATTGCACGCATTCGTCCATCACCTTGCATTGCAGGTCGCTGCACCAGTACTTGGCCATGCTGGCCGTCGCTGTGTCCAGTATGTTGGTCAGCAGCAGTTCGGTGCACTTGTCGACAAAGACACGCGCCACCTGGACCTCGGTCTGCAGCTCGGCCAGCGTAAAGCGCGTGTTCTGGAACGCGGCCACTGGCTGGCCGAACACCTTACGCTGCTTGACGTAGTCCACAGTCCAGTCGATCGCAGCCTGCGCGGCGGCAACCGCGGAGATGGCGATCTGCAGGCGTTCCCACGGCAACTGCTCCATCAGGCAGATGAAGCCGCGGCCCTCCTGCTCGGGGCCGCCCAGCAGCATGTCGGCTGGCACCTTGACCGCATCGAAGAACAGCTCGGATGTGTCCTGCGCTTTCATGCCCAGTTTCTTGAGCCGCTTGCCCACGGAAAAACCGGGCATGTCGCGCTCCACCAGCAACAGGCTCGTGCCCTTGGCGCCCGCGGCCGGGTTGGTCTTGGCGACGACGATCACAAGGTCCGCGTGCCAGCCGTTGGTGATGAAGGTCTTGCTGCCATTGAGCAGGTAGCTGCCATCGGCCTGGCGCAGCGCCGTGGCCTTGATCCCCTGCAAATCCGAGCCCGCCGCCGGCTCGCTCATGGCGATGGCGCCGATCATCTCGCCGCTGGCGAGCTTGGGCAGGTACTTTTGCTTCTGCGCCTCGGTGCCGTAATGCAGGATGTAGGGCGCGACGATCTCGCTGTGCAGCGAGTAGCCGATGCCCGAACAGCCGGCGCGCGCGACCTCCTCCATCTGCACCACAGAATACAGCTTGTCAGCGCCGGCGCCGCCATAGGCCTCGGGCATGGTCATGCACAGGAAGCCGTTCGCGCCGGCCTTGTTCCAGACCGCGCGGTCGACATAGCCCTGCTCTTCCCAGTCGGCGTGAAACGGGGCGATCTCGTTTTCGATGAAACGGCGGAAACTGTCACGAAAGGCTTCGTGTTCGGGCGTGAAGATGCTTCTCTGGATCATGGTGCTACCTGGTTCAAATCAATCGGCTATTTATGCGAAGCAAACGCTTTGCGAAAACCAATATACTGCATTCGTCAGTGTGCCGCAGCGCACCCTCGTTTGAACCGACTCTGAACTGGAGATCCCATGACCGAAGCATTTGTGTATGACGCCATCCGCACCCCGCGCGGCAAAGGCAAGAAGGACGGTAGCCTGTACGAGGTCAAGCCGGTCGATCTGCTGGCCGGCCTGCTGAGCGAACTACAGCGCCGCAACGATCTGGACACGGCCCAGGTCGACGACGTGGTGATGGGCATCGTCTCGCCGATCGGCGAACAGGGTGCCGTCCTGCCCAAGGTGGCGGCCCTCAAGGCCGGCTGGGACTACACCTGCGCCGGCGTACAGGTGAACCGCTTTTGCGCTTCCGGCCTGGAAGCAGTGAACCTGGCGGCGCAAAAGGTGCGCTCGGGCTGGGAAGACCTGGTGGTGGCCGGCGGCGTCGAGAGCATGAGCCGCGTGCCGATCGGCTCGGACGGCGGCGCCTGGGCCATGGACCCGGAGACCAACTCGCAGACCGCCTTCGTGCCGCAGGGCATCGGCGCGGACCTGATCGCCACGATCGAGGGCTTCACGCGCCAGGACGTCGACGCCTTCGCGCTGGAAAGCCAGAAGCGCGCCACGGCCGCGCGCGCCAACGGCTATTTTTCGCGCTCGATTGTCCCGGTGAAGGACTTCCTGGGCCAGGTCATCCTCGCCGAAGACGAATTCATCAAGCCGCAGACCACTCTCGAAGGCCTGGGCTCGCTCAAGCCCGCGTTCGAGCAGATGGGTGCCATGGGTTTCGATCAGGTGGCGCTCACGCGCTACCCGCAGGTTGAGCGCATCCACCACGTGCACCACGCCGGCAACTCCAGCGGCATTGTGGACGGCGCAGCGGCGATCCTGATCGGCTCCGAAGCCGCCGGCAAGCGCCACGGCTTCACGCCGCGCGCGCGCATCGTGTCGGCGGCCCTGAGCGGCGCCGACCCCACCATCATGCTGACGGGCCCGATGCCCGCCGCGCGCAAGGCGCTGGCGAAAGCCGGGTTGACGATCGACCAGATCGACCTGTTCGAGGTCAACGAAGCCTTTGCCGCTGTCGTGATGCGCTTCATGAAGGAGATGAAGGTGCCACACAACAAGGTTAACGTCAACGGCAGCGCCATTGCGATGGGGCATCCGCTGGGCGCCACCGGCGCCATGATTCTGGGCATCCTGATCGACGAGCTGCACCGGCGCCAACTGCGCTACGGCATGGCCACGCTGTGCGTCGGCGGCGGCATGGGTATCGCGACCATTGTGGAGAGAATCTAATGAAAACCATTCAATACCAACTTGCCGACGGTATCGCCACCGTCACCTTCGACGAACCGAATTCGCCGGTCAACACCATGTGCCTGCAATGGCAGCAGGACCTGTCGGAACTGGTGGCTCAAGTGCTCAAGGACAAGGACGCCATCAAGGGCATCATCCTGGCTTCCGCCAAATCCACCTTCTTCGCCGGTGCCGACCTGAAAGGCGCGATGCGCCTCAAGCCCACGGACGCCAGCGCCATCTTCACTGAGATCGAACTGGTCAAGAAGAACTTCCGCACGCTCGAGACGCTGGGCAAGCCGGTCGTGAGCTGCCTCAACGGCACTGCCCTGGGCGGCGGCTGGGAAGTCGCGCTGGTGGGCCACCACCGCATCGCCATTGACGACCGCAAGATCCAGTTCGGCCTGCCCGAAGTCACGCTGGGTCTGCTGCCCGGTGCCAGCGGCGTGACCAAGATGACGCGCCACTTGGGATTGATGGGCGCGCAGCCCCACCTCGTCGAGGGCAAGCTGTTCTCGCCGCAGGAAGCCAAGACGCTCGGGCTGGTGCATGAGCTGGTCAGCCCCGGCCCCAATGCCGCGGCCGAACTCAAAGCCAAGGCACTAGCTTGGATTGCTGCAAACCCGAGCGCGCAACACCCATGGGAAGCCAAGGGTTACAAGGTGCCGGGCGGCCTGCCCTCGAGCCCGGCCGTGGCGCAAATGCTGGTGGTGGCACCGGCCATGATCAAGAAGCAGACGCGCGGCCTGTACCCGGCCCCAGAGGCCATCATGGCCTGCATGGTCGAAGGCCTGCAGGTGGACATCGAGACCGCGCTGCGCATCGAGAGCCGGCATCTGGCCAAGCTCATGACCGGCGCCAACGCGCGCGCAATGATCAACACCTTCTTCTTCAACCTCAACGCGATCAAGAGCGGCCAGTCGCGCCCCGGCACGGCACCGCGTTTCAAGCCGGCCAAGGTCGGCCTGCTCGGCGCCGGCATGATGGGCGCGGGCATCGCCTACGTGCAGGCCAGCAAGGGCATTGCCACCGTGCTCAAAGACGTGAGCCAGGAAAAGGCCGAGGCCGGCAAGGCCTACAGCGCCAAGCTGACGCAAGGCCGCGTTGACAAGGGCCGCATGAGCGCCGAGCAGCAGACTCAAGTGCTCGCGCGCATCCAGGCCACGGGCGCGGTGCAAGACCTGAAGGACTGCGACCTCATCATCGAAGCGGTGTTCGAAAACCGCGAACTCAAGGCCAAGGTGACGCAGGAAGCCGAGCCGATGCTCGCAGCCGGCGGCTTCTTTGCGTCCAACACCTCGACGCTGCCGATCAGCGGCCTGGCCAAGGCCAGCATCGCACCCGAGAAGTTCATTGGCACCCACTTCTTCAGCCCGGTCGACAAGATGAAGCTCGTCGAGATCATCCGCGGCAAGCAGACCAGCGACGAAACCGTGGCGCGCGCCTACGACTACGTGCAGGCGATCGGCAAGATGCCTATCGTGGTCAACGACTCGCGCGGTTTCTTCACCAGCCGCGTCTTTGGCACCTTCGTCATGGAAGGCGTTGCCATGCTGGGCGAAGGCATCCCCGCGCCGGCCATCGAGAACGCCGGCATCCAATGCGGCATGCCGGTCGGGCCGCTGGCCGTGCTGGACGAGACTGCCTTGAGCCTGAGCCTGCACGTGATGGAGCAGACGCGCGCCGACTTCGCGGCCGAGGGCAAGACCTATGTCGCCACACCGGGTGAACTGCTGGTGGCCGACATGGTGCGCATCCACCAGCGGCCGGGCCGCGCCGGCGGCGCCGGCTTCTACGAATACCCAAAGGAAAAGAGCGCGAAGAAATTCCTCTGGCCGCAGCTCAAGCCTCTGTATGAAAAAGCCGATGCGCCCTGGAACATCACCGACCTGAAAGACCGGTTGCTGTACCGCCAAGCGGTCGAGACCGCGCGCTGCCTGAGCGAGAACGTGCTGACCAGCGTGCACGAGGCCAACATCGGCTCCATCTTCGGCATCGGCTTCCCGGCCTGGACCGGCGGCGCCATGCAGTTCATCTACGGCATGGGCATCGATGTCTTCGTCAAGCGCGCCGATGAACTCGCGGCGAAGTTCGGTGCCGGCTTCGCGCTGAGCGGCGAGGTCAAGGCCGCGATCAGGCGTTTCGAGCCGGTCTACTGACAGCGTGAAGCGCTCCATCATCCTGCGTGATCCCGAGCCCGGTGACATGGGCTGGGTTGTGCAACAGCACGGCGCCATCTATGCGCGGGAATACGGCTGGAACGCCGAGTTCGAAGCGCTGGTGGCCGAGATCGTCGCCAAATACCTGCGCCGGCACCAGCCGCAATGGGAACACTGCTGGATGGCCGAGCTTGACGGCGAGCTCGTCGGCTCGGTCTTCGTCGTGCGCAAGTCCAAGACCGTGGCCCAGTTGCGCATGCTGATCCTGTCGCCGAAAGCGCGCGGCCTGGGCCTGGGTGCGCGACTGACCGACGAGTGCCTGGCCTTCGCAAGAGACAAGGGCTACAGGAAAATGGTGCTCTGGACTAACAGCTGCCTCGACGCCGCGCGCCACATCTACGCGGCGCGCGGCTTTCAGCTCGTCAAGCGCGAGCCCTACCACGGCTTCGGTCACGACCTGGTCGGAGAAATTTGGGCGCTCAAGCTGTGAGACTGGCGCTGCTGGCCGCCGCCGCGACCGGCGTGCAGGTTGGCGCGGCCATCGTGGCCTCGCGCATGGTGGTCGCCGAGGTGCCACCGCTGACGCTGGCCATGCTGCGCTACGGCATCGGCTTTCTGTGCCTGCTGCCCTTCGTATTCAAACCCTGGAACCGCACCCCCGCGCACGGTTTACGCCGGGCCGCCTTGCACCGGTTGCCCGTGCGCGACGTGCTGGCCATGGCAGCGCTGGGCCTGGGGCAGTTCGCGATCCTGATTGCGCTGCTCAACTTCGGCCTGCAATCGGTCGGCGCCGCGCAGGCGGCGCTGACTTTCAGCCTGTTTCCACTGTTGACACTGCTGCTGTCGGCCGGGCTCGGACGCGAGGCCATCAGCTTGCGCATGCTGCTCGGTGTGCTGCTCTCGATCAGCGGCGTCGCGCTGTCGATGGCGCCCAAGCTGATGCAGGTCGGCGCCGGCCCCTGGTGGGGCGAACTCGCGGTGCTGGCCAGTGCAGCGGTCGGTGCCGTCTGCAGCGTTTTCTATCGCCCCTACCTGCAACGCTACCCGACGCTCCAAGTCAGCGCCTTCGCCATGCTGGTCTCGGTACTGTTCCTGGCGCTGCTGGCGCTGCAGGAAGACTGGCCCGCGCGCGTGGCGCAGCTGCTGCCACAGACCTGGGGTGTCGTGTTCTTCATCGGCGCTTCCAGCGGGATCGGCTACTTCCTATGGCTGTACGCGCTCAAGCATGAATCGCCGACCCGCGTCACGATTTTTCTGGCGCTCAATCCGCTGACCGCCGCCGTGCTCGGCGCGCCGCTGCTGCACGAGCCATTCGACCTCTGGCTGCTCGGCGCCATTGTCCTGATCGCAGCAGGGCTGTGGCTGGCCACGCGCACGCACAATGCGACTGCGCAGCGATAATCGCCGCATGCCTGAAAGCCGCCCTTCCCACCCCGACAACAGCGCTGCACCGGGCCGTCCGCGCCCGCACTCGGTCTCCGATCTGTTCTGGTCCTTCACTTGGCTGGCGCTGCAGGGCTTTGGCGGCGTCGTCGCCATCGTGCAGCGCGAAATGGTGGAGAAGAAACAGTGGCTCACGCGCGAGGAATTCGTCGAGGACTGGGCCGTGGCGCAGATCCTCCCGGGACCGAACGTGGTCAACCTCTCGCTGATGATTGGCGACCGCTACTTCGGCATTCGCGGCGCGCTGATGGCACTGGCCGGCATGCTGGGCATTCCGCTGCTGCTCGTGCTGACGCTGGCCGCTATCCTTTCCAACACGGCCGATATTCCCGGCATCCAGGGCGCGCTGCGCGGCATGGGCGCCGTCGCCGCCGGCCTGTTCACGGCCACCGGCATCAGGCTGATCGGCGCGCTCAAGAGCAACGTCATGGGCAAGCTCGCCTGCACACTGCTCGCGTTTGCCACCTTCGTCGCAGTGGCGCTGCTGCGTGTGCCGCTGGTATGGGTGCTGCTGGTAATCGGCGGACTGGCCTTCGCCTGGGCCTACCGGCAACTCGGGCGTCTGCGCGCGCCGCAGGGCGCGGCATGATCATCACGCTCCACGCCGTGGACTGGCTGGCGCTGCTCGGCCATTTCCTGTCGCTCTCGCTGCTCGCCGTGGGCGGCGCCATCACCACCGCACCCGACATGCACCGCTACCTGGTGACGCAGCAGCACTGGCTCAGCGACGCCCAGTTCAACTCCTCGATCGCGCTGGCGCAGGCCGCGCCCGGGCCCAACGTGCTGTTCATCGCGCTGTTTGGCTGGAACGTCGGCATCAACGCCGGTGGTGGTCTGGCGGCCGGCTACCATGCCTGGCCCTACGCGGCGCTGGGCGTGATGTGCGCCATGATCGGCATCCTCGTGCCGAGCACGACGCTGACCTTCGCCGCGGCGCGCTGGGGCCACCAGAACCGCGAGCTGCGTCCGGTGCGCGCCTTCAAGCAGGGTATGGCACCGATCGTGATCGCGCTGCTGATCGCCACCGGCTGGATCCTGTCGGCCAATCAGGGGACCTTTGCCACCAGCTGGCCGCTGTGGCTGCTCACGATCGTGACCGCCGTGCTGGTCTGGCGCACGCGCATCCACATGCTGTGGCTGCTCGCGGCCGGAGGCGTGCTGGGTTGGTTCGGCTGGATCTAGGCCCTGCGCGTCACCGGCACGCGCATGTCGTCCAGGTAATCGCGCTCGATGTTGACGGTGCACGCGACGCCGAGCGAGTTGAAATGCCTGCCGAGCCAGGCGCGCGCATGGGAGCGGCCCAGGTCGCGCAGCGAATGAATCAGGCTGGCGCTGGTCGATGACTTGGTGGCGGCCGAGAACCCCTCGAGTTCCTCGCCGCCGTCAATGCGGTGCAGCAGCACATCCTTGTAGTGCGCCGGATCGAGTTTGCCGGCGGCAAGCAGGCGCTTGACGAAATCGATGGCGCGCATCTCGGCGATCAGGCCGGCGTTGAACGTGACCTCGTTGATGCGGTTCATGATCTGAGCGCTGTCCGTCGGCAAGGCGTCGCGCTTGATCGGATTGATCTGCACCAGCACGATGTCGCGGCTGGCGCAGTTATAGATCAGCGGGTGGATAGCGGGGTTGCCCGAGTAGCCGCCGTCCCAGAAGTGATCACCCTCGATCTCGACCGCCTTGAACAGCATCGGCAGGCAGGCCGATGCCATGACGGCGTCGGCGCTCAGGCGCTTGCCCGAAAACACTTCGGCCTTGCCGGTGGAAACACGCGTGGCCACGACAAAGACCTTGGGCGCGGGCAGGCGGGCCAGGGCCTCGAAATCGATCTGGCTTTCCAGAAATCGGCGCAAGGGGTTGATGTCGAAGGGGTTGCTCTGGTACGGCGACATCGTGCTGGTCCAGAAACTCGTCATGGCGTTGCTCCAGGTCTCGCTCGCCGACGCAGCCCCGCCGATCTGACCGAACAGGATCTCGAAGGGCGCGCGCTGCGCCTCCGACAGCGCACCCATCTGCACGATGCCCTCCCAGAAGCTGGCGAGCGCCGCGCGCGCGGCCTCGCGCGGGTCGGCCTTGGCCTTGCCGTGCACCTGCGCAAATCCCTGGGCCAGCGCCACCGCGTTCATGGCGCCGGCGCTGGTGCCGCTGATGCCTTCGATGGCAACGCGCCCGTCTTCCAGCAGCACGTCGAGCACACCCCAGGTGAAGGCGCCGTGGGAGCCGCCGCCCTGCAGCGCCAGGTTGACGGCGGGCCGCTGCGGATCTGAGGCAGGCGCCGGAGAATGGCCGGCCGCGCTAGTCATGCCAGCTCACGAACTCGTCCAGGCTGGCCCGCGCGCTCCGGTAGCTGTTGAGCCGGGCATCAGGGTCAGGGTAGCCGAGCGAGATGCCGAGCATCAGCCGCTTGTGCCCGGGCACCCCCAGGAAAGCGCGCACCGCATCCGGGTAGTGCGTCAGCGAGGCCTGCAGACAGGTGCCCAGCCCGGCGCCATGCGCGGCCAGCGCCAGGGTCTGCGTGAACAACCCAAGGTCCAAGGTCGACCACTCACTCAGGGACTTGTCCAGCCACAGGAACAAGACGCACGGCGCACCGAAGAACTGGTAGTTCATGAGTCGCAGAACATTGCGTGCCGCTGCGTCGTCGCGCTCGACCTGCAGCGTCTTGAAGCGCCGTGCGTTGTGTTCGGTGGCGCGGCGCTCGAGCTGCGCCGCCCATTGCAGCGGCGCAGCGACCTCAGATTGGCCCGGTGCCGGAGCCGCAGCGAGGTCATACAAGATCTTGCTCAGCTGGTCCCGTTTGGCGCCGGTGACGACCGCGACCTCCCAGGGCTGGGTGTTGGTATAGGACGGACTGCACCCGGCCAATTGGAGGACTTGGCGCAGCAGCGCCTCGGGGACGGGTGTCGCCCGGAAGCCGCGCACGCTGCTGCGGGTCGCAATGCCATCGATCAATTCCATGCCGCTTACTCCATCGTTTGGTGCGGCAAGCTTAACAGCGCGGTGTGAAGCAAGCGGCCGGACCCGCGTCAACGCAGCAGACCGATAATCAGCAGTTGATTCACGCCTGCGAAAGTACTCCACATGTCCAACACCATTCCCGTCACACTGATCCCCGGCGACGGCATCGGCCCCGAAATCGTCGACGCCACCCTGATCGCGCTCGACGCGCTGGGCGCACCCTTTGAATGGGACCGCCAGATCGCCGGCTTGGGCGGCATCAAGACCGCTGGCGACCCCCTGCCCGCCGCCACGCTCGACAGCATCCGGCGCACCCGGCTCGCGCTCAAGGGCCCGCTGGAGACGCCCTCGGGCGGCGGCTACCGCTCCTCGAACGTGCGCCTGCGCGAAGAGTTCCAGCTCTACGCCAACCTGCGCCCGGCTCGCACCATCATTCCGGGCGGTCGCTTTGACAAGATCGACCTGGTCGTGGTGCGCGAGAACCTCGAAGGCCTGTACATCGGCCATGAGCACTACATTCAGATCGACGACGACCCACACGCCGTCGCCATGGCCACCGGCATCAATACTCGGGCCGGCAGCCGGCGCTTGCTGGAATACGCGTTCGAGCACGCGATCGCGACCGGACGCAAGAAGGTCACGATCGTGCACAAGGCCAACATCATGAAGGCGCTGACCGGCATCTTCCTGGAAACCGGCGTTGACCTGTACGAGCGCAAGTACAAGGGCCGCTTCGAGCTCGACACCGTCATCGTCGACGCCTGCGCTATGAAGCTCGTGCTCAACCCCTGGCAGTTCGACATGATCGTCACGACCAACCTGTTCGGCGACATCCTGTCCGACCTGGTGGCCGGACTCGTTGGCGGCTTGGGCATGGCGCCCGGCGCAAATATCGGCGCCGATGCGGCCATGTTCGAGGCCGTGCATGGCTCGGCCCCGGACATCGCGGGCAAGGGCATCGCCAATCCGATCGCCCTGCTACTGGCGGCCGCCATGATGCTCGACCACTCCAAGCTGTCGGCACTGGCGACACGCCTGCGCACGGCGATCGATGAAACTCTCAACATCGACAAGGTGCGTACCGGCGACCTCGGCGGCAGCGCCAATACCGCAGCGTTCACCAAGGCGCTAGCAAGCCGGATCCGCAACGGGTGACATCGTGCGGCGCCTGCACCCCCACCGCGCCGGGGGTTTGGCGTGCGCCGCTATCATCGGCACTCAGAGAGAACAAAAGAAATGAATTCGAACAGACCCTGGATGCGCACCCGCTGCCTGATCGCCTTCCTCCTCACTGTATGCGCCATCGGGCCGGCCTGCGCAGCCGCATTCGATTGCGCACGCACGTACACCCTGGCACTGCATGAACATGGGCTCCTTTATTCCGCCGACACCGACAGCGGCATCGACAAGGATGTGGCCGACGAATTGATCCGGCGCAGCGGCTGCAAGGTGACGGTCAGCCTGCTGCCGCGCGCGCGCATCTGGCAGCTGATCGAATCGGGCGCGCTGGACTTCAGCCTGTCGGGCATCAGCAACGCGGAACGCGAACGCTACGCCAGCTTCGCCTGGTATTTCAGCAACAAGTACTACCTGCTCGTGCGCAAGGATGCGCTCGCGCAGAACCTGGCGGCTTTCGAAGGCAACGACAGATTGCAGCTCGGCACGATCCGCAGCTTTCGCTACAGCGAAAGCGCCAACCGGCTGGTCGACCGCTTGCAGGCTGCCAACCGCCTGAACCAGTCCAGCGGCCTGGCCCCCTTGTACAAGACGCTGATGCTCAACCACATCCAGGGCATGATCATCGAACCCTTCGACTTCCCCGCGCTCGAAGCCAAGGCGATCGGCGACAGCACCAGCATTGTCGAATTTAACGATCCACCCGTGCCGCACGGCCTGATCATGTCGAAAAAGTCGCTCGCACCGGCCGAACAGGCGCAGTGGCGCGCGCTGATCGACGGCATGCGCCGCGACGGCAGCATGCGCCGCATCTTCGACAAGTATTTCAAGCCCGAGCTGGCGGCGTCGATGCTTGATTTCCAGCCGCCACCGTGATCCCCGAGCATCCTCCCAAGGCAGGCGCGAACCTGCTCCTGCTGTTGCCCTGGCTGATTCTTGTCGCCATGCTCGGCCTGACCTGGGTCGTCTGGGACTTCGAACGCACTAGCACGCGCAAGGAGTTGCGATCTGAGTTTGACTTCGCCCTGCGCGAAACCGTGAACCGCATCGAGCAGCGTGTCGCCTCCTACGAGCAGATGCTGCGCGGCGTTCAGGGTTTGCTAACCACGACCGATCTGACGAACCGCAAGGCGATTCACGATTATGTCGACACGCTGCAGCTCGATGCCAATTTTTCCGGCATCCAGATCGTCGGCATCGCGCAGCGTGTTGCGGAGCAGGACCGAGCGGCGCATGTGGCGACGATGCGGCGGCTCGGCATTTCGGACTACACGATTCATCCGGAGAGCCGCAACGACATGTATGTGCTGATCATTCAGCGCGAGCCGTTTGCCGGGCTCAACGTGGCTCCGATCGGCTTTGACATCTGGCCTGATCCGATCCGACGGCTCGCGCTGGAGAAAGCGCGCGATACGGGCCTGGCAGCGATCACCAGCAAGGTTCATCTCGCAATCGATACCGAAGCCGAGGCGCCGTCGAGCTTCCTCATGTACCTCCCCGTATATGCACCGGGCCAACCGCACAACACGGTGGCGCAGCGACGCAGCAACCTGATCGGCTGGATCTATGCCGGCTTTCATATGAAGGACTTCATGGCCAGCCTCTACGGCAAGCAGTGGCCGGGACTTGAGCTTTCTATCTTCGACGATGTCAACCCGACCGCGTCCGCCCTGGTCTACCGCGCAGGAGCCGACAGCCCCCAGCGCCCGCCCGGCAGCGCAGCGCCGCTGACGGCAACCGAGTACATGGTCGTCGCCGGCCACACCTGGACCCTGTCGCTGAGCACGCAAAGCGAGTTCGAAAGCCGCTTTGGCCGCAGTGCGGCGGCCGTGATCGCCGTCGCTGGCGCGGGCCTGAGCGTGTCGCTGGCGCTGCTGGTCTGGTTCATGATCACAGGCCGTGCACGCGCCTTGCGCCTGGCCGCAGGAATGACCGAGGAATTGCGCCACATGGCGCAGCACGACAGCCTGACCAAGCTGCCCAATCGGGCCTTGTTCAGCGACCGCCTGAATCGGGAGCTGGCACGCGCCCGGCGCAACGGCGATCACTGCGCGCTGATGTTTCTCGATCTCGATGACTTCAAGATAATCAATGACAGCTTCGGCCATGCGGTGGGCGACGACCTGCTGCGTGAAGTGGCGCAACGCTTGCAGTTGGCCGTGCGCGCTGCGGACACGGTGGCCCGCATGGGTGGTGACGAGTTCGTCGTCCTGATGCCAGAATTGAAGGAGTCACATGCAGCGCTCGGGCTGGCCGAGAAGATTCGGGCCGCGCTGCACAACCCGTTCGTCGTGGATGGCCATACGCTGAGCATTTCCTGCAGCCTGGGCGTCGCCGTCTTTCCCGACAACGGCGTTGATGAAATTTCACTCACAAAAAGCGCTGACGACGCCATGTACCGCGCCAAGGAAGGCGGTGGCGACCGCGTGCGCATCGGTCACCTGGAGGCTTGAAACCATGCCGATTGCAGGAGCCGCGCCGGCCTCAGGCGAGCGCGGCCGGCAGCGTGGCGCGTGACCAGTGGCGTGCCACCATGAGTTGCAGCAGCACCGCCAGCACGCCGTTGATGCAGAGTGCCTCGCGAATGCCCAGGGCAGCCACCGACAGGCCGGTCAGCAGACCGCCCAGCGCCATGCCGCCGCGCATGGCCAGCATAAACAGACTCACGGTCTGACCGCGCAGTCGCGGCGAGGCGCTGACCTGCAGCATGGAATTGGCCGACGCGTTACTGAGCGTCATGGCAGCGCCAGCCAGGACAAACAGCGCCGGCAAGCCCCAAGTACTGCGATTCCATCCCGAGAGCACCAGCACCACGCCAAAGGTGATCGCGAAGACCGAACTCAAGGTCCTGCGGTCCCGCCCTTGCCCGACGCCAAGCAGCCCGATGGCCCCGAGCAGGCCACCGACACCGAACGCAGCCATCGCCAGGCTGAAGTGGCTGATGTCGCCATGAAAGACCTCCTTCACCAGGACCGGACAAAACACCAGCAGCGGCGCGCACAGCAGGCCGCTGATAAGAACCGTCAGCAAGGCGCCGCGCTGCACCGGTTGGCGCAGCACCTCGCGCACATTGGCGTACAGCCGATGCCACGCAAAGCCCTCGTCCGACCCGTTGGCCATCACGCCGCGTGGCAGGATCCAGACCGCAACCAAAATAAAGGGCAGATAGGACGCCGCGCTGACGGCAAAGGCGCCGGCAGCGCCGACACCTGCCATCAGCAGGCCCGCGACCGCCGGCCCGAGGATGCGCGACAGGTTGAATTGCGTCGAGTTCAGGGCGATGCCGGTGGGGATCTGCGGCTTCTCGACAATGGTCGGAACGATCGACTGGAAAGAGGGCATGGACAAGCCGTCGGTGACACCAACCACCATGGAGAGCGCGATGATCATCCAGGGCTCAATCGCGCCGAACAGCAGCAACAGCACGATCAGGATCGGGCACATCATCTGCACCGACTGGAACAGCACAATGGTGCGGCGCCGATCTCTCACATCGGCCAGCGCCCCGCCGATCAGCGTCAAAAGGAATACTGGCGCGGCCAGCGCAAACGAATCAAGTCCGAGCAGGAACGGCGAAGCCCCCAGGCTCAGCAGCAGCCAGGGCTGCGCCACCTGCTGCGCCCAGGTGCCAATATTGGAGAGCAGACTGGCAAACCAGAAGGTACCGAAGCGCCTTGTGCACAGCAGGCGCAGCGAGTCCTTGTAAGCCTCTGTGTTCATGGCGTGCGACTCACAAGTGATCCGCGCGATGGAGCCGACCGGCAGTAATCATCATGAACTCGGCGCCGCCCCCTGCATGAAGCTGGCAACACCGGCAGGGATCGACACCCAGGGCTGCTTCGACTGCACCCAGATATGGCGGTCGATCGCGAACCAGTCGGTCTTATCAAACGTGCCGGCGGCAATGCTGATCAGGCCGGGGCGAAGCTCTGCGGTATGGGCGACTGTCGTGCCGCAAGCCGGACAAAAGCGCATGCGCAACCAGCGCCCGCTTTCGTCCGATCGGTGCTCGCATTCGCTGGTCTGCCCCTGCAGGAACGTGACCGCTTGCGCGTCAAAGGATGCAATGATAGCGAAGGCGCTGGCCAGGCGGCGCTGGCAAAACCTGCAATGGCAAACCGTGCTGAAAAGCGGTTTACCGACAACGCGGTAACGAACAGCGCCGCAGGCGCAGCCTCCACTATGGTTCTCAATCAATTTGAACTCCCGGATGTCAGGTGATGGATGGCACAAGGATCATTGTGGCAGCTTGGCGTGGGCGCCATTGGCAGCGAAAATAGCACAACTGAAATCCACTTGACGGAGATTGCATCCATGGTCATTCGCGTTGTGCAACTGGGCAGCGACCGCAACCCGAGCGAGGGCAAGCGCATCGGCACCGTGCGTCGTCCGCCGCGCGGCGTGCCGAAGTCCGAATTCTCCACACGGAACTGGTACGACGTCTGGCTCCCAAACCTTGCGCCCAGCGTCGAGACCATGACCCTGGGGCGCGCGGCGACAACGTCAGCCGAATGGGAGAAATTTTTAAAGAAGTTCCAGCAGGAAATGGCCGCCCCCGATGCCAGCCATGTGCTCGATCTGCTCACCGCTCTATCCCACAGCAGCGACTTCTCGGTCGGCTGCTACTGCGAGGACGAGGCACGCTGCCATCGCTCGGTGCTGCGCGCGCTGCTGACGGAACGAGGCGCCGAGGTCGCCTAGGTTCGCAGGCAGCGAGGGTTCCCCCCGACAATCCCCAACATGACTCAATCCATCCAGCTTTGGCGTCGGCTCGTTCCAGCCTACGCCGCTGGCTACTTCCTGTCCTACGCCTTGCGCAGCATCAACGCGGTGATCGCGCCCGAACTGATGCGCGACCTCGGCATCACGTCAACCGGACTGGGGCTTCTGACCTCCACCTACTTCCTCGCTTTCGGCCTGTTTCAGTTGCCGCTCGGTCTGCTGCTGGACCGCTTCGGTCCGCGCCGGGTCGAGGCGGCCCTGCTGCTGGTCGCCGCCGTCGGTTGCGCCTTGTTCGGTGTCGGCACGACGCTGGCATCACTGGTCGTCGCCCGAGCGCTGATTGGCTTGGGTGTCTCCGCCTGCCTGATGGCGAGCTTCAAGGCGTTCAGCCAGTGGGCCACCGTGGAGCGTCTGCCGGCGCTGACGGCAACCGTCATGATCGCCGGCAGCGCAGGCGCGCTGTCGGCCAGCGTGCCGGCCGAGGCCGCACTGCCACTGCTGGGCTGGCGCGGCATTTTCCACCTGTTCGCCTTGCTGTTGACGATCACCGCCGGACTGGTCATGACGGTGCCGGACCATCCGGACGGCGGCCATCCGGAGACCTTGCGCGAGCAGGTCAATACGCTCGGCCGGATCTTCGCCAACCGGGTGTTCTGGCGCTTCGCTCCGCAGGGTTGCCTGACCAGCGGCGGCTTCATGGCCATCCAGGGCCTGTGGGCCGTGCCGTGGATGATGGAAGTCAACGGCGCCTCGCGCGCCAGTGCGGCCGGTGTCCTGTTCCTTATGGGATCGGCCATGCTCAGCGGCTACCTCTTCATCGCCACCTGCACCAGCTGGCTGGTGCGCCGTGGCATCCAGCCGATGAAGCTCCTGACCGGTGGCCTGGCCATTGCCCTGCTGGTCGAACTGGGCATCATCCTGAACCTGGCCCAACCCAGTCTCCTCTGGCCGTTGTTGGGCCTGTCGTTCAGCCTGAGCACGCTGGCCTACTCGCAACTGTCGGCGGCCTTCCCGGTCGCCTATTCCGGGCGCGTCAACACCGCCTTCAACCTGATGATGTTTGCCGGCGCCTTCAGTCTGCAATGGGGCATCGGCGCGGCGGTCGAAACCTTCGCCGCCGGCGGCATGACGCGTGCCGATGCCTTCCGGCTCACCTTCGCTTCGCTGCTGCTGGCGCAGGCACTGGCATTCGGCTGGTTCCTGCTGCCGGCACGACAGCCCCGCGTTCAAGTGGTCAGCGAAGGCGCCCGAGGGTTAACATGCCGCATCACAACAGGAGACCCGCATGACCGACAAGAGTGCTGAGAACAGTGTGTCCAGCAGCGCACCTGGCAAGATGACGACCGGACCCGATGCCGCCACGGGCGGCGCATTGTCGGATGGCGCCTGGTTCATGCTCTATGCCTTCATTGCCATCTTCATCGTCAGCGCCCTGGTGACCTTGATCCGTTCCCGCAAGGGCCCGAAACAATAGGCAACGCTTGGCCATCGGGCGCGCGGGCCCGGTTTACCGCGGCATCGGTTCATGGAACGGGACCGAATTGCAGCCCCCCTGGCGCAAGGGTTTCTTTGTGGTGTTACTGTGCAGTCGGGCCTCGAGGCCCCTGCGCTTTGTTCATTTGACGCAGCTCGCGAGAGATTCAACCCAACCGAACGGTTGGGTTTTTTTTGGGCGCGAGTTCCAGTGCCAGACCGGGTGCAGCACGGCACCGGCGCATCAGCGCGTCGGAACGTTGTAATAGAGCGCCGTGCGCCCCAGGTTCTTGCGTGCAACGCCCAATTCCTGTCGGGCAATGGTGCGCAGGTGAACCTCGTCGGGGCCGTCGAAGAAGCGCATGGCCCGACCCCAGGTCCACAGGTCGGGCAGCGGCGTATCGGGGGTAAGCCCCATGGCACCAAAGACCTGGATCGCCCGATCCACCACCTTGGTCTGCAATTGCGCAGCCACCAGTTTAATCGCCGACACATCGACACGCGCCGCCGCATTACCCTTGCGGTCCATCAGCCAGGCCGCACGCAATACCAGCAAGCGGGCCTGGTCGATTTCGACACGCGATTGGGCAATCCAGTCCTGCACATTGGCAAAGTCGCTCAAATGCCTGCCGAAGGCGACGCGCCCCAAGGCCCGCTCGCACATCATCTCCAGTGCCAATTCGCATTGCCCGATCGTGCGCATGCAATGGTGAACACGACCCGGCCCGAGGCGCGCCTGGGCCAGGGCAAAGCCTTTGCCTTCCGTGCCGAGCAGGTTGGAGACCGGAACCCGCACATTGCGGAAGAGAACCTCGCAATGGCCTTCCGGGGCATGGTGGTTCATGATGGGCACATTGCGCACGATCGAGAAGCCCGGCGCGTCTATCGGCACCAGCACCATCGAATGACGGCTGTGTGGACTTGCCTGCGCATCCGGGTCGGTGACACCCATCACGATGCACAGCTTGCAGTTCGGGTGAATCGCCCCGGTGGTAAACCACTTGCGCCCGTTGATCACGTAATGATCGCCGTCGCGCCGGATCGAGGCCGATATGTTGGTGGCGTCCGATGAGGCCACGTCCGGCTCGGTCATGCCAAAGCAGGAGCGGATCTTGCCTTCCAGCAGCGGTGTCAGCCAGGCCGCCTTTTGCTCAGGTGTGGCGAACAGATGCAGCAACTCCATGTTTCCGGTATCGGGCGCGTTGCAGTTGAAGACTTCCGATGCCCAGGAGAGCCGGCCCATGATCTCGGCCAGCGGAGCGTATTCCATGTTCGAGAGTTGGACGCCGGGCTCATCGGCCTTCAGCCCCGGCAGGAACAGGTTCCACAAGCCCTGCGCCTTGGCTTTGCCCTTGAGGTCATCCAGCAGTGCCATCGGGTATTCGCCTTCGCCCGTGATCCTGAGCCACTCCGCGTTGGCCGGTAACACGTGGTCGTCCATGAAGGCCAGCAGTTTTTCCTGCAACGCGATTACTTTTTCGGGGTATTCGAAATCCATTGGAGATCCTTGGTTTGGTTTTACAGAATGCCGTCAATTGTTTGAACCGCGCGGCGGGCAAAGCCGGCCGCCATTTCGCCGGTCTGCGCCGCATTCGCGGCAATTGCCGTGCCACTGCGCGCACGCGCGGCGATGCCTTCAAAGATGACAGCCAGGCGGAACAGGGAGAACGCAACATGGAACGGGCTCGCCACGCCGGCGCCGGGAAAGGCGGCGTAATAGCGCGCCAGGTATTGCGACTCGCCTGGAATCCCCAACTCGGCATGGTCCAGCCCGCGCATGCCCATGTACTCGGTGGGCAGCAAACGCCAGGCCAGTGCGCTGAACGCCAGATCGGCCAACGGATGGCCCAAGGTCGAGAGTTCCCAGTCGAGAACACCGACAACGCGTGGCTCTGTCGGGTGAAACATGAGATTGCCGATGCGGTAGTCGCCGTGCGCAATGGTCGTCAGTTCGTCGGGCGGCACATGCCGGGGAAGCCAGCCCACGAGACGGTCGATATCCGGCAGGTCCCGGGTCTTCGACAAATGCCACTGTCGGGTCCAGCGGCCGATCTGTCGCTCAAAGAAGTTGCCCTCGCGGCCGTAATCGGCCAGGCCCAGCGCTTTCCAATCGATCTGGTGCAGACAGGCCAGCGTATCGGCCATGTCGAAGAACATGGCGCGACGGGAGGCCGCTGACACGCCCGGCAGCGAACAGTCCGCAAAGACGCGCCCCTCCAGGCGCTCCATCACATAGAACGGCGTGCCGATCACTTCGGGGCTCGCGCAATAAGCCAGCGCCTTTGGCACCGGCACCTTGCTGTCAGCCAGCGTCCGGATGATGCGGTACTCGCGGTCCACCGAATGGGCCGACGGCAGGACGGGGCCGGCCGGGCGCTTGCGCAGCACCAGGCGCGCCTGCGGGTAGGAGACAAAGTAGGTTGGATTGGACTGCCCGCCGATGATCGGCGTGATGTCCATCGGGCCGTCAGCCTGTGCGAGGTGCGCGCGCAAGTAGCGGTCCAGCGCATCGGGCTCAAAGCCCAGTTCGGCTGCGCTCAGGGATGGCCGCTGCCCGACTGCGTCAGCGCCGTTCTCGGGTGCTGCAGTATTCACTTGTTCGCCGCCGGTCGGACCAGCTGTTGCCCAAGAGCCACCGCGGCAGCCTCGATGGCCCCATCGCGCATCTGGCGCTTGAGCAGTTTGCCATTGGCATTGCGCGGGAGCGGCTCGATGCTGAGCGTAAATGTTTCAGGCACTTTGTAGTCCGACATCTGCTCTGCGCAAAAGAGCGCCAGGGCATCGGTTCTGACGTCATCGCGCACCACGACAAAGGCATGCACGCGTTCGCCGAGCACCGGGCAGGGTCGCCCCACCACGGCGGACTCGATGACTTGGGGATGCGACGCCAGCACGGCCTCGACCTCGCTCGAGAAAACCTTGTAGCCTCCACGGTTGATGACGTCCTTGATGCGATCCAGAATCCGGACAAAACCGCCCTCGTCCATCGTTCCAATGTCGCCTGAATGCCAATAGCCGTCGGTAAAACTCTCTGCCGTCGCTTTCGGGTTCTGCCAGTAGCCCTTGACAACCATCGGGCCGCGAATCCGGATTTCGCCGCTCGTCCCGAAGGGCAGCGGTGTCCCGTCAAAATCAGCGATAAAGATCTCGGCGCAAGGAACCGCAATGCCGACCGTGTCCGCGTGGCTGGCGGTAGCGCCGGGCGGCATCATCGTCGCCGGCGAGGTGGTCTCAGTCGCGCCGTACGCGTTCATCAGTTCCAGTCCGTGCACCTTGCTGGCCAGGGCCTCGATGGTCGCTGGCGGCATCGGCGCGCCACCGTAGGCACCGATGCGCCAGTCCTTCAGCGCCGCGCCGGAGAAGTCCGGCTGCAGCAGGCACAGGTTGTACATGGCCGGCACCATGAGCGTGTGCGTCATGCGCTCGCGCTCGGCCAGTTGCAGGAAGGACTTGGCCTTGAACGACGCCATGACGATCAGCGTCGCCGCGCAACGGACCACGGTCAGCACGAGCGCGACCAGGCCCGTCACATGGCTCATTGGGACCGAGATGACGCTGCGATCCGCGGGACCCATGCCCATGCAGATCTCATAATGCATGCTTGAATGGATGACCCCCAGGCTGGTCAGAATCGCACCCTTGGGGCGTCCGGTCGTGCCCGATGTGTAGAGAATGTAGGCTGCGTCTTCCTCCGAACCCGCATAAGCCTGGACTGTCGCCATCAGCCGGCCTGCGCCTGCCATCTCGTCGAGCGTCCGGCAGCCCGCTTGCGGTGAAAGGCAGACGCGCAAGCGCAAAGCACTCGACACCGCCGCGTCGGGCAGTCGCGCCACCGTTTCGCCGTCACAGAACACAGCGCAGCAGCCCGAGTCCTCCAGCATGTAGGCGATCTCGGCGGCGCTGGATCGTGTGCCTATTGGCACGGCGATCACGCCAAGCCTGGCCAACGCAAAGAGAATGATCACAAACGACGCACTGTTGCCAAGCACCATGGCGGCCCGGTCACCGGGCCTGAGTCCGGCAGCAGCAAGGCCGCGCGCCAGTTCATCCGATTGCGCCTGCACCTCATGCCAGCGCAGTCGCAGATCGCCATCGACGATCGCTTCGCCATCGGGGCAGCGCGCAACCGCGTCCGCCAGCAGCGTGTAGACGCTGCGGGGCCGCTCTGCGAAGCAGCGGATCCGTCGGCCATCAAAGTGCAATTCTTCCTGAATCGCCGGAACGGCAGAGAACCACTGGGACGCCGTCATGCGACCTCCTGCGCGTTCACAACCGAATTGGCGCCGCGTTCAATAACAAAACTATGTTCAAAGAGACTGCCGGAATGATTGACATCGGACTGGGAAATGAGGACAGCCAATTTGGACCCTTTGAGTTGATGAATGACATCCGCCAAACGCATCGACAGGGCCGGCGCCACGCCCTCAAACGGCTCGTCGAGCAGCAGCAATCGCGTGCCCACCGCCAATGCGCGACACAGGGCAACCAACTTTTGCTGCCCGCCGGAGAGTTGCAGCGCGCGCCGGGCCCGCATGTCGGCAACCTCGGGCATCAGGCTGTAGACAAAGTCCAGCCGCTCGTCACGCTTGAGCGTCTTGCTGACCCAGATCGGCAACAGGATGTTTTCTTCCACCGTCAACTGCGGCACCAGCGCGCGATCTTCCGGCATGTAGCCGATGCCCAGCGCAGCCCGCTCATGTCGGGCATGCCGGTCCAGGTTCTCGCCAAGAAACGCAATGTCGCCCGAAGCGGGTGGCAGGTGTCCCATCACGGTTCGCATGAAGGTGGTCTTGCCCGCACCGTTGCGTCCCATCAATCCGACCATTTCACCTTCGCGAACCTGCACGTTGAGGTCGCGCAGCGCCGGCATCAACTGGATGTTGACGGCAAGGTGCGATGCCGATAGCAGTAACTGATTCATTTGGCACCCCCAGTCACGTAATTGCGCACATCCGCATTGGCCATCACCTCCGTCGGCGAACCGTCCGCGATGACACGACCGCTGTAGAAGGCGATCACCCGCTCGGAGAAATTCGCGACGATCTCCATGTCGTGCTCGACGAAAAGAATCGTCACCGCTTCGTCCTGCATGGCAGCCATGACCCGCTCCATGGTCGGAAATTTTTCGTCCGCACTGACACCGGATGTCGGCTCGTCGAGCAGCAACAGCTTCGGTCGCCGTGCCAAAGCCATGGCGATGTCGAGCAGCTTTCTGACCCCTCCCGCCAGTTGCATCACCGGCCGGCCTGCGTATGACTGAAGTTGAAACTTTTCGAGCAGCGCCTCGGCACGGTCGCGCGTCGCCGGGCGATCAGCCGCTTGCCAAAGCGACTGTCGGCCTTCGGCGGCGGCAACCGCCACCAGCAGATTCTCCAGCGCCGTCATTTCCAGGCAGAGCATGGGAATCTGGAACGAGCGACAAATCCCCATGCCGGCGATCGCCTGGTGCGACAGCCGCGTGATGTCGTGGTCGTCGAGCACAATCTTGCCGGCGTCGGGCTTCAGGTACCCGGTGACCATGTTCACAAAGGTCGTCTTTCCGGCACCATTGCTGCCGATCACGCTTAGACGCTGACCGGCCGGAATATCGATGCAGATGTTGTCGGCTGCGACGACCGCCCCGAAACGCTTCATCAGGCCACGGGCAGAAAGCAGGGGCATGTTCATGGCTGACCCTCCGCCAGGGGAGGCACTGCGGCCCCCGGGTCGGCCTGGCGTCGGGCGGCAACCGGCCACAGGGAGCCCAGACCTTCGGGCCGGAACATGATGACCAGCAGCATGAAAACACCCAGCACCAACTGCCATGTGTTGGGGAAATAGAGGTTCGAAAACGAGCGCACGATCTCGAGCAGCAGCGAGGCGGCAAACACCGCAGGCACGCGCCGGTAACCGGCCAGTACCGCCACAAAGACCAGCTCGCCCGAGGTCGTCCAGTTCGCAAAATTGGGCTCGACGTGTCCGAGCGCCTGGGCCGTGATGGCACCGCTTGTGCCTCCGAGCAAGGCACAGATGACGAAACTGGTTCCCAGGGAACCGCGCGCCGACGCGCCAAGGTATTCAACACGCAAGGGATTGCCGCGCACGGCCAGCGCCATCAGACCCGCCGCCGAGTTCCAGTACACCGACACCAGCCAACCAGCGACGACGGACACCACGACGGTCAGGCAATACAGCACATATTCCGCATTCCCGCTTTGCAGCGACATGCCCAGCACGGTCGGCTTTGCAATGCTGATGCCGTCCGAGCCGCCCAGCAGGGACGACTTGGAGAGCAAGCCGAACAGGACCATCGACAGGGCAAGGGTCAGCATGGCAAAGAAAATGCCGCGGTAACGCACCAGCAGCGGCGCAAAGAGGGCGCCGATCAGACCCGCTACCAGCGTCCCGATCACAATGCGCAAGACGGCGTCCTGGATGCCAAACCATGTCGGCACCAGCGCCGCAGCATAGGCGCCCAACGCAAAAAACATTCCCTGGCCGAAGGTGGCGCCACCGCCGCGCATCAGGACCACAATGCCCAATACAGCCAGACCGTTCGCGGCCGACATGGTGACAAGAAACTGCAGCCATGCCGGTGCCAGGAGGCCAGCCAAGATGAGAACGATGGCGGCAAGCAGCGCCATGAATAAGGATCGATTGGAACGCATCAGATCAACCTCGCCTTGACACTCTGGAACAATCCTTCAGGGCGAAAGATCAGCACGGCGGCCATGACCAGGTAGATGCTGAAAAGTTCGATCTCGGGCATCAGGTGCACCGCCAGCGAGCGCGCGGCGCCGACCACCAGCGCACCGACTGCGGCGCCCTGGATGCTGCCCAATCCACCAATGATCACCACCGCAAAACTGATGATGATGACGCTGACCGAGAGACCCGGCTGGACCGAGATCATGGGTGCGGTGAAGGCCCCGCCCAGCGCAGCCAGGAAGACTCCGACCGTGAACGCGACGACATAAACGCGTTGGATATTGACACCCATGCTGGCGCTCATTTCCGGGTTGTGGATGACCGCCAGCACGATCTTGCCGCTGGTGGTCCGATTCAGGACATACCATGTGATCAGGCCGCAGACCGCCGCCAACCCAACAAGGAACAGGTCGTAGCCGCCGATGCGCATGCCCGCAAACAACACATTGCCGAACAGCTGCGCCGGCTCGGAAACGTAATACGGATTGACACCCCAGACCAGCTTCGTCACGTCCTCCAGCATCAGGAACAATGCGTACGTGACCAGGAGCAGGACAACTTCGTCCCGGCCGTAATAGCGTGCCAGCAGGCCGCGCTCCAGCAGTGGCCCGACCGTTACGGCCACGGCCACCGCCGAAAGCAGCATGGCCACCAGCGAGAAAGCCGGTGGCAAGCCGAGCGACACGGCCAATGAGACGGCCGTGGCCGCCGCGTAAGCCCCGATGGCATAGATGCTGCCGTGCGCCATATTCAGGATCTTGAGGACCCCGAACACCAGTGTCATGCCCAATGACACGATGAACAGCCACGATGCGTAAGCAACCGCATCCATGACAATTGGAAAAACATTCTGCACGGCAGCAACCCATCAGTACACGTTGAAAAATACTAGTTGCACTTGGCGCCAGGGAAGCCCGCCTTGATCCAGTCCATGCTCTTCATGTTGGCCGGCGGGTTGACGCATTCCGCGCCAAAGGTCTGCACGTCGACCGCCAGCACGCGCTTGCTGGCCGCGTCGTACTTGGTCTTGCCGATGGCCGTGCCCTGGATGGCCTGATGACCGTCACCGAGCGCCATGCGGATCTGTCCGCCGGGGGTGTCAAACGTTGAATTGCGCATGGCCTCGGCAATCTGCTCCGGGGTTGGTTTCTTGCCCCCGTTTTTCGCCATCGCGCTCTCGACCGCCATCTTCACACCCATGAATGCCTGCGTCATGCGGTAGCCGGCCTGCACCGGCAACGCCTTGTGCATGGACTGGTAGCTGGCCTGGAACCAGTCATTGATCGGGCTCTTGGCCGACAGAATGCCGTAAGCACCCCGTGCGCCGATGATCGAGCCGTCGGGCATCTTGTCGAGCAGGCCCGGCAGCACGTGATCGGCCGCGCTCAAGACCAGGGTCGTGTCCTTAAACAGGCCGCGCGCCGCACCCTGCAACAAGAAGCCCTGCAAGTCGCCGCCCCACAAACTTGAATAGGTGATGTCAGCCTGCTTGCCGCCAAGCACCGAGACCTCGGTACCGTATTGCCCAGCGCCAAATTTGGGCAGCAGGTCAGCGCCCATCTTGGCCTGCGGATAGGCATTGGCCATGCCCGCCAGGAAGTCGGCACGCGAATCAAGTCCCCACGCGTAATCCTGATTGATCAGGTTCATGGTGTTGACCTTGACGTTGTGGGCCTTCAGGTAGCGCACCAGCGAAACGTTGTCCATGGCGGCGTGCGAGGCCGTCCGGAACACATATTTCGGGCTCGCGTCCTCAAAGATTCGCGGTGAGCCGCAGTCGAACAGGACGAGAAATTTCTTGAGCTCATCCGCCACTGGCGCCACCGCCAGGCAATCGCCCGAACCGACGTAGCCAATCACGGCGTCGACGTTTTCGCGCTGGTACAGATTGCGCAGCTCCTGCACCTGCTTGGCGCCGCCACCGTTCTCGTCGACGAGAACCATCTCAATCTTCATGCCGCCAAAGCCAGGCTTGTTGTAGGGCGCTGGGGCGGTGGCCTTGTTGAACTGCTCGACCATGAGCTTGGCGGCATTGGCGGCCGGTACGCCAAAGCTTTCGGCTGCGGGACCGGACAGGAAGGTCACGACACCGAGCTTGAATGTCTCCTCGGCCTGCGCTGCGCCAGCCAGTGTCAGCACGCCCGCGGCGGCGAGCATGCTGAGCAGACGGTATCGGGTATTGCCCTTAGATTTGGATGAAAACATGTCATATCTCCTTCAGTTGATTTTCGAACGCGCTTTCGCGCCACCACTCATGATCCGCAATTCAATTGACGGATTCATACCTGCTTTTCGCGGGCCTCAGCCGCACGATTGTTTGCCCCCTGCCTCAATGGATTGCGGCATACATGATGCCTTCCTGGGTCGCGTCGGTGGCCGAGAACTCCACCACCACCTTGCCCTGTTTGGCGACCAGAATTCGGTCCGACAAGGCCATGACTTCGGGCAGGTAGGAAGAGATCACCACGACGGCCTTGCCGGCATCGGCCAGGCGATTGATCTCCGCGTGAATTTCAGCGATGGCGCCGACATCGACGCCCCGCGTGGGCTCGTCGAAGATAATGACTTCGGGTTCCTGCACCAGGGACTTGGCGATCACAACCTTCTGCTGGTTCCCGCCGGAGAGCTCGATCACTTTGACATTGCGGCTGATGGCACGCACATTTAGCAAGCGGCTCCAATGTTCACCGACGGCGCTGGCGCGGGCCAGGGATACTGTGCCAAATGTCTTGTCCGACTTGCCGAGCAGGCCCATGTAGATGTTCTGCGCGATCGACATGGTTTCAAAGAAACCTTCAACTTTCCGGTCTTCGGTGACATAGGCAATGCCGTCGCGAACCGCCTGGCGCGCCACGCGGTAGCGCACCGGCTTGCCACGCAGCAGCACTTCGCCGCCGTGAAAGAAATCGCGCTTGATCAAGCCGGCCACCACCTTGAAGGTCTCGGTGCGGCCAGCGCCGATCAGTCCGAAAACGCCCGTGATCTGCCCGGCGAAGACGGACAATGAATTGTTTTTCACCATCGAGGCCATGCGCAGGTTGCGCACCGACAGCACGCATTCGCCCTGCGGCCGCACGAAGGTCTTCTTCTGCCCGTAAAGGGTTTGCGACAGATCGCGTCCGACCATCGCCTGCACCACGCGGGCCCGGTCAAAACTCGACTTCTGATCGGTCACCACATGATGGCCGTCACGCAGGACCGTGATGCGGTCGGCAAGCAGCAGTGCCTCTTCCAGCGCGTGAGATATGAAGATGACCGAGACGCCGCGCTCTTTGAGCTTGAACACGAGGTCAAAGAAGTATTTCTTCTCCTCCGGTGTCAGACTCGCAGTCGGCTCGTCAAAAATGATGATGCTGGCCTGGTGCAGCACCGCGCGTGCGATCTCCACCATCTGCTTCTTGGCCGCGCCCAGCAGGCTGACGGTGGCAGTCGGATCGACATCGAAATTGAGCGACTGCAAGAACTGCTGCGCCGATATGTAGACACCGCGCAGGCGGTTGAAGAACTTCTCCTGGCCCAGGAAAAGGTTCTGGGCCACCGTCATGGTGGGCACCAGACTGGTTTCCTGAAACACCATGGCAATGCCGTGATGTAGGGCCTGCAGTGGCGTCACCAGCTGCACCTCTTTGCCGTGCACCAGCATCTGCCCGGAGCTCAGTGGCACGACGCCCGCCATGACCTTGGTGAGCGTCGACTTGCCGGCACCGTTCTCGCCAAGGAGCGCGTGGATCTCACCGCGGCGCAGCGTGAAGTCGACGTTCTCGATGGCCGGCACGCCGCTGTACTTCTTGGTTGCCTGTCGCAACTCCAGCACGATGTCGGCGTCCTGGCTGACCGGTCCGCTGTGATGGTTCTGTGTCATACCCGTGTCTCCGCCTGGTCCAGATCGATTCGCAGCAGGCGACCCGATCCCTTTGATACAACCCACAAGGCACCGTCGCATTCCACCGCCGCGGTGATGCCGTGGTGTTTGCCATCGACCTGGCTGTGCAGCGACGACAGAATTCGACCGTCATCGGATACCCGCAGTACCAACCCGTAGGAGCGAGGCGGCGCCCAGGGCTTGAGCACGCCCATCTGCTTGACCCCCGCGCCCTGCAGCGGCTCCAGAAAGCTCAGGCCTGAGGCCAGCGCCGGCGCGATCCAGTAGCGGGGATCGATTTCTTCGAGCATGCGTTTGCGGTAGGCAGGTTCGCGCAGCACAAACTCAACCAACTGCGTGCGGCAGACAAAGCAGCTCAGCCAGAAGCCGCCACTTGCCGCAGCGCTCATGCGCGATGGGTAACCTGGCAACTCGTGCATGAATTCCAGGCGGCCCCGGGCCATTCCCACGCTGTGGCGCCAGCTCTCGCTATACAAGGCGCCACCCTTGAACGGCAGCACGCCAAACGCATGGCGCAGACCGCTGGCCAGCTGTTCTTTTGCGTCACGTTGTGGGTTCCAGCGCGCCACGCGTCCGGTGTTGCCTAGTTCCATCAGGTCATGACACCACTGGCCCGGTCCGCGGCGCTGCGAACCATCGCTCAGCAGAAGGGAACCGTCGGGTTCGAACGCAAGGGCGTTGACGCAGTGCAGTGCCTGGCCTTGCACCGTATCGAGGCTCTCGCCGTCTGTTGCGACGCCGTCGCTGGCCACATGCACGATCTGAACCCGCTTGCCTGCCAGCGCAATGGCCAGCCGACCCTTGCCGTCAACTGCCAGAGCGCTGATATCTGCATCGAAGCGGCGCACCGGCACGGGTTGGCCATTGTCCAGCCGAAAGAGTTCCGCACCGGCGCTGAGCCACAGGTCCTTACCGTCGCTGGCCAGATCATCAATGCCCGCAAGTTCCGCGACCACCGTCGCCTCGTCCAACCCCCGGTTGGGCTTGAGGGCACCGTCCATGACCGGCACCGTGATGGCCGCATTGCCGCGGCCCAGCCAGCGGTCACCCAGATTGCGCAAACGTGTCAGCATCAGACCGTCCCCCAGCGTTGTCCATACTGCGAAAAATTCGGATCGGCCTTGTCCAGCTTGAAGCGTCCGATGCGGTTGTTGGAAATGCCCCCGAGATAGAGGTAACCCTGGTGCTCGCGCATCGAGGTGATCATGGGATGGTTTTCGCCGCCCAGATCCCACAGGGTTTCCAGAACCTCGCCGCGCTCGGAAAACTTGAGCACGCATCCGGTGTTAATGTTCGGGAACAGCCATTCGTCCACCGGCACGCGCTTGGCCATGCGGCGGCGAAAGCCAGGCATGCGCATCGCCAGGTCGTAGGCCGGCGCACGCATGCCGACCAGGGCCAGCCAGTAATTGCCGTCGGACGCAAGGTTGATGTTGTCGGGGTAGCCCGGCAGGTTGTCGATCACCATCTCGACCGCACCTTTTTTGGGTCCGTCGAACCAGTAGCGCTTGATGCAGCAACCCCAGGTCTCGGCGAACAAGATCGACTGTCCGTCGCTGGCCACGCAGATCCCGTTGGGGAATTTCAAGCCGCGCAACACGGTGCGGGTGCTGCCGTCACGCGGGTCGTAGCAGACGATGCGCCCGTTGCCGCGCGCCTCCAGTCCATCGACCGCCCATTCGTGCATCTCGTAGCGCACGGTGGCTTCGCTGAAAAAGATGCGCCCGTCATCGGCGATGTCGAGGTCGTCGGCCAGGCGCAAGCGGCTGTCGTCGTTGATCGAACTCCAGCTGCGGTTGGTTTCATCCGTCACACGCTGCACCTCGCGCTGCGGTGTGATGCGATACAGCCCCATGCCGCCGATACACACGTTGAGGTTGTCCTGGCGGTCAAATGCCATGCCCAGCGGTTGCCCTCCGATGTGGGCGAAGATCTCCATGCGCTGGTAGTCGGGCGCAAAGAAACGGATGACGTCGCCGTGGCGTGACCCGGCATAGAGGTTGTTGTCGCGATCGAGGATGACGTCCTCGGGCGCCTCGATGCGGCCCAGGCCGATCAGCTCGACTTCGCGCAGCCGGTTGTTCAGGGCCCACGGGCCGCCGGACTCCACACTGCAGCTCGGTGCCGGCGCCAGCGCCTGATAGGTCGGGCTCACGTAGACCTTGCTGATGATGCGGTGGCGGTTCTTGAGCCAGCGCACATCAATCACGGCAGCCGCGATCAGGATGCCGGCCAGCACCATGCGCGTCAGGCCACCGGAGACGGACATCGATGTCAGGCCATTGGTGATGAGCAGCACCACCAGCGTGCCCACCAGCGCCTTGGTGACCGAACCGCGCCCGCCGCCAAGACTGATGCCGCCCAGCACAGCGGCGGTCAGCACCAGCACCTCCATGCCCACGCCGATATCGGAACCGGCGGTGGCCAGGCGCGAGGCAAAGAAGCAGCCGCCGGCGGCAGTCAGAACACCGCTGGCGACGTAGCAGATGGCCACCGTGCGGCGCACCGCGATGCCGCTGTTGTAGGCCGAGCGACGCGAGCCGCCGATTGCCATGATGTGCCAGCCCATTCGCAGGCGTGTCAGCATCACGTGACCGCCGATGGCCGCCAACGCACAGGCCCAGGCCACGGCCGGCAGGCCCAGGAAGGTGCCATTGCCCAGGAAGTCCCAGACCTCGGATTCCGGAACGCTGCCGGCAATAGCGGTTGAATATTGAAGGCTCAGAATCTCGTAGACCGAGCGAAAGATGATCAAGGTGATCAGCGTGGTCAGGAAGGCTCGCAGTCTCAGGTAGCCGATCAGGATGCCATTGATCGCGCCCAGCAGCGCACCGCATACCAGCGTGCCGGCCACGGCCGCCAGAACCGGCCATTTCAGGATGTGCATGAACATCAGCGCACAAAAATTGGTCAGCGCAAACATGGACCCCACCGACAGATCAATGCCGCCGACGATCATCACCAGCGCCATGCCCAGCACGATGAAGCCTATCTCTCCGGCCTGCCGCAAGGTGTCCGCCAGCATCGTGGCTGTGTAGAAGTTCGGCACCAGCCGGCCGGAGGCAAACACCACCAGCGCCAGCAGCATCACGGGCACAGCCGTTTCAGTCCAGCGCTTGGACAGGATCTCGCCCACCCAGTGGTCGGGCCAGTATCGATAGCGAAGTCGCGTCAGGGTTTCAGTCATGGTCAGACCAGTGATACGTTCAACGAAGAAGAGTGTCCAGGCACTGCGGTGACAAGGCCGGATCGGGTGGTGTCAGGCTTCTTGCAGCCAGGCCCCACCGCGATCGCAGCGCTTCACCTCAGAACGCGGGCGCGAAAGATCACTTGGACGCGGTCAGCTTCCAGCAGGTGCCATCCAATGACGCGTTTTCCTTGGTGATGGGAATCAGCGTCGTGTAGATGTTTTGCTTGGCGGCACCGGGCTTGACACCTCCTTGCACCAGCCACTTGATCATCGCGGCCATGTTGCTTGCCTGGGTCGGCACGTCGTAGCTGATGTCAAGGTCAAAGCCGCCGGACTTGACCATGTCGCAGGCACCCTTCTGCTCGCCGCCGCCGGAGGTGGCCAGGTAGACCTTGCCGGTGAGCCCGGCTTCCTTAACCGCTGCGGCGGTGCCGATATCCATGCCGTCCCAGAAACCGATGATGCCGCACAGGTCAGGGTGCTGCTTGAGCACCGTCTGTGTCAGCGCCTTGGCCTTGGCCGCATCCCAGTCGGCAGCCTGGTTTGACACCACCTTGACCTGTGGATTCTTGGCCAGAACGTTCTCCACGCCCTTGAGCGTGTAAGCGCTGGTGGCCGCAGTAGGCGCGCCCTGAACGATCGCAATCTTGTTGCTCTTGCCTTTGCACGACTGCACCACGGCTTCAGCATTTCTCTCGCCGATGTCCACCCAGTCTGCGCCCACGAAAGCGGTCGATGGCTGCGACGAGCGCATGTTGATCTGGACCACGTAGATGCCCTCGGCCTCGGCCTTCTGGATCAGCTTGGCATAGGTCTGCACATCCGGGTTGTGCAGCACGATGACGGCAGGCTTCTCGGCGATCAGTGCAGTCATGGCCTGAGCGCCGGCGTTGGTGTTCCAGTTCGGGTCGCGCGCCACAACCTTCATGCCGGAGGGTTCCAACTCCTTCTTCAGGCCTATGTACCAGCCCTGTGCCAGGTCAAAGCCCATGGCCACCGGGATGTAGCCGACGGTCTTTCCGGCCAGCGCCTTCTTGTAGCCGTCGCGGAAAGGCTCGTCTAGACCCTTGCCCTGTGCGAACGCCGTTGCGGCTGAAAGACCGAGCGCCAATCCTATGGCGGCGGTGGTGATTTTGCGAACAATCTTCATGGTGTGTCTCCTTGGTTTTAGAAATTGGCGCCCTCGAAGGCCGGACGCCTGGCTTTGCTCAAATGTCGCCCTGCTGGGCGGTTTCCTCGTTGCGTGGATTCAGGACCGAATCGATCAGAATGGCGGCCAGAAGCACCACACCCTTAACAATGTTTTGCACCGAGTAGGAAATGTCCATGATCGTCATGCCGTTGAGCATGGTGCCGATCAGCAGCGTGCCGATGATCACGTTGACCACGCCGCCGCGGCCGCCCGACAGGCCGATGCCACCGAGCACCACGACCAGCACAACGTCATAGACCATGGTCGAGTTGTAGATTCGTGTCGGCATGCTGTTGACCGAAGCCGCCATCACAACACCGGCAAACAGGCCGATCAGCGCCGCCAGCACATATTGCAGGACCGTGATCGGGCGCGTTGGCAACCCGGTGGCACGCGCGCTGAACGGGTTGTCACCCATGGCGTAAATAAAGGCCCCAGCGCGCATGCGCTGCAGAAACAGGGCCAGCAGGGCTGCCGCCAGACCGAACATGATCACCGGCATGGGAATACCTGCGAATGAGCCGCGCCCCATCCAGACCACAGCGTCCAGTGCGGTCGGCCACTGGACAACCTCCAGCTGAAAAATGAAGGCCTGCCCCAGACCGGCCAGGAATAGCCCGCTCGCCAGCGTGGTGAACAACGAGGGGACTTCGGCGTAAGCAATCAGCCATCCGTTGAGCAGACCAAAGGCCATCGACAGGCAAAACGCCATGGCGACTGCTGCGCCGACGCTGTGGCCGTTTTGCATGAGCTGGAGAAGAAAGCCGGACGGTACGGCCATGGCGGCAATCATCGAGATATCAATGCCGCGCCCGATCACCACCACGGCCATGCCCAGGCCCAGGATGCCGAGAATGGCAACGTTCTGCAGCAGGGTCAGCAGGTTGTCGACCTGCGCAAAGCCCTGCAGGAAGAACGAAAAGCCCAGGAACATCAGCATGAACAGCGTGAAGACAATAGTCTGCTGGGTGGCGCGTATCTTGATCATGGGAAGGTACTCGGTTCAATCAGGTAAGAGACGCGCGCAAGGTCTGGCGCAATTCACGCTTGACGATCTTGCCGTTGATGTTTCGTGGCAGGGGCTCGGTGCCAATGGTCCAGGTCTCCGGCACGGCATAGTCGGCGAGCAGCTTGGCGCAGTACGCCTGCATCGCCGACGCCTGGGTCTGTGGGCCGAGTTCGCGCACGCACAGGAAGGCATGCACCCGCTCGCCCAGAACGGCACAGGGCACGCCCACCAGGGCCGCTTCGACGACTTGGGGGTGTTCGCACAGCACGTTCTCCACGGCAGCGCAATAGACCTTGTAGCCGCCGCGAATGATCACGTCCTTCTTGCGATCAAGAATACGGACAAACCCGTCGACGTCGATACTGCCAATGTCGCCCGATCGCCAGAAGCCACCCGTGAATTCAGTCGCTGTGGTCTGGAGATTGTTCCAGTAGCCGCTGACCACCATCGGTCCGGCAATCCAGATCTCTCCCACGCTGCCGCGCGGCAATTCGTTTCCGTTCTCGTCGACGATGCAAATTTCACCGCACGGGACTGCCTGGCCAACGCTGTCCCTATGGGCCGCGGTCTGGCCGTACGGCATGATGGTGGCAGGAGAACAGGTTTCCGTCGCGCCATAGGCATTCATCAGCACCAGTCCGGGCAGTTTCTCGGCCAGTCCGTCAATCGTGGCTGTCGGCATCGAAGCGCCACCGTAGGCGCCAATACGCCAACTGCTCAGGTCATGCGTCTGCAGATCCGGCAGCAGCAGGCACAGGTTGTACATAGCGGGCACCATGATGGTGTGGGTGATGCGCTCCGCGACGGCCAGACGCACAAAATCGGCTGCCTTGAACTGCGGCATCAGCACCATGCAAGCGCGGCAATACAGCATCGTGTAGAGCTGCGCGACCAGCCCGGTGACGTGGCTCAGGGGAACGGCGACGACGGTGCGATCCTGCTCGGTCAATCGCATGCCGAGGGCAAAGTGCATTACCGAGTGCACGATGTTGAGGTGGCTGATCATGGCCCCCTTGGGGCGCCCCGTGGTGCCCGAGGTGTAGAGCAACACGGCCAGATCCTCTTCAGAAGCCTCGTGTGCAATGGTCAACGGTTGCGCCTGCATCAACGCACCAAATGTCTCGAAGCCGTCGCTCTGAACCGGCCCGGTGACAAATCGGAAAAGCAGCTGTTGCAGGGTTTCGGCCGGTGGCAAGAGGCCGGCCAGTTCCGCGGCACAGATGACGGCCCTGGCACCGGAATCATTGAGTGAGTATTCGAGCTCGACACCGCGTGTGCGTGAGCTGATCGGAACCAGAACGGCGCCCAGCCAGGCACATGCAAGCGTGGCGATGACGAACTCGCTGCCATTTCCAAGGTACAGGGCAACGCGGTCGCCGGCGCTGATGCCGCGTTGCGCCAACCCACCCGCACATTTGCCAGCGGCATGATGCAATTCGCGCCAACTCAGACGAAGCTCGCCACACACCATAGCCGCTCCGTCGGGTAACAAATCCACTGCGGCCGTCAGCATCTGCGCAACGCTGCGCGGCCGCTCGACGTAGCACCGCAGCACGCGGTGGTCGCCATGGCTTTCGCGACGGATGGCCGGGACCAACTCATCCCCTATGGCGCTGCCCCGAGCCTTCTCGACCGCCGGCGCACTGAGCACGCCGCGCATCAGCATTTCAATGCAGTGCGTCACCGCATCGCGCAGGCTTTGCGCCGAATGCGAATCGGGGCGATACCAGCGCCCGATGCCGCTGATCGCGCCAACCACGGCAAAGGCACCGACACCGGGGTCGCCATCAACAATCCAGCCTTCTGCCATCCCCTGGGCGATAAGGGCACGAAAGGCAGCATCCACCTGCCCCTTCAAGGTGCGCAATTCATGCCGCCTGGCTTCTGACAGCGGATCCTCACCGACACGGCTGACGCACAGGCCGAAGTCACTGGTCACAACGCTGGCATACAGTTCCATCGCATGACGCAAGCGGTCGCGCCCGGTTTGCCCTGTTGCGTCCAGTTCCTCCAGTCCGGCACGAAACGACGCCAAGCCTCGTTCGACACATTCAAAGAGGATCTGCTCCTTGTTCGTGATGTAGTAGTAAAGGGTCGGCTTGGTCACGCCAAGGCTTTGCGCGATGTCATCGAGCGAGGTGCCCTGAAAGCCCTTGAGGGTGAACAGGCGAGCGGCCGACATCAACACCGCCTCCCGCTTAGCGCTGTGCTGTTTCTCACGCTCCCGACCCGCACCCCACGGCGAATCGACCAACCCGGTAACCTTTCGACCTTTGGTTTTTGGAGCTCTCATTGAAACTTCAATTGTCATTAAATAGTGTTGAAAAACAATAGTTACTGGCCAGTACCCGTTTTGACTATGTGCGACTGTAGGGCCCGTGCAATGAAGCAAACAGTAGGTCATACCCTTAGCTGCAACGCAATATGTCGAGTGCGCGACACCTGCATTTTTCGCTGGGAACCCCACACGAAAACACGGTGAATTGGAATTTGAATTGGATGGAGCAGCAAATCCAGCGCAGGCGAATCGCAGAAATGCAGACAGCGAAGTCTGATGTTCCGCACAATTGCGCCACAGGAATTTTGCGCAAGTGAAGGTGAGGCGAGCGGCAAGAAACCGGTCAAGACCTATGTTCTATTGCATATCAACGTCGGCAATGCATTCGGGACTGTATCGGCACTGCCGGGGACAAAGTCGGGCAGTTCGGGCTACCCTTGCCACTGCATTTGAGAGCGTTAGTTGCAGATCGCCGCACTGTCGCACCAAAGCAAAAAGCCCGCTATCTTTTGGATAGCGGGCTTGTCTTGAATTGGTTGGGGTGGCTGATGGGGCTCGAACCCACGACAACAGGAATCACAATCCCATTAACTATGTGTTTTCAATCGTTGATTTATGTTGATACACTCCATACAAATCAACAGCTTACGTGAAAAACACTGACCAAGCGAACAGACTAAGCGTTGATTAGAGTAGGTCTTTATTCGCTGAATTTGCCTACAGATTGCCTACAGATTTTGGGGATGCCATGAAACAGCAAATTAGCCGCGTGAACTTGACCGCTGGTCGGGTTGATGCCTTCACCTGCCCCACGGGCAAGGCCCAGGCGTTTCTATGGGACACCGACACCACAACGCTTGCGCTGCGCGTCACCCCAACAGGCCGCAAGACGTATGTATTTGAAGCCCGATTGAATGGCGCGACCATCCGCATGACTATTGGCGCACCGAAGGACTGGCCTATAAAGGAAGCCCGCTCCAGAGCCCAGGGGCTCAAAATGATGGTGGACAGTGGCACAGACCCGCGTGAGGTCGAGCGCGACCGCATCGCCGCCGCCAATGAGAATAAGGCCGCAGCACTTGCCAAGGTCGAATCTGACAAGGTGGCCGCAATCACGACACATGAGGTCTGGCTCAGGTATTTGGATATACGCCGCCCGTTTTGGGGTGACTTGCACTACCAAGACCACATTAACAAAATCCAGCCCGGCGGTGAAAAGCGCAAGAAGCGCGGGGGCTCTGGCCTGACCATTGCCCAACCGCTGGCCGCATTGATGCCGCTGGCGCTGAGAGACCTAGATCAGGCCACGATAGAAGCATGGGCCGCAAAGGAGGGACAGACCCGCCCAACATCCGCCCGGCTTGCATGGCGACTGCTGACCGTGTTTCTGACCTGGTGCGGTGAACAGCCAGAATATGCCGCCCTACTGCCAACCAAAAACCCAGCTAAGACCAAGAAGGCCCGCCAGGCACTGGGCAAAGCTGGCGTTAAGTCGGATGTGTTGCAGCGCGGGCAGTTGGAGGCATGGTTTGCCGCAGTACGACAGATTAACAACCCCACCATATCGGCATGCCTTCAGGTGTTGCTGCTGACTGGCGCGCGATTGAATGAAGTGCTGACCATGCGATGGGATGACGTCAACACCCAATGGAAGGGCATCCACATAAATGACAAGGTGGAAGGTTCGCGAGAAATTCCACTTACGTCCTATGTGGAAAGCCTGATAACCGCCCTGCCCCGCCGCAATCAATTTGTATTTGCCAGTGCCCGCGCCCTGGCTATGGATGGCAAGAACATTGCACGCCGGGTACGCAAGAGCGCAGCCAAAGGCAAGACACCGCCCTCTGGCGCGATATTGGAGACAAGTGAAACCGGCTACATATCCGAGCCAAACACGCCACACACACGCGCATGCAAAGTGGCCGGGCTAGCTGGCCTCACCTTGCACGGGCTGCGCCGTTCATTCAAGAGCCTGACCGAGTGGCTGGAGGTTCCCGTGGGTGTGGTGGCCCAGATTCAAGGCCACAAGCCAAGCGCGACAGCTGAAAAGCATTACACCGTGCGCCCGCTGGAACTGCTGGCCGTTCACCACAACCGCATAGAGGCTTGGATGTTGGAGCAGGCTGGGATAGTGTTTGATCGCAAGGTCGCTCCCAGTGCCGGTGCTCTGCGTGTTGTCGCCAGCTAATGCGGGTTGAAACAAGCCAATTTGTAACCTATAATTCACAAGCTGATGTTTGAAGTCCTTACATACAAAGACGATCAAGGTGAAATGCCTTACGCAAACTGGCTTGCTAAGCTGGCTGATCGACAAGCCAAAGCCCGCGTGTTGGTTCGCGTGGGCCGAATGACCGGTGGAAACTTCGGTGACTGCAAGCCGGTTACCGAAGGGGTTTGGGAGTTGCGAATTGACTGGGGACCGGGTTACCGCGTGTATTACGCGCAGTCTGGCAAGCGTTTGATCTTGCTGCTGACAGGTGGCGACAAGCGCAAACAGCAGACCGATATTGATGCCGCTGTCAGCTATTGGAGCGATTGGAAAAGGAAGAACGCTAAATGAAAGCCTCACAACCACACGACGAAACCGTAGTAGAGATGCTTAAAGCCGACCCGGAGATGGCCGACGTGTATCTAGCGACTGCGCTTGAAGAAGCCAACTTACCAGGCGGTCAGTTCGCCCTGCTTGCAGCCCTACGCCACATTGCCGAAGCACAAGGCATGGCCAATGTTGCCGAAAAGGCGGGCATGCCACGGGAGAGCCTTTACCGCGCCCTGTCACCTCGGGGAAACCCAACAATCAAGACGCTGCTGGCTGTGCTGTCGGCATCGGGCCTGCAGTTGGGTGTGACACGCTCCACTCAGCACGCTTGAAGAACAGTGAACTTCCCCGTGTTGAATTTCCAGAACGCGTGATGATTTGAAAAGGTCGAAATTTGAGCTACACAAAAAAGTACAGATTTAGCGTAGATGTAGCCAAAGATGCGTATTCCGGCGATCGTGACCGGTGATTCCGGTCGATCGTGACCGGTTGCGCAGCGTGCAAGAGTTGCGCTGCGCAAATTGTAGGGCAGGAGTTGCGCATTGCTCCAAACGGTGCCCGGTTTGA
>TBL_comb47_HYPODRAFT_10000368_pt1 | contig 59654 bp, 64 predicted proteins | sample TroBogypolimnion_40_FD_10682 | JGI IMG/M metagenome (IMG submission 10682)
GTTACGCATTACAATGCCTCCGCCAGGAACCACGGGGTCCGCATCGTCTACTACTGCTACAACATCGTCTAAAGATAAACATAAATTACCGGAATTAGATGATGATGGAAATATCATTGTGTATAGTAATCCTCGCGTTTTATTGCAAAAATGGAACAATATAATAATTAATTATAATGGTGGAACTTTAGATATATTTTATAATGGAGAATTAGTTAAAACGGTTATTGAAGTTGTGCCGTATATGTCATTGGATTCATTAACCATTGGCACAAATAATGGAATCCATGGCGGAATATGTAATGTAAATTATTTCGAGAAAAGTTTAGATATTAAACAAATCTATTATTTATACAATACAGTTAAGGATAAAACGCCGCCTACCATTGTGGATACAAACGTGACACTTACAAATATCGCAAAAGATTTAAATATAAACCTTGATTTTTCTTTAGGTAATTTGGATACGGCAATTATAGCCCCAGTTGGGGGCGCGATTGTGGATGTTTCGAATAATGTATTACCGTATTTAGAACCACCAAATCTAAATGCAGAGGGTCCGAATTATTTATCACTTGAATGGTATTTCAAACATGGAAGATCGGCTTACAATCAAATCCCTACACCAAGCGAAGTTGATGCCAAATTAGTCGATAAAATAAACAACAAGTTGAATACTATGGAATAACAAAATCAATAACTACTTTTATTTTATTTTATTCGCACTAATATATAAACTAAACTAAACTAAACTAAACTAAACTATAAAATGAATATTAAGAATATTATTCTGGCCATCGTTATTATTATTTTATTGTACATTGTTATTCGGTATGTAACAACTGATATCAATACATTGTCCGGATTACAATCTGGCACAACTATGCAAACCATTCCATCGTCAAGTTTAGCAAATGGCGTATCTAGTAGTAATTTTACTTATTCAATATGGTTTTACATTAACGATTGGAATTATAGATACGGTGAACCTAAAGTGATTTATGGTCGTATGGGTGCCCCAAGTGCTACCTCGACATCTGGTTCGGTGCCGGGTATTGCAGGATCGGATCCGTGTCCAGTAGTAGTATTAGGCGCAGTACAGAATAATTTAGCCATTTCATTAACATGTTATAGCACGGCCTCTTCATCCACTATACATACATGCGCAGTGTCAAATATCCCAATTCAAAAATGGGTAAATCTATTGATAAGCGTGTATGGTAGAACTTTGGATGTGTATATAGATGGTAAATTAGTGAAGACATGTTTATTACCAGGAACCGCAAATGTAAATTCGGATTCAAATGTATATATAACCCCGCCCGGTTCTGCCTCGTCGTCGAGTACTACAGGAGGATTTTCGGGATGGACATCGAAATTTCAATATTTTGCCAGTGCAACCGATCCACAAACCGCGTGGAATATATATCAACAAGGATACGGTCAAAGTTTCTTATCTAATATATTCGGAAAATATAAAATTCAAGTAAGTGTTTTAGAAGGTACAACTCAAGATACAGTATTGACTATTTAGTCAAACCGACAGATTTTAATATTTTATTATATTAAGTATAATAAAACAAACTAATATTAAAAAACAATGGATTATTTTGGAAAACCGGCATCAACGTCGGCATCCTCATCAATCACCCCGCCATCATTGTATGAGCCGTCCGCGTCGCCCACGTCGTCTTCATCCTCATCATCGTCTTATAGCCCATCATCGTCTTATAGCCCATCATCATCTTCAGAACGCACCTCTTCGTTATTAGGAAAACCAAGAGGATCTGGTATAACCGATTTTATAAATTCAAACAGTTTAGTCGCAAAAATATCATTTTTATTATTAGCCGTTTTTCTTTTTATAATCATTTTACAATTGTTGATTAATGTATTGGCGTGGTTTTTTAATAATACGACAACTCCACATTTAATTGAGGGCATGATAGATGCAAAACAAATGATAATTATTCCTCAAAATCCACAAACTACTGGAGCAGTACCAATTTCGCGATCGATAAATGGTCCTAATGGGATAGAATTTTCATGGTCGGTGTGGATATTTATCGACGATTTGCAATATTTATCTGGACAATATAAACACGTGTTTCATAAAGGAAATAACGATATTTCCACAACAGCGGGATCAACCGGGTTAAATTTTCCGAATAATGCGCCAGGTCTATACATAAATCCAAATACAAACGCGTTGACTGTGATTATGAATACATATCAAGTTATTAACGAAGAAATAATTATAACCGATATTCCACTTAATAAATGGGTAAACGTAATTATTCGATGCAGAAATACGGATTTGGATATTTACATTAATGGCACAGTTACCAAAAGTATGCAATTAATTGGTGTTCCTAAACAAAATTATGGAGATGTTTACGTTGCGATGAATGGCGGGTTTTCTGGAAATATATCTAATTTATGGTATTATGATTATGCTTTAGGAACAACCGAAATACAAAATATATCTAAAATGGGACCCAATACAAAAATGGCAAATACCATGTCGTCTACAACTATGAAAAATTCCAATTATTTATCGTTGCGGTGGTATTTTTATGGATCTAATCAATCTATGCAATAATCCAACGTATACATATTTTATGATCATTATTATCATAAAATATTAAGAAAATATTATGGTTTTTCTATATTATGGTGGCTAAATTTATGCGTTTTTGATTTATTGGTCGGGGCATATTTACGTCGGGTATTGGATACTGATTTTACTAACATTTTTTCTTTGATTGTGGTATTGGTAACAGGGGTAGGTACTTTTACATCTTTAAGTCTATGCATGTGTGAATATCTTTTAATAAATTGTTTAAGCGTTTTAACCGATAATACACCAACCTTTCCCAATTCATCCATTTCTGCTCGTTCTTCTTTGCTTAAAATACTAGCTACTGCATTATAAATCATATTAGGAAAACTTCTAAATTCAATTAAAACTATATTTTTTTTAATATCCATTCGTGTGGAATTGGAATCTATTTGTTTATATTCGAACCAATCTGATGTATATATTAGTTCTTTACCATCATGATTAACCGAAGTTGGGTTTTCAAAAAAATCGAAATATGAAACTAATGAATAATATGGGTCGCCGTAATTACGATCATCTTCGTCTAATCTCCCCTTGTTATTAAATCCGTTTTTTCTAACAAAATCCGGTTGTAATAATAAATATTTTAATAATATTGGTTCTTGTATAAAAATGGCTTTAATAATATCGGATAGAATTTCATTTTTTTCAGGTCCGGATTTACCGAATAATTTCACATCAAATAATATACTCAATCGGCGTTTTAATTCCACATATAAATCATAATTACTGTGTCTAACATTCAGCGAAAGTGTATTTTTAAAATAATCTTTGATTTTACGTGGTCGATATTTGTTATAATAAACATATAGTTTATACAATATTAATGAGATATAATTGTATATTTCTCTAATTAATAATTTATCTCTTGCAGACTTATTAGTCGTAGGTATTTTAAATCCAGATGAACTAGCTTTTTCGTTGTATCCTTTTATTAAATGTTCCACACAACTTTGAATATTATTTAATGCCGATAATTTAATTTTTGTCATTTCAGTCAAGGTTGGATATAATTGTATGGTATCTTCAGTCAATTGCTTCATAATAAAAAAAATGTTTGAAACGTGGGCAGAAAAGGTCATTTGAATGGTTGTATAAACGGTATCAATGCCACCGTCATTTGTTTTTAAATAATACAAGTTGGAATCTGCCATATGATACAAATTATACTTTCCTATATTTTCATCTTCTATTTCCGAAGAATCGCTTTTTAAAATAAATTCACCAGGAGTTGGTTTTAATGCATCTAAATGCGCTAATAACGTTTTTATCGCATTTGAAAAGGTTTCCATAATAATATTTGAATGTAGTTTGGGTTTATAATATGTCGCAACCCATTCAACATCAGAAAAAATAGAACAACCCATATTCGCCTCATCCATGAGAAAATGTATGTCGTACGATTCAGGTTGATCGTCTATTACAAATTTATATAACTTATTCTTGTGATTACTAGAATCGCGACATTTATGTAATAATCTTTTAGTAAATGGTGTAGCCGACATATCATTTGTAATATGAAATGATGCGTCTTTACCTATATTCAATTTAAATGTTTCTTGTCGTCTTAATTCGCTGTTTTCGCCGGTATTTGTTCCGTCGCTTATAGAATCTATATCTTTTTGTGAACTATCTGTATTTAATAATATAGTAGCTCCTGATGACGGTAATGTAATTTTAGTTAATTTAATTAATTGAACCGTCTCAATCTCAAATCCAATACTTAATATATGCTTAAATGCTTTGTTTTTTAATACGTCGCCGCCAACAAATATAGTTGTCTTCATTATTATTATTATTATTATTATTATTATTATTATAATTATAATTATTATATATAATAATATATTATAATTGCTATCTCAAAACCCAACATAATCAATGTCATGTCTAGGACAAAATTATAATCCCGTGCCACCTAAATTATGGTATCGTTATGAAAATAGATGCGCATACGAATTGACGCTTCCACTACTACAACAACGGCAACAACAAGAAACAGTGGCGATGTTATATAAAGGAAATATTCTTCAATATAAAAAAAATAGCGCAAATATTACAAAACAACAAAGATATAGTCAAATTGCGCGAGGAAATTGGACAAATCGTAATACGACATGGGCAACACAAACTCAATCCGCGACCAGTCCAAATACAAAAAGTTTACAACGGGTTAATTATACAAATGTCGCCATTATTAATGGAATTCCTACTCCAACACTAGATCCATTAACATGTTCATTTCCATTATTCCCAATATTCAATTCGTTGCCCCAAAATACAATAATAGGCCCATCAAGCCCAATAATTCCGCCAAAACCGCCAATTCCCGGTTCATCTGGACCCGTATTACCTGCACTAGCTATACCTTTTCCCGTAATCCCAATTGTCATTCCGGATGGAGGGACATTGATATGTACAACTACAGAAAATATATGTACCGGTGAAATTTATAGTGTAACTGCAAATCAACAATGTTTTCCGACATCTGATTCGGATGTACCTGGACCTATTATTTATTTATGTTATAATGACGGGTTGCCGGTAAATTATCCCAGAACAAGATTAACGTATGCTACAAGCGGAAATAAATTCCCGGTAAATAATAAAATATGGGGAAATGCAAATGGGTAAATGCAAATGGGTAAATGCAAATGGGTAAATGCACTAAATTGGACTGGTCATTTCCGACGTAATAACATAATTCTATTCAAGCATCGCGTATAATCATTAAATTGGTCTGACTCTGAATATTGTGTCAAACAAGACATTGTATTTTGTAAATGTTCAAATAATAATTGTTTTATTATTAGATCAGTATCAATTGAATTTGGAAATGATGATACTAATCCATGCCATCCGTTTACCCCCTTAAATAATTTAATATCTGTTAGACCGCTATATGATTTTACAAAATTATATTGACATATAACATTATAAAGTTCTTTATTATAAAATACAGCTGGTTTGTCCGAGTTTAGTCCCCAATTACTATATAGAAAACTATCTTCGTCGCCGTGGGAGCGTGGTCGTCGTATGTCTATTAAGTAATGTAATTTTCCTTCCTCCTTAAAATTATTTACTAAGGTGGTTACATCCATAGTTGATAAATGTGCTAAACAATGGTCGAAATGATTGGTAAGACGTATTTGCTTCATTTGTGCAGTCATCTTGAATAATAAATACATCATGTTAGGATTTACAAATGCTAATATGATATTGACACAATCCATAGGTACTTTAAATTTTTGTAATTGTTGTATTCGTCGTTGTTCCGCCGGTGATTTGATTTTCCATGTTTCAGTAACAGTTAATATATATTTTTCCAACTGTTTTTTACGACGGTGTAATGTAATACGTTGTTGATTTTTCATATTATATTCTTCTATGGTTAGACTTGCCCGTTCTATTTCCCGCTTTTTTGCCTTTCTATCAGCATTTTTCACCCGTCTTTTAGCAATAGATTCAATCGTTCGTTGCATTGTAAGTATTTCATTCCATTTATTTATATGTTTAATTTCATTTCAATTTTTATTTATGCTCTTAAGGTAGGATTTACGCACACTTCACTTGACGGAAATATGTCGCCGGACATGCATGTATCATTGACTCCGACTTGCGAACAACTGCGAATTCCGCGTTCTTCTCCGATGTAACACCATCCGGCTTTCCCGGATGAATTTGCGGATTGAATACTGCTATACGAATCATCTGCTTGATATGTACTGGTATTGGCATTGGCATTAGCATTAGCATTAGCATCGGTATTGGCACTAGTATTGGCACTTGTCGCATTATTTAATGCATTATTTAATGTATTTGTTTGCAATGAATCTGATGGAGGTATAGTAGATGATACTGTTGCGGGCGTATTCGATAGTGCATTGATTCCGCCAGTTATTGCGCCGGCCGTCACATTAATGCCGGCGTTTGCGCCCGTGGCAGATGTATTTACCACTTGCTTCGTCGTGTTTCCTAATAAATTTCCAAACGTAGACCCGAATAAAGAAAGTAGTGGCGTAAATATATTTGTTATATATTGGGTACCTTTTGCTAAATACATGAATATATTGAATCCTAGAAATGCCAATATGAAAATAATAACTAACCAAGTTATCCAAGAAATATTGCTAAAAAATCCAGTAACGGTACCAACAGTACCAAGACCAGTACCAAGACCAGTACTACCAACAGCACCAAGACCAGTACCAAGACCAGCACCAAGACCAGTACCAACAGCACTAGTACCCATATCAATGCTATCCATAATGGATTTAGATGCGGCTGATCCAACACCTACTACATTATCGGTATTTCCTGATGAATAAGAACCTGCTGAATTTGTATTATTCATTTATGTTATATAATAATACAAACATATATTATTTGTATTATAACGAACTGTTTCTATCTATGAAAATGATAACAAATAAAGAAATTGATTGATATTTGCCAACATTTCGTCGCGAATATTATAAAGATCAGTATTCGACATTTGTTTCATAAACGAATGGGTATTCAAAGAAACTAAATATTCCTTAAATTTATCAAGTTCTTTCTTCAATTCTACATTAGAAGTTAAATCAATGAGAGAAATGGTATGTATTTTCGTGAGATTGATACGATTGCCAGATATCTTTCCTAAAAGAACTTCAATAAAGTGATCTACATTTTCATTCAATTTGGAATACAATTCGTCGGTCGCTTTATGTGTGGCATAACTATACGTTTTCCAATGATATAGTTTTATCATGTTAAGCATTTGCAGAAATTCAATCACAATTTCTTGTTCGAAATTATCCGCCAATTTACGCACCGTTTTATTTTTATTCGACGCGCGTCGTGTAATGGATCGTTTAACCATACTTATATTATCTATACTATAATAATATAATAACATGACTATGTGTTATTATACAAAATCAAAATCAAAAAATCTAACGACGGGACATTGTCGACATCATTTCAATGGAAAAAAGGACGGCCATTGTCAAGAAGATAAAAGGTAAAAGCACCAAAAACCAGGAGATACCAGAATATCCCTTGGAACACAAAAAGTTCAAGAACCATGTCCACAAAAGAACGAATATTGTCTTAATGACAATCGTCATCATCGACATTCTCTTCATAATCGCCATAAGAATGGCAATTATTGACAAAACCAAATATAGCATGGCGGGCGTGCATAGTTTTGTTAGTTCAGACATTTATATACTAAATAAAGATAAAAATAAATTATATTCGTGGAATAAAAGATTCGCCAAAATTATTCATTTTATCTAATTTTTCAATAGTTTTGTCTAAATTAGATTTAATCATATTATTAAATAAATAATCAGTTTTAGGAACTTTTTCATTTTTCTTAATTTGTTTATAAATGGTATCTATTTTATTCACGATGGATGATATAATTTCTTTATCCGCCGATTTCACTATTTCTTCTTCTAAACGTACCGGTTCAGTTAATAATGCAACGGCATAATATAATATAAATCGACGTTTAGTATTACACGAATTATTATATTTTAACGTAAATAAATTTAATAAACTTTTCATGATTTTTCGAATGAGAGGATGATGATGGGGATATTCGGCTTCTTTTAAAAAAGTATCCCATATTAACCATACAATATCCATTTGACATTTACCGTCAACCGGTATTTGCTGCCGTCGTTCGCACTTACATCCCTGTTTTTTTGTTTTACAAATACTTTCATACTCGGCAATCCATTCGATCCAATAACATGCATCAATCGTATTTTTTCCGTCGGAAGATAAACTATACGCTAATTCATTTACGGCGACAAACAATTCTTTAGGATCGGCAGAGGTAATAATATTTTGTCCGTAACTGACATTAGGCGCTTTAAATCTATCTGTCATTTGTGTCATATCAAAATCCTCTTTCTTAATCTTAATTTCATCAAAACTATGTTTTCGTTTGGCGCAGCATAAAATACATATGATTTCACAAAACAATTTCCGTAACTTATCATTGTTCCGCATTTTCAATTCATTGCCGTAACTATTTGTCATAATTTCTTTGAATTGTGTAAGTTTTAAATCTAAATATATCGCGAATTTAGGATTTCCTAAATGAATATGCTTACTATAAAAAAACATGATGATTTCCCACAATTCTTTATAATGTCCTGCACAAATAAATTCTGCAGACCAATAACATGCTTGTTCAACTTTGGAATTTTTTAAATTCTTTAGGAATTCATTTTTCGCATCGGATTTTTTAAATTCTGAAAATGTCGTACCTTTAAAATCTTTTTGTTCGCGAATATCGTTTATTTCAGATGAAGAAGAATCTGACATTATTATTATTATTATTATGATATTATACTATTTTCCCCTATAAAAAATCTCGCGATAATACATATAACAAAACAAAAACAAAAACAAACAAAAACAAAAACAAACAAAAACAAAAACAAACATAATGACAAAATCATCAACGAATAAATTTTCATTGAGTCATATAAAACAAAGTTATTCAAAAATGTCAGTTTGGGGTCAAATATTAATTTCGGTACTATTTTTCTTGATCGCGATAATGATTTGCAATTCATTATTCAAAACTGGCGGGATGAACAAAGAAGGATTTGAACAACAGCAAACATTTACGAGTAAAACTAAAGTCGAAGATATTTATGATCCATTTTATGCGGATGTATATGAATATTTGGTTTATAATAAGATGAAGGATGATTATGAAATCGGTCAAATTATTAATAATACCAAACCCACAAGTGAATCTATTATTCTTGATATTGGATCGGGGACGGGTAATCATGTTGCAGCTTTAGCCGAAAAAGGAATTAAGGCAACGGGGCTAGACATTTCATCGTCGATGATTAGTCAAGCCAATAAAAAACATCCCGGACTAAACTTTGTGCAAGGTGATGCATTGAACGCCAATCAATTCCAATCACAATCATTTACCCATATTTTATGTTTATATCATACCCTATATTATTTCAAAGATAAGGCACAATTTTTTGGTAACGCAATGAATTGGTTAATACCCGGAGGTAGTTTAGTCGTGCATATTGTAGATAGAGATATGTTTGACCCGATTCTTCCGGCGGCCAATCCACTTATTATGTTGACCCCGCAACGTCATGCTGTAAAACGAATTACACAAAGCAAAATAACGTTTGATACATTCAAATATGAATCAGATTACCAATTAAATCGTGAAACGAATAATGCGAAATTTGTGGAAAAGTTTTCAAATAAAAATACAGGGAAAACATTTCGTCGTAATGAACATCCATTATATATTGAACCTGAATCCGATATTTTGAATTTTGCGCAAGAGGCGGGGTTTATAGTACAAGGTGAAATCGATTTAATAAAAGTTGGATATGAATATAATAAATTGATTATTTTTCAAAAACCGGCATAAATGAATTACTATTTTCTCTCTTTGATTTGTCTTGTAAAGATAAAAGGAATCGTAAAAAGTCGTAATATTTAGTAAAAATAGTAAATATTATGGGAGATTTCCCAAATCTTCTAAACCCACAATCGTTACAAAAATTCAAAAATCCAATCTACTATTTCCCGAAAATTTGTATAGTCCTACTAATAATAATTATTGCAACAATAATAAGTATTTGTGGATACATAAAAATAAAGCATCGATTCTGGTCAGTGCAGCCGTGTTTTCATATCTACGATTTGCAATGGTATTTATTTCCATGCGGGATAATTAATTATCAACTTCCTGAAAAAAATAGATATACGAATTTTACAAATGTAGAGACGACAGAATACGCAAAATTATCGAATTTAAAACTTCAACAATTTGCGAATTTTATAAGACCGAATTATCTTAAAAATGGCGACAATTATTATCATCCGAAATTGAAAGAAAATATTGTCCCTTATTTTACAGGGCATAATACAAAATGTTTTGTAAGTTTTTATTATGAAGACGAATTATTGTCATTGGATACCAAGACAATTCAAAATAAAAAAATAGTTGGTGTTTTGACAACTAGACCCGTACATATTTTATTCACAAAAACAAAAAATCAAATGGATGCGTATTATGTGGATTATTTATGTGTGGATAAATCGCGACGACATAAAAACATTGCGCCGGAATTAATACAAACACATCATTATAATCAACGCCAATTAAAAAAAGATATTCATGTTTCTCTCTTTAAAAGAGAAGGAGAACTTTCATTATTAGTTCCACTGTGTATTTATAAGACAATTTGTTTTGATATGACTCAATGGACAAGACCAAGTGATTTATTACCATTTGTATCGTTAATTGAAGTGGGTAAAACAAATATACATCATTTATTCGATTTTTTCAAAGATTATAATCATGTGCATTTTGATCTTTGTATAATGACGGATTTGGCAAATATATTGGAATTGATAAATACCCGAAACATATATATTTATATGATAATTAAAGAGGGGGAAGTGATGGCGGTATATATTTTCAGAAACAATTGTGTGAGCTTAAAAAAAGGTACTGAATGTTTATCTTTAATTGCATCGGTAAATAATTGTAAAAATAAAGAATTGTTTGCACATGGATATAAAGTCGCATTGTGGAAATTGTGGGAATCGAATCATGCTTTTAAATGTGCAGTGATAGAAGAGATTTCAGATAATTATATTATTGCGGACAATTTGTTGGAAAAATCGATGCCGATATTAACAAGTCCAACGGCATATTACTTTTACAATTTCGCATATTCAACCTTTAATTCCAAAAAAGCGTTGATTGTGGTTTAGTGTCTACTGCGACTGCGTCTGCGATTGATGCGACGTGTTTTTCGTTTCGTAGCCCGATTACGTCTAATTCTTCGTCTACTTTTGCCACCGATATGGGTAGCGATCGGTGGATTCGCTTTTTTAATCTCCACTGGACGAACCGGTTTACTCGCCTTGGACTTACTCTTCTTATCCGTATAACCACGCAAAATTATTTTTACCGAGTATATTTCCCAACTCGTGCAAAAGAATCCACAATAAAAATAATGAATATTCCTAAAAAAGAGTATAATACAACTTCTTCAGTCACATTATTCGTTCGTTCATCTTTTTGTTCTTCTAAAAGATTAATCATATAATTCAATTTCTCAATCATGGTATCATATGACCCGTCGTTATCGTATGAACTGCCACTGCCACCGCCACTATTACTGCTGCCATTATATCCACTATTATTGTACATGGACGAATACTGTGGCATATACTGTTTGCTCTGATAATTATTGGCACCGACTTGGTTAGACCCATATTGATTAGCCCCATAATGATTAGCCCCATAATGATTAGGCGTAGTTGCAGTAGCAGCCGACATTCCTAAATCTAATTCGGGTGGGGTGTTTGTAGCATAAGGCATATTATTGTTGTTATTATTTTCTCTTAATTTAGTATTTTCTACCCCTGCGGATGTAGGAGGGGGTAACGGATTAAAATCTCCTAATTGATCAGAAGTGGCGGGTAAATTATGGATAGATTGTAAAACAGAATTGACTTTTTCAGAGTACATATTATTTTCTTTAGGAGGTGTGGAATTATCTGTAGGATACCGTTTTTGTGTTTTATTTGCCCCCATTGCTTTTTTTCTGCCTATAGGAGTATCATTATCATTATTAGCACCACTATTTATTTGATTTAATTCATTGTCGAATGGAGCAGCATACATTGCTAAAGACATATCCTTCTTACTAAAAATTTAGATAATAATTTGGAAATTGGACTGAAATAATATATTTGCTAATACTATAATATATAATAAATAATAAATATAAATGACATCACCGTCGAAACTATCAAATCCTAAAATAGAACATATGCTTTTAGGGGGAATTTTAATTATCATTCTTTTTTTAATTATGCAATCAAATCAATCAACTAATTATTATCAATATATATTCAATACTATGCTTGGGCGTGCATTGATGATATTTTTTATTGTTTTCATTACCCATTATAATCCTATTATAGGATTGGGTGCGGCGGCCATGTTAATAATTATTCATAATAATATGTCGATGGTTGAAGGATTTACTGATACTGCAGCTACAACTACAGCTAGTCCAGTTACAGCTACAGTCAGTCCAGCTACAGTCAGTCCAGCTACAGCCAGTCCAGCTACAGTCAGTCCAGTTACAGCTACAGCCAGTCCAAATATGGCGGCAACAACCGACTTGATATCCAAAATAAAAGATAAATTGACTGCCGCGCAATCTCAAATGGCTACACCAACAACAACAACAGTACCAACAACAACAGTACCAACAACAACAGTACCAACAACTACAATCGAATCATTTTCAAATATAAGGCGTCATTACGGGCAAGACAGAATATCATCTGAACAAAATATTAGATCTAAATCGTCTCGTAGTTTATTAGGAGCATTATTCAGTAATCATGGTGATCCAAGTCCTAATTTTCCAGATAATCACGGATTTTCGGGATTATTTGGATCTGCGTAATTTAGCGACGAATATATCTCCTGGTTTTTTTATGTGTTCGCTTTGATCGTCTACTATGTCGTCGAATGCGACGGCGGCTTTTTCTCTTACCGACCATTCCCACGCCGATTCCCGCTATAGGCACATTGGGGGGGTTTAAAAAATATGAATGTAAAACTGGTAACGTTGAACTATTTTTATTAGTAGTGTAATCTACTAACTGGTTGTTAATCAGAATTGTAATAGTTTTTTTATCATTTGTAACCCTTGTAATTACTCCTACATTAACGTTACCATTATCTAAAAACATAATCGTTTTGCCATGATCGGCGAGAGTAATTGGAATTAAATGTTTATTACTAATTTGTCCCATGAATTTATACTATATATATATAATAAAAATGAAAAACCCCAAAATTGTATTATTGCTAATACTAATTATTATAATATCAATAACTTATTATCAAAAACAAAAACAACAAAAAGAACCATTTATTCCCGTAATAAATCGAATATATAGACCACATGCTAGAAATGCCCGAATTTATATAACAAATAAGTTTTCGAATATAACAAATCAAATAACGTCAACTATGAGAAAAATGATGTAAAATATATTTTCTTTGGATATTATAATCCAATGCCATCGAAAAAAATCAAACAGGTAAAACAATCCGCGAATATTTTTATACGAGGATTAAATTATGCACACGATCATATTTTATATTTAAATAATAGTAAATTTTTTGCGGGGATTATTATGATATTGCTTAACGTTGGATCAAAATTCATATCTATTCAATTTAGTAAATCAACGGAAGAATATTTAAAATTTTCATTAAGCAAACAATTATTAGTATTTGCAATGGCGTGGATGGGTACTCGTGATATTTATGTGGCATTGGGATTAACTGCGGTATTTGTGGTTTTATCTGAACATTTATTTAATGAAGAAAGTCATTTTTGTGTTGTGCCACATAAACATCGAATATTACATAAATTAGCCGATTTGGATAATGATGGGACGGTAAGTGATGCAGAATTAAATTCGGCGATTGCGACATTGGAAAAAGCAAAAAAGGAAAAACAACGACATCAACAAAATAACAATAAAAAATAATAGCAATCACGATAACAATATAAACGTATGACAATATATTGTTATAACAATGTTAGAGCAAAAAGAACAGCAAGAGCAAGAGCAGCAGCAAGAACCGCTTTTATTGGATAACGAGAAATCGAGATATGTATTGTATCCAATCCAACATGATGATATTTGGAAAATGTATAAGAAAGCAGAAGCGAGTTTTTGGACAGCAGAAGAAATTGATTTAGCAATAGATCGTAAAGAGTGGGTAACAAAATTAACGGCAAATGAACGATATTTTATTAGTCATATATTAGCATTTTTTGCGGCGAGTGATGGAATTGTGAACGAAAATCTTGCCATGAATTTTTCAAGTGAAGTTAAATGTGCAGAAGCCCGGTGTTTTTATGGATTCCAAATTGCCATTGAAAATATCCATTCTGAAGTTTATTCTTTATTGATAGATACCTTAGTCGATCCATCCGAAAAACGCCATTTATTAAATGCAATTACGACAATTCCGTGTATAGAAAAAAAAGCAACATGGGCATTGAAATGGTGTAATCGCGCTACCGCGTCATTCGCAGAACGGTTGGTTGCATTTTCAGTAGTGGAAGGAATCTTTTTCAGTGGAGCATTTTGCGCGATATTTTGGTTAAAGAAGCGCGGATTAATGCCAGGTCTAGCATTTTCAAATGAATTGATTTCGCGGGATGAAGGAATGCATTGTGAATTTGCGGCATTATTATATTCAAAACTACAAAACAAATTAACGGAAAATGTCGTACATAATATAATAGTTGATGCAGTAACCGTAGAATGTGAATTTATTCGAGATGCTATCCCGGTCGAACTTATTGGTATGAATTCATCGCAAATGTGTGAATATATTAAATTTTGTGCAGACAGGTTATTAGTTTCATTGGGTTATAACAAAAAGTTTAATATTATAAATCCGTTTGATTGGATGGATATGATTTCATTACAAGGAAAAACCAATTTTTTTGAGAAACGTGTGTCAGAGTATGCATTGAGTAACGTAGGATCGACAAATGATTATACTAGTGAAACGATTTCTTTCGATGCAGATTTTTAGTTTTATTTTTGATTTTATGTTTTGATTTTCTTGTTTTATTATTTTTTTTTGTTTTTTTGCCGCCGCTAAACATATTACGACGCTGCTGTTGCTGTTGCCCCCGCATCCAATTATCGCTCATGGTATTACCATTACCATACCCATTACCATTACCATACCCATTACCATAACCATAACGGCCGCGGACAAGACGACCTGTACCTTTATTTGTGCCAATGATCGGTTTAATATTTTGTGGATTTAGAGTAGATCGACTATAAGATTTTACATCTTTACCCAATACCTCGTGCCATAATCTGGATATATCGTCCAATTTTTTATCACATGATAGTACCGGTCGTTTAGCTATTGGGATTTTTTCACCGGGGTATAAATCTATATTAATATTAATATTGAGAACCCATGCTTTTTTAGACGTCGGTTGATTTCTCGAACCATGTAAATTAAATTGGGAGTGTATTGTGGGCACTGTAAAATACTTTTGTATATTGGGCTTATCTACATTTGTCCGGTTGATTATCACGGCAAATTTATCATAGAATAAAATATTGGTATTGGTATATATAGTGTGATTTTTAACAGTCCATAAATATATAAATAATATAATAAAATCAGGAGGCTCAGTTGAATCAATTTCAAATAGCGATACTCCATTAAAATCTATTAATTTATATTGTTCACTTTGTTGATCGTGATCACAATATAAAAACATATAATGAGTCCAGACACCCGTATTGATTGACGCGGTAGGAGTAATTTTGATATTATTGCCAGTCTTGGCAATTATTATTACGCTTATTTTATATGTATCTTTAATATGCTGACATAACTTTTCATTATTATTATATTCAATTGATGTGTTGCGTAAACCTTGTTTAAGTCTGTTTTCAACTATTTTATTGTCGGACCCATTTACAACAGATTCAATAAATCCATTATCTTGATCATCCCGGTTATTGAGTACTTGTATCCAGCGTATTTCATTATTAAACTTGCGATCATCATCATCAATCCATAGTTTCCATAATTTGTAATATTGTTTAAAAAATGCTTGTAATATTTCAGTATCAACTGCATCAACTGCATCAACCGCATTCGAATTATGGGTTGAACTGCTAATCTGAATGGTTTGATTATGTGGATTTTTAAAATCGGTGTCGGGATTAATTTTATATGAAAATATAGTATATGGGTGTCCGCCAAGAAATACGATATTATTTGGCCCAATTAACGCATCTAATGTAATTTTAATATTATTATCGACAATTCCGTCAGATAATGCATCTGTATAATTAGTAACACTTTTATTTGTTCTATACATATACGACTCTCTGGTTTCTTTATTTAATTTCTTGAACATTTCAGAATTAAAAAATTGCCGTTTAACATCTTTATATTTATCAATTAATTTATCTGAACTGTCGCGGTCTCTATATCCAAAACTAGATTTAATGTGACTACTTATTGTATGTGCGGATAATGCATATACCATTTCCGAAATTAATTTTATAGATGGATCAAACAAAACAATTTGACTGTTTGCATTAGTTACACCAACCAATGATGGTTCTAATTTAAGTTTTTCGTATCCTTTAATATTTGTATATAATGTAACTACTAATCCAGTTGGATTAGTAATCTGTGGTACTCCTGCTACTCCTGCTACTCCTGCTACTCCTGCTACTCCTGCTACTCCTGCTACTCCTGCTACTCTTACTGGTGGGTTTGGTTTTGCTGCTAGTGGGTTTGCTACTAGTGGTTTTGATGCTGCTACTAGTGGTTTTGCTGCTGCTACTGGTTTTGCTACTTGGGGGGTTCCACCATTATTTCTTCTTGTACCACTACTTCGTCCTGACGCAAATTTAACATATCCGTTATTTCTATTTCTTCTTCCAGTAACTCTAGAACTAGCACCAGATGACATTTATTTTATGGTGAATGAATTTATTATTATATTATGTGACGATAATAATAATAAATGTAAATCTAAATATCTAAACTAACTGTATTTTTATTAGATGTGGGGCGACGCTTACTGCGTTTTGGGACATTTCCGTCATTCTGCAAGTCTTTCAAATCTGAAATACTAATGGTACTACTATTTCCGTCATTTTGAGGTGTAGCTTCTTGAATATTAATAGTCTTTGTCTTCAGACCAGACAAAATATCGGTAATGTCACTTGGCCCCTTCATTTCAGGACGACGAGTTGCATCATTTTCGCGAATATTTATCCCATCATTAAATCCACGCCCTCTAACTAAATCAGGTCTATTCATGCCACTAGCACTAGCACTAGCATTAGCACTAGCACTAGCACTAGCACTAGCATTAGCACTACCTCCATTATTATTTCCCGCTCGATTTGCGGACATTTGTGGTGCACCAGGACCTTGAGTGGCTAAAGGTGGCGGAGGACGATTTCCCATTTGTGAATCTCCTGAATTCATTACTCCGTTCATAAACCCTGAAAATCCAGGACTAGATTGTCCCATTGTATTTACTGCCGCCGCCTGAAATTGTCGCATCAAATCAGGATTTTGTCGTAAAATATCATCCATTCCTGGCATGGCGGATTTAAACATGGTGTTTGTCATATGAACCATCATTGCACTTCCGCCCAATTGGAAAAGCAATTTCAATTCAGGTGCCATCGATGCTTTGCTCTTATACTTATCATGCAATTCGGCAAAAACATCATCATAATCCGTCATATTTTCACCTACTTGTTCGCTCCATCCATCGATTTTAATATCGAATGGATCAAATCGGTTATTCAAGAATTCAAGAGCGTTAATTGCTGCCATAAGCATATTTCCTTGAAATTTCACGGAATTCTGTTTTGCCTTTTCTTCCATAATCATTTCATATTCCCCTTGCATTTCTGCAAGTGGCGATTCCATGGAATACTTTTTGGTTAGATTCACGCCTTTACTTTCAAGCGACTCCAACTTTCGCAAAAACTTGAATTTTTCTCTTAATAATTCTTCTTTGCTCATTTGGGGTTGAGACGGAACGGCTTTATCCGGATTTAATGGAATATTATTGAATTTACCGTATCCATCCCATGATGTTTGACCTTCTCCTCCATTTTCGGCAGTAGCTTGTCCTAAATTTATCGATGGTCCATCATCGAATCTCACGTTATTGCTAGTACTAGGATTAGTATCAAATGACAATTTCTTGGTAAACATATCTGATTTCGAATCGTAAGTTGATCGACTAGTTGTATCCACTAAATCATTCAATTCATTTTCTAGATTAGTCAAATCATCCAAATTAATATCGCTAGACATACCACCGCTACTGCTACCGCTACTGCCACCACCCGCCTTTCTATCATTCATAAGAAGTTCAATTCCTCCGCCAAAATTAGATGATTTTAATTGTGGTCCGTCATTTAATTGTATACTTGAAATATCAATAATTTCATGATCCATTACTATTGTTATAACTTAAATAGAATAATTATGTTTAAGTTGTACGAATTAAAATTATATTATGATACCGTGATTTTATTATTGATGTACCATATTCCTTGTAAAAATGAATCTGCTAGATCATCCTTTTTATTATGTGCCATGAAAAAGGTATGCCAATGTAAATCATGAATAATATGTTCTAAGCATAATTGAATTCCCGCTTTTTTGCGATTTTTATATGATGTTACGGTAATATTAACGGAACCAGTACCGGAACCAGTACCGGAACCAGTACCACCGGAACCAGCCCCAGTACCCGTTTTCAATTTATTGGCAGCAGAAACAAAATCGATTTTAATATTATTATTTGTCATGATAAAATATTGTGCGATCATTCCTTGTATAGTTTTCATTCTATTTGCAATAGGACTAATTTGATTTTCAATAATAACTGTACTGATTGTCGATATATCAATATCCTGTAGCATTTCATTGAATTTTATTTGGATATTTCGTCCAATAGTAACTAAATCCAATTTAGATGCGTTAATTGGCGTTGTAGATGACAGTGTGGTCGAAAAACTGTTTTGTTTAATGAATTCATTTAATAATGCCACTAATTCCGGTTTCTTAATAGTTGTTTTTGAATATTCCAAGTTATATTTCAATGCTAAATCGTGTAGCATTTGTACTTTTAATTTATTTATTGCGGTAACGGTTGTTTTATTGGATGGAATGATATGGTCTGTTTTTTTTGCATGAACCACACAATAATATTTACTACAAAATATATATTTAGCCAATTTACAACATTTCTCTTTAGTTGATTTGCTTGTTTTGCTTGTTTTGCCTATTTTGCCTATTTTTATTTCCTGGCAATATATTGGTTCTTGATTTTGATCAGTTTGCGTCAAATCAATTGAATTCCATTTTACAATTTTTGGTTGTTGCTCATAATCAATTTCAAATAAACAATAGGCGAGATTTTTAATACCCACATCAATACTTAATATTTTCATAGTTGTATTGTTTATTTTGCTTAAATTATATTTATACAGATATTTTCTAAATATAATATATGATGACAGACCATTACCCTCTTAAACGGACACGAACCACTTATGAACAACCGACTTATGAACCGTCTCACGCATCATCGCGCAATGAAATGTCCAGTAAACAATTAACATTACAAATGCCAAATATACGTAAAATTAATGGTATAACACAATATCGTTTTACCAGTGATGGACAAAGTATTACGACTGAGGGTGCACTATATATTCCAGTATTTTTCAAAAATTCCAATAATGAATTAGTTCAGGTAATAGATGGGGTAGATAATGTAGCCGTCATACATGATAGCCGATACGGCATCCATAAAACTCAACCAAATAAGTATAGACCATTATATGATAAAGACATCAACGAATTGCCGATAAATATATTTAGTACAGATATTAGTAGGTATATCCCAAAATCTTGGGCATCTTGGGGTGAGAGATTAAATGTATTGCCATTAAATAAACATGGACAAATCATATATAATTCGAATTTATCTGGCGAATTGTTTGGCGAAACCCCTGATATTGATGAGCGCGAATTAAATAGTCGTGATATTGAACAAATAACTCGGCTAAAAGAGCAACGCGAATTATTTGAAACTGCATATGAGAAGTGTATTCCTGTAATAGATCCGACGACAAATAAATCATATGGTTTTGCAGGATGTTATCAAAGCGGTGGTAAAAAATCTAGACTTGGAAAAACAAAAAGATCGAGAAAAACAAAAAGATCGAGAAAAACAAAAAAATCGAGAAAAACAAAAAGATTGCGTTTATTTAGATGATGCTGGTGTATAAGTAGTAACTGAAATACTTGGCGAGATCATTCTTGCATGTAATTGTTCTCTAGACAAATATTCAGTCTTAAGATTGCTCGTTTGGTATCCGTATCCTGGACTATTGGTATCATAAGAATTCTTAAACAAATAAGGAACATTTGAAGCAGGAGTATTATTGGTTAAAGTATGAGGACTTAATCCTAAATCGTAACATGCTTCGGCATTATTATATTTCATAATCTGGATTCCGTTATTTGTCATATACTGTCTATATTGCCAATTAGTATGAATATTTTCTTGTTGTTGGATACGTTTATTCACTACGGCTTCAGGCTGCCATGTTGCATAATTTCGACCATCTGCCATGATCGGTGGGAAATTAAAATGAATATTATTAGAACCACTATAACACGTACCCCAATTTGCCATGATTATAATATCTTATTAGATAAAATATTATATGATATATTTTTTATACTAAATTACAATTACAAATTACACCAACAATTTCAAAAGATCTTCCTTCTTAAGTTTATTCGAATTTTGTGAGATTAATCCTTTTTCAATCGCAATAGTTCTTAATTGATTCACCGCCATCTTTTTATAATCTATGGTACTTGTACTTGTACTATTATTATTATTATTGTTAGTGCTGCGATTATCAACATCACTCGATTGTTGTGCTGCAATATTAATATTAATAGTTTTCAACATATCTCGATTAATTAATAATTCATCGCTATTTGATAACTCGATCTCGTGAATTTCAGCACCATCATTATCTAAATCGTCGTCGTCATCATTATCGCTAGAATCTGAACTCAAAACCGAATCATTCAATTCTTCGACATCATTAACATCATTGCCATTATTTTGTGTAATAAATGTTTCGCCAATATTAATTATTTTAATATTCGAGGGCGAATCATTGACACCTTCATCAATATCTATTTTACTGGAACCGACATTGGAACCGACATTGGAACCGACATTGGAACTGTCCTCAGAACTGACACTGTCATCATCATCCTCATCATCATCGTCATCGGAAACAGAAATCAACTCGTTATTTGACGATGCGACAATTTCTTCATTTTTTTCTTGCACAAACGGAAACGAAGTGTTTATTATATTAGATGGGGTTCCGGCAGATCCGCCAAATTTAACCGTTTGAATCTTTTCTCGCATGAAATGCATTTCTTCCGCCATGGATGAAACTAGACCAAACATCGATGATATTTTATGATCTTGAGTAATAAATTTTCCCATAAAATACATCCCGAGTAATCCAACAAGAAGAAGAGTTATTCCTAAACAAATAATAGTTGAAGGCGTAAATAAATTGGATAATGTCGTCATATTACAAAAGACAAATATAATTATATTTTAAGTATAACGTATAACCAATTGATTATTGTGTATAATCATCGCGTCTTAGCGCGTTTGCATTATCGATAATTTCTTGCGGATAATTCATATCCCTCAATATTTTAATTCCGCCATGAACATTTGAAATCCCTTCTTTCAATTTATAAGTATATGTAAAATTATTATTGTTATTACCGTCATTTGCACTGGCCTTTGTGTCACAGTCCACTTCGCAGTCCACTACGCAGTCCACTTCGCAGTCCACTACGCAGTCCACTTCGCAGTCCACTTCGCAGTCCACTACGCAGTCCATATGAAAATTCTTGACCCGCGCATTTTTCTCTAAATGCTCGCATAATTTATTAAAATGAGTAGTTAAAATACATGTTATCTTATCATTCTTGACCAAATAAGCCATAAATGCACTTGCACTCATAATCGCTTCTTCGGGATTTGTTCCCGAATACAATTCATCAAATACACAAAAATGAGTATCTTTATTATTATCCTTAATAATATCCAATATTTCTTTACATCGTCGTGATTCCGCTTGAAATAACGAATCGCGCCCCGACGTATCCGGAATATTCAAATAACAATGGATATATTTATACGGCGAAATAGTTGACCCAGTATCATAAAATCCACATCCCATTTGCTGTGTAATAATAACATTAATTAATGTGGTTTTTAATATCGTTGTTTTCCCAGAAGCATTAGGACCGGTAATAATCATATTCTTTTTCAATTTACATGTATTTTTAACCGGATTACCATTAATAAGTGCGGGATAATATGATTTCTTAAATACCGTATTTCTGCATTTTTTAGAGGAGGAAGATGATGCTATAAATTTTGCGCAATTAATACGTTTATTATTCATATGATCAATAAATCCTTCAATGTTATCAATATATCCATTAAATCCAAATGAATACATCATACATTCTTCGCATGCTTTACTATCATATAGTTCATAAAAGCATTTTAATACATGCCCCAATCCACTAATTTTGGCAGGGGACAATTTATAAGGTATAATAATATCCAATCTATCTTTGAATGCAGATAACGTATTTAGTTTGGTCAATGCCGCCATATTGAATTCGGAATACGTATTCAAATTATCACTATATCCCAATAAATTTCGCATATTTGCAATAGTGTGACCGATATAATTCTTAATATCACTTAAATGTGCATGAATCTTAATCATATTTGTATTAAATCGAATACATGTAAGTATATTCTGATAAATGGAAAAAATATAAAATCCAGCAGATAATAATAAATATATTTTTTCACTTGTATTTACACTATTAAATTTCGTGAATACTTTACCTATTGCATGATTGGCAGCAACAGATTTAAGTACTTCACTATATTCCGACATTGTAATAGCAAGTCCTTTCATTTTAATAATGAAAAAGGGCATAATAAGTATTACAACCGGAACAAATAAAGACAATACGGGGGATGCCAGATTATACATACTCATCAACTGCAAAAATACGTCGGAATTATTTAAATATTCCCACATTGGCCAATCGATATAATGATATTTTTCTTTAAATCCATTATCATTCTTGATTTCATCCCAGATACGAATAATATTATTATAATCCGGGATAAATGGTTGAATTGGAACAGAGGTGTAGTTTTTTAATAATTTTTGACTATCTTTTAAAAAATGTACGTCTGTCGTATAATATTGCGCAAATTGTTCGGTAATCTTATTCCCGAAAATTGTTTTGGGTTGAAATGCGTATTTATAAAGAGGTTTTGAATCGTTTGTATTGGTACCGACATTAGTGCCAACATTGGTACTGACATTGGTACCGACATTGGTACTGACATTAGTGCCGACATTGGTACCGACATTGGTACCGACATTGGTACCGGCACCAGATAATCGTATTAATTCTAAATCTTCCACGATATTTGCACTCAGCTCCATTTTATCATTATTATATGAAATCGGTAATTTAAAAAACGAATTTATCTTTTCTATATTGGATATGGTGCTTTTACTGGTATTATTATTAGTGGCATTTGTACACATATCAAACAATTTATTCATCTAGATTAGATTATATGTATAATAAATACAATATTTATTATATATTTTAACGCGATAAATTACGCCGGTAATTCAACAATTTGCGTGGAATAGTACGCTTCGATTTCCTTAAGCTTAATAATATCCCGTCGAGTAATTAAATTAATGCCGCGACCCTTACGACCCCATCGTCCACTGCGTCCAATACGATGAAGATAATTGTGAACGTCCTTAGGAATATCGAAATTTATAACGGTATCTATTTGTTGAATATCAATGCCTCGGGACGTAACGTTGGATGAAATCAATACACGAAATTGTCCTGCCTTAAAATCCATAAACGCCTTATTTCGATCCACCTTATTCATATTACTGTGCATACAGCATACAGGGAATCCATCTTCTATCATCGCCTCGTATAAATCCACAACACGCTTCACGCTATTACAATAAATAATACATTGCGATAATGAAAACGATTTATACAAATCCTTCAACGTATCATATTTATGTCCATCATTCTCAACTGCGACAAAATATTGCGATATTCCTTCCAATGTCAATTGTTCAGTCTTTACTGAGATTACAACCGGATTGCGCATAATTTTACTGGTAACTTGTCTAATATAGTCAGGCAATGTTGCACTAAACAGCGCAACTTGAACATCTAATCTTAAAAACTGAAAAATATCATAGACTTGATCCTTAAATCCATTAGACAACATTTCATCTGCTTCATCGAGAATAATAAGCTTAATTGTTTGTGGGTTAATATTTCGTCTACGCAACATATCATATACTCTACCGGTACATCCCGTAATGATATGTGGAGGCGACTCTTTCAATGATCGTGAATCTTCTTCTACCGATGAACCGCCAATAAGATTTTTAATTTTAAGGCCGGGCATCATTCCACCAATTCCACTTATAACCGTGCCGGTTTGTCCACTTAATTCGTGAGTAGGCGACAATATTAATACTTGTACGGTTGGTTCGTCTAAATTAATACGCGATAATGCGCCGATAGAAAATGTGGCGGTTTTTCCGGTACCCGATTGCGCTTGTGCAATTATATCGCGTCCGTCAATAATAGGCTTGATTGCGCGGCGCTGAATCGGGCTCGGCTTTTCAAACCCGTTTGCATAAATTCCACGCAATAAATTCTGATCAATATTAAGTTCATCCCAATTATTAATTTCATCCTTATATTCTGGGTCCGGTGTCTTCTCTTTGATGTCTGCCATTATTACTATATTATTAATAATATGTTTAAGTTTGTTTTGGTTATTATATATTACCGTTACCAATAATCAATTACCAATAATCAATTACCATCCAACCATATTATTACATTTTATTGTTTTTCCCCTCTTTTTACATGCAGCCGAAAAAAAGAAACCGTTGCCAAAAATGCCCCCTTTTTTACCACGTTTACGTTTACTTCCACCAACATGATGATATGAACCCTTTTTATTGCTGCGCGTAGATGGTTGTAAAAAATTTAAAAATGCCGGAAATTTTAATTTAGGCATTTTAGGTATTAATTTTAACGTCTTACAATTAACCCGTTTCCTATTTTTGGTACACTTGCAGGTTTGCTTTTTATTTTTAAGCACGCATATTTTCTTTTCGTTCATGTATAATACACGAATATTATATTATTATTAAAAAAATTGATATAAATGAAACTGATAATATATAATTATATCCACCAATTATCCAATGACGACGGCAATGAAATATTCGTTGAAAGATTTTAATGATATTATATTTAATGGGTTTGATATTAAATTGCCCGAAGAAACAATAAATATAATTACTGAATTGGCACAACAAGTAGGTTCACCTGCATATATAAAAACTCCGGATTTTCATAAAAAAACAATTGATTTGACCTCGTCGACTGATGATGGATATGGTGGAAATGATAGACGTAAAAAGAGGAACAATAGAGTAACCGAAATGACTGGAAATGGCGATTGGGAGACTATGCGTAGTTTCCAAATTACGCCAGTAATACAGAAGAAAGGGATCAATTTACACATTGATCAAACTCGATCTGCCTTAAATAAATTGACGGATAAGAATTATGAAGATCAGTTTAGGAAAATTATGGATATACTAAAACAAGTTGTAAACGATCCAAATAATATGACAGATGATATGACACAAATTAGTTTAGCTATTTTTGATATTGCATCAAATAACCGGTTCTATTCAAAATTGTACGCAGATGTGTATTCAAATTTAATCGCACATTTCACACAAATGAAAGATATTTTCGAACTAAATTTACAATCGTTTTTAACATTATTCGATGTTATTGAAACCGCTGATGCAGATAAAGAATACGATAAATTTTGCAGAATTAATAAGGATAACGAAAAAAGAAAGGCATTGGGACTATTTATTGTAAATTTAACCATTAATAAAATAATTGCTCCAACTAAATTATTCGATATAACGTTTAGTCTGTTGAATCAAATCGTCGTTTTTAGTAAACAGGAAAATAAAAAAACAGAAGTGGATGAAATGACTGAAAATGTCGCGATTCTGTACCATCCGGAATTATTTAAGAAATGTGAATTGAAAATAGAAGGGAATGGATTTGTTGAGGTCATTACGATGCTCGCACAAACAAAAGCAAAAACACTGCCGAGCTTATCAAACAAGGCAATATTTAAATATATGGATTTACGCGATGTAGTAGCATAGAGATTATTGTGGGCATAAATTATATTATGTTTTGCAATGGATATAAACAATGCTTATAAATAATAGTAAAGTACAAATGAATATTAAATTTTTATTGGAAGAAAATGTGAATTGTGGTGATGGACAAGTAGATATGTATAGTTTCCTACAAGAGTTTGAAACACAACAAACAAATCAATGGTACTCAAATGATACGATATTTGCGCAAATGAAAAACTATGACTCGAATTTTAATTTGAAACAATTATCATTAATATGCGAATATTATAAAATTAATATCAATAAATTGAAAAAACAAGAAGTTATTGAACAAGTTATTTTGTTTGAAAATAACGATGAACATCTAGCCATAGTTATTAAACGAAAAGAAATGTGGTATTATTTGAACGAATTGAAAAATGATAAAATGATGAAAAAATTTGTAATATGGTAATATTATCGGCGGACTGATCTACGGACTGATCGGCGGACTGATTTGTGCCCTTTTTTGTGGGTTTTGTGAGTTCGGCGATTTTTATTAGTATTGCGGCGACCGCGACCAAGCCATTCGGACCAGGTTCGGTTTATTGTACCATTAATTTGTATACGTGCGCTATTCAAAGCTGCATTCAACAGGCGTTCTTTTGGTTCATGAAAATGAGTATTCCCGTACCACTCTGTCCAGTCATCCTCTATAAATTTGTTAATTTCTTTCGCTGCTATATCTTTAATTGCAGGATACATACGCAAGATATCATCATCAGTAAGCGGGGGTTCATTATATTGGTCGCGTCTGCGTTCACGCGCAATGTCAAGCATGTCGGCATATAGTTTAATTATTGCATTATATTTGCGTCGATTTCGCGCGACACGGCTGTTGCCGGCAGATACACCAATGCTGAGTAATTTTTTATAATTCATCTTATCCTCGCGATTCCATCCATACCAGGGATGATCAGGATCACTCCCGCCCCAATCATCACTCCGATCATTAAACTCGACAGCCAAATTAGCCAAATCAGCATCAGCATCATTGTCATTAATCGAATGCATAAAAGCAGCCCAATCACCCTCATCCCATTCATCCCCAGCAGACCCAATAGCAGCAGCATCAGCAGCAGCAACCTCCGCAATAACATTTTTATAGTTTATTCCTATATCGGCCAAATGTTGTACTGTAACTTTTCCTCGACTACCCGTCGGGAATTGTAATGAATGCACGTTCGGATCGTCAATACGCTTTCGACTGTGTCCAGGAGACCCTTTGAGTGCGCTCAAAAAGTATTCCTTAAGAACAGCTTTATCGTAACACCAGCCATCTGGTGTCTCAAACGGGGTGTCGGTTATGTGTGCAAATGATACTGGGTCAAATATTATTGATGGGTTCTCCTCATCTTTGTCATTGAACATACAAGGTTTATATACTGTTTCATGTCTCTTACAAAGTTCAGGTAATTTTGCATGTCTCTTACTCTTACTACTCTTACTCTTACTACTCTTACTTTTAGGCATTGATATTATATACCAATATAATAGTTATTTATTGAAAAATGATAAATGATGAAAAAATTTGTAATATGGTAATATTATCGACGGACTGATCGACGGACTGATCTGTGCCTTTTTTTGTGGGTTTTGTGAGATCGACGCTTTTTATTAGTATTGCGGCGACCGAAACCAAACCAGCCTGCGGGTTTTGGTTTGGAGCGGATACCCTGTTCTTGTTGAATTAATTCCAGTGCCTTATCATTGTAACTCTTGATGTCTCCTCCACCAGACTTGAGGAATTCGTCAATTTGCTCTGCTATTATCCTGCGAATTATAGGTTCACGTGCGTATATTTCAAAATCAACCTCAGAATCACTTACATATAGCATTAGGCCCTCGTACATTTGTATCACCTGATTATACTTATCATCATTATTTATGAGGGATTCAATATATAGTGGAAGTACCCTAATTTCCCTAAGTTTTTCTATACGCATTGCTGTCTTGTCTGCTGTCCCGCTTGCTGTCTTGTTTGCTGTCCCGCTTGCTGTCCCGCTTGCTGTCTCGACCTCGCGTCTTGGCTTGACCTCGCGTCTTGGCTTGACCTCGCGTCTTGACTTGACCACATTGGTCGTAGTTTTACGCCGAGTTGTGTACATTATTATATAACAATATAATATTTATTGTGAATACATAATAAATATTATATGTATTATTATTATTATTAGTAATAAATGGTATTATCAAAAATAGATAAAACAAAAAGTATAAGTTATCCCGAACTAAGAAGTGTATATCCAAACGATTTGAAAAAGGATGCGAATTTATATGAAATTGAAGTGAAAGGAGTAGATATTATAATTGCAATAGGCAATTCTCTAAATATCTACGAAGATAAAAATATTACCTTTTTTCCAATATATTTAGTAAAAACAAATAATAAAGTTGTTCAAATTGGTGTGTATGAAATATTATCGAGCAATTTAACAAATTATATGATAGATGATGAATTGGATGTTGATAAATTAGACGATCCGTTGATTTATGTATTTGTTACTAAAAAAATGTTGGAAAATTTAAGATTGGTCCCCGAAAAAGAAGAAGAAGCAAAAGAAGAAGAAAAAGAAGAAGCAAAAGAAAAAGAAGAAGCAAAAGAAGAAGAGGATGGAGATGAAGAAGAAGAGGAAAAAGAAATACAACCAAAATTTAAACCAGTTGAAGAAATAGAAATACCAGCACTGCGTAAAGATATATTTTCACCGGTTCAAGGGATTCCTATTCCAGAAAATTTGATTAAAGAAACCAAAATAATGGCAAAGGATATTAAAGCTAAATATAAACCAAAAAAAAATGAAACCTGGATTGAACATTTCATGGAAAATCCGCATTATTATATTATAGATAATGAAGGAAACGGAGATTGTTTATTTGCGACTATTAGAGATGCATTTGCTCAAATTGGACAACAAACAACAGTTCCAAAAATAAGAAATAAAGTGGCAAATGAAGCAACTGAACAAATATTTTTTGGATATAAAGAACAATATGATACAATAAAAACGTCAATTATAAAAGATACAGAAAATTTAAAATTGTTGAAAATTGAACATACTAAATACCAAGAATTATATAAAAATACATTGGACAGAAACGCTAAAAAACAATTATCTGATTCTGCGAAAAAAATAACAATGGAACATGATCGAATCACAACTGAAAAAAAGGTATCTGAACATATGCTTAAAGAATATAGATTTATGAAAGATATTGTTACATTAGATCAATTTAAAGCCAAAATTAAAACATGTGATTTTTGGGCGGAAACTTGGGCAATTTCAACGTTGGAACGAATATTAAATATTAAATTTATAGTATTATCAAGTGAATCGTATATGCAAAATGATATACGAAATGTAATGCAATGCGGGCAGGCAAATGATGTGATTATCGAGGCGCGGGGAGAGTTTAGACCCGAATATTATATCATATTGGATTATACTGGTATACATTATAAATTAATTGGATATAAAAAGAAACAAATATTTACATTTCCGGAATTACCCTATGGTATTAAAGAATTGGTGACGGATAAATGTATGCAATCCAATGCGGGTATATTTGCATTAATTCCTGAATTTATTAGTTTTAAAGAAGCAGAACGAGGTGTTGCTCCGGTTCTAGATAAATTCGAAGAATTATCGGATTCTAAAATTAAAGGATTATATGATGATAATATCGTATTTGTATTTTATGATGGATCGTCGTCTAAATTTTTACCAGGCAGAAACACAAATGCCGGTGAAAAAATCCAACCACCTGAATTGGTGAAAGATTTTGCGGCGTTGGCCGCGATTCCAGAATGGCGAAGAAAATTGGATGTTGCGTGGATAGGTAATCCATTTACATTGGACGGACATCGATGGGGGAGCGTTGAACATTATTATCAGGCGAGTAAATTTAAACAAGATAATCCGGAATTTTATTTATCCTTCTCATTGGAATCGGGAACAGAATTATCAAAAGATCCTGAACGAGCAAAGGCGGCAGCATCAAAAACGGGAAAATATAAAGGAGAACTTGTTAGACCAAAAGAAGTTATCATAGATCCTGAATTTTACGGAAAACGAGCGAAAAAGGAATTATTTGATGCTCAATTTGCAAAATTTTCGCAAAATGAGGATTTAAAACGGCTTTTGATAGAAACAAAAAACGCGAAATTATTGCATTGTAAAAAATGTAAAGAACCAGAATTAATGGAAGATTTAATGATGATTAGAGAACAATATGCGCCGCTAAAAATGGCGATTTGATAAACAACCAAATCCAAACAAATTTCTCCATTTCCCCCATTTTTCCCGTTTCCCCGTTTTCCCCATTTTCTTATTATTATGTTCTATCATTATCAGACCAACACATGAATCTACCAAGGAATATAAAAACAGTAATAATTCCGATTCATTGGATACACATACGATTTTTTCTTGAATTATAACACTAAATATAAATTTCAAGATAGGACCGCATAATTCTCCAACCCGATATCCGTTTTTGAACGGACACAATATCGTATATAATTGCACCAATAATGAAATCATATTTGGGATTTTAGATATACATATGGCATCATTTACAACAATATCCGTAAATAACTGTTCTATTGAAACTAAATAGTCGGGATTATTTTTTATTATCGATGAAATATATTCAATTGCTAATTCATCTAGATTTGTATAATCTGATTTGATAATTTCATATTTTATGATATTTTCAAGTAAAACTATGAAATTAATTGGCGGAACAATAACCGCCGGTTCTAATATTACGATAACTGGACTGTCGCAACAATACTCAAATTCAGGATCGGGTTTAGGATCAGCATCGTTGATAAGATGCGTCATTATCTTAATCAATTCGGTTTCTGATTCTGATTCATTGGACATAAATATATTTGTAAAATATATTTATATTATTTTTTTGGATAAAGTTGTAATCCATTACTGCCATAAATAGATACAGGATAATCAAAATCTATATTGCTATTACTGTGCATATTCAAATAATATAACAACTTGGTACCACAATCTCCGTCAAGACCATTGATACATCCATCGTTCATTTGAAACCATACTTTTTTATTATGGAATGTTATTTTATTGAATGTTATTTTAGTCCATGAATCCATTGTTTCTGTAAAATTATCAATTTGTGGATAAAATCCATCTCCGTATTTCCGTTCATACTCGTCATAATACATTATCACTTGTACTGACATTGGTACTGACATTGGTACTGACATTGGTACTGACATTGGTAATAATACTACAGAAATATCTATATTATTTATTTTTTATTTATTGTAAAAATTATTGGTGAATTGGGCAATTTGATCCAATTGCATTTAATTTAGCTATTGAACTGTATGGACAACATCCGTATCGTGTCCCTGCACACCCACCGACCATTACAGGATTAGGGACGGGTGCAGGATTAGGAACAGGAATAGGAACAGGAACAGGATTCGTGCTTACAACTATAACATGTCCAACGAGCGCAACAATTAACAAAATAAGTAGTACAATAATAATAATATTTGTTACTTCCATTATAATTTAATGTTATATTATATACAAATATAAAAATGCTGCGATTAACCGAATCTAGTAAAGTATTAATGTCATTTCTACTAGAGAAAAAATTAATCACACATAAACCGCAAACAAAAAATACCAAACACACACTTAAAATCTTATATGCCGATTTATTGCAGGCTGACGAATATATCCAAAAGGTTCAAAAAGAGGAAGAGGAAACGGGAACGCCATTTTATAATCCTCAAATAATAAAAATTAATAATGTAACCCATATTCCTAAACCCCAAATGTTTAATGATTCGACATTTCCGGTAGGAGTAAAAAAACATATAGAGGATAATTCAACATTTACATTATCATATACTTTTTCTCTCTTGGAAAGAAAGATAACAATTCATATGATAGATGAAAAATCCATTACACCGGATAATATTTCAATATATAATGAACATATCCGGAAAATCCTGATTTGGTTAACCATTGTTCATGAATATACGCGATACAGTTCATCTAAAGCATGTTCTAAAACACTGACCTTATACATTTATTTAACTTCATTGACAAAACAGTTACCAGATAACAATATAAGTATTTTAACCTCGACACATGTAAATACCGCATTTACTACAACGTGCCCTACTGTATCTGAAATCGTTGTATTTCGTAATGAAGAATGGTTTAAAGTATTATTGCATGAAACCTTCCATAATTTTGCACTGGATTTTTCTGATATGAATATGGAAAAATGTCATGCGAAAATCTTATCTATATTTCCAGTAAAATCAGAAGTTAATTTATTCGAAGCGTATACTGAATTCTGGGCAAAAATCATGAATATTGCATTTTGTAGTTATTTTATGAATGATTGTACTGCAATAGGGCATAATAATGAACACATTTTTTTAAATAATGCCGAATTCTTAATTAATTTTGAAATTGCGTACAGTTTTTTCCAAATGGTAAAAACATTGGATTTTATGGGGTTATCATATTCCGATTTATATTCTGAATCGACTAGTAGAGATACACTATATAAAGAAGATACAAATGTATTATCATATTATGTATTATCGTTGATTTTATTAAATAATTATCAAGGGTTTTTGGTATGGTGTGAAACCCACAATTTAACATTATTACAATTTAAAAAATCGGAACCAAAACTAATGGAATTTTGTAAGTTTATTGAACAAAATTATAACTCAAAATCAATGTTAGAATCTGTGGCATTTATGGAAGACAAATTTCATAAACATAAAAAACAACGTGCGTCTAAATCTATAAATGAAAAAAAATATATTATGGAAAATATGCGCATGTCCGTCGTTGAACTTGGTTAGCTGTTCCAAAATCCTTATAAATTCTCCACGACTAGTGTAATTTTCTATATATATATATATATCATAAAATATGTGAAACTGTGCCGTTCATTCCATAATTTGTTCTCAATAATATCGCCATTTTCATTGAATTTGATATGAGTAAAAGTAGTCATGGTAAATGTGTATATGCAATACATAATAAATATATTATTTTATCAATTTTTTTGATTGTAAGTTCATAATTCCGTTCAAAATCTTTAAATAATCGTGAAATTCATTCGATGCGGAATATTGTGTTAATCCCGCGATAGTTTTATGTAAATGATCGAAAATTTCGCGTTTTATAATAATGCTACCATCTTCGCGCAAGACTTTGGAAATATATACATGTTCAGCCCCCGGTGTTATTAACCAATAATACATATCGCTAAATTTAGAAAAGTAAAGCGTAGGTATAACTTTGCCTTTTATACGACATCTATATTCATTTAATATAATATATAAATGCATAGGTATTCTATGTAATGGATTATTTATTGGATAATGCGATAACATATAGGCGCGACTATATTTTTCTAAAAAAACCAAAGAACCTTTGTCGTGTAGTAAATTATCAAATAATCTAGTATTATCTACATTTTCTAAAACGGTAATACAATTTGTATAATGTATAGTAAGTAGCATTTGCTTCATTTGCGCTGTCATTTTAAATAATAAATACATCATATTAGGATTTATAAATTCTATTATGATATTGACACAATCCATCGGTAATTTATGTTTTTTTAATCGTTCTAATCGTTGATATTCTTCGTTTGATTTTGTTTTCCAGGTTTGTTCTACGGTTTGTTGGTATTTGCGTAGAGATTTTGTAAGGCATTGTAATGCAATACGTTTTTCTTTTTTTATGATGTATTCTTCGATAGTTTGGCAGTTACGTTCTAATTCTCTTTTTTTTGCCTTTCGATCGGCATTTTTCACACGTTTTTTGACGATGGCTTCAATAGTTGGTGGCATGATTTTGGTATGTTTGGTGTTTTATCGTAACATTAATAAACGTATTTTAAATTCAATTTTTATTTTACAATGCAAGATAGTGGTAGTTGATCAAATACAGTTACAATTCCATATTCGTCAAAAGGACTCGACTTGTTTCGGCATTTACACTTTTTATTACCTATATACTTATAACATCCACCTCCCATCGAACGACTAGTGTAATTTTCTATATATATATATATATATATATATATATATATATAAAAATAATGACTTGTCGTAATGCTTTTAGGAATAAACGCACAAAAAAGAATAAAAGAGAAAAGAGTTATCGAATAAAAAGTAAAAATATGAAATTAAAGTTTAGATATAATTATAAAAATAGAACACAAAAAGGGGGTGTGAAGCGTAAGCGTAGTGGTTTTTTTCCAGAGTGGGACGACAATAGTGGGGATGAGGCATCACCAGACAGTCATTTCACACCACGCCGCCCTCCTCCTCCACGGGTGTGGAAGTTTGAAACCGAAGAGGAAGCAGCTAAAGCAGAAGAGGAATTTTTAAAAAAAAAGGATGAAATTTGTAAAAACATGAAAGAAGTTATAACCAAACGATATAATGATACACTCGGCTTATGGGAGGAAATTAAAGAATCATTTAAATGCGGGATATGTGACATCTCACACGTACAATCAGATATTAAAAAATGCATCAATCCTAAATGCGCTAATGGTATGTGTAAAGGATGCCTGTATAAAACTTCGCAACAAAAAAATCCATATGGCGTTTTAAAATTTAAAATTCTTGAAGATATTACCTGTCCATTTTGTAGAGGGTATTATCCCGAGGAAATACACGCCGAAATTCATAAATGTCAAACTGACATTAGTGAAAAGATTCGAATGGTACATAATTGGTATAAAAAACGGTATGACAGTGACAGCGGCAGTGACAACCGCAGTGACATGCAGATAAAAAAAGCGATAAAAAAAGCGGTTGAAAAAAAGTATATGGAATCACTTGATACCCCTTCGTCTGGATATGATATAATGCAAGATCACATAGATAAGATAACGCGCACACATCGCGACGTACTAGCCCATATAGACAAAGTATGTTCTCAATTAAAATCTAATGATGCGATAGACCCAACACAGACGGTACTTGATTCGATAACTAATATTCTACGTAACAACGACAGTGAGTTTTTAAGGTTAATTGATACGTTATTCCCTTCGACTTTTAGTAAAGTCCCTTCGGGTTATACTAAGTTTGATAGTATATTTAGTCCATTGAGCTTTCAGCCACCTGCGGCAACCGCGCCAGTACTAACGGATAAAGAAAGAGACGCAATAAAAGTTGGTCTTATTTCCACGCCTTCGCTAAAACTAGAAAACAACGTTTCTTAAAGCTCGAATTAGAAAGATGTGCACCCGCAGACGTGTGCGGCGTGTAATGCTGCGCAGATTTGAGATGGTGCCCCCGACTTCGGAGCGAGCTGGCTACTTCTACGACAAGTTTAAATCGGCGATCGCGCAACGCCTACCGGTATCATATTTTATATGAAACTGTCTCGTTTCGGCATTTACGCTTTTTATTACCTATATACTTATAACATCCACCTCCCATCGACCGTTTATTTGCTCTCCATGCTAAACTCGCATCATTAAAATCAATATTTACTTCAAATATATCCAATACAATATGGTCACTGATAACAATATCACTATTTCGTTTAGATTGACTGCGGGTTTGCATAATAATATAATAATAATTAACACGAATTATCTATATTGTTTATTATTATTATTATGTAAAAAATTGAATCCAATACAATCAACCCAGCAAAACAAAACAAAACAACAGCAAACCACGAAACAAAATAAAAATGGGAATTCGGAATTTGAATATGTTCTTGAAAACAAATTGTAAAAAAGCAATTAATCGTACTTCATTGAAAAACTTATCAGGGAAAAAAATAGTAGTGGATATTAGTATTTACATGTATAAATATGAAAGCGAAGATTGTTTAATCGAGAATATATATTTAATGATTGCCATATTTCGGCAGTATAATATAATTCCCATCTTCATTTTCGACGGGAAATCTCCTACTGAAAAAAAAGAACTAATACAAAAAAGGAGAGAAGATAAAATGGATGCAGAAGCAGAATATTATAAATTAGATCAACTGATAAAAAATCCACCACCAAACAACAATATTTTAGAGGATACAAAAGATATATGCGCGCTAATGGACGCATTGAAGAAAAAATGCGTTTATATGAATCGCAATAAAATAAAAGCGGTAAAAGAATTGATAATCGCATATGGTTGCACTTATTATGATGCAGTGGGCGAAGCAGATGAAGTTTGTGCAATGCTGGTCATAAAAAATATTGTATGGGCGTGTTTAAGTGAAGATATGGATATGTTTGTATATGGATGTCCGCGCGTATTAAGATATTTCAGTTTGGTTAATCATAATGTTGTGGTATATGATACTACTGCGTGTCTAGAAATATTGAAGATGACTCAAAAAGAATTCAGAGAAGTCGCCGTTATATCGGGCACTGATTATAATGCAACCGCCAATAATTTATATAATATGATAAAAATGTTTAATACATTTCGAACCGACTCTAATAATAATAATAATACAAACAACTTTTATAAATGGTTACATGAAAATAAATACGAGAATAATATTGATTTATTACAAAATATTTGTAATAAATTTAATTTAGATGACCGGGCTGGAGAATATACACAAATAGAACAGTTACATATTATAAATGGTCCTATATTAAATGACCTATTACGTCCCATTTTAATTGAAGATGGGTTTATCTTGTAAAGCGGTAATAAGTATTTCATCAATACTCGTCAAATAATAAAAAAAATTGATGTTGTATTTATTACTTATAATCGCATAATAATAATCGCATAATAATAATCACATAATAATTATGGAAGTAGATCGGATACGTAGAATACAAAATGACCATTTACAAGAAATAAAACAAAAATATACCATGGATAGAAAGTGTGGAGTATGTTATAACAATTTCATTGACATAACATTGGACGAATATCACGCCACAATAGACAAGGTGCGAATGCAATATGGTGAATACGTAGCACTCCGGGCTGAATTGGCATTTTCAATTCAATTATGTTTTAGTAACAGATTTGTTTGCTTAACATGCAAAGATAATAATATTTGTTTTGGTTGTTTAGCCGAAATAACGAAACGTAAAACAATAATATATCCTGATTGCGAAAAAATTATTATAGCTAAATGTCCGTTTTGTAGAACTGATAAGGTGCTTATTCCTATTGGGGTGTTAGATGATATAAAGCGGATTAGATATCTTGTTGTTCCAAAACCGGATACACAAGTGTAATTTGGATGAATATTTGAAATATAGTGGAGCTGAAAAAGAAATAAAATAATAGTTTTTTATAAATATAATTTATAAAAAAATCGACAGGTGAATAATGGGTAATGGGTTTATTTTATTTTTTATTGTTTTTATTTTAGAGGATAAATAATTATACCGAGCTGGTGGCCGCCGCTGCGGCGACAACTGCCTTGACAGACTTGGCGAAATGGGGGCTCATGTATCTCTGGAGGTTGAAATAAGTGAGCTCCTCGGCCCCACTGAGCTTGAGCAACGAGCTGAGCTTCTGGTCGGGGTTAATAATGCGACCATTTGAAGGATTCTGGAGATTGTTGTCGCGGATATACGTGTTAATATCATGAGTCACTGCAGTTCGCGCCATCTCCGTACCCTTCTCCTTTCCAAGAAAAGAGGCAAGATCGTCGCTGATGCGTGTGGGCTTAACAAATCCACTTGGCGCACGGTTGCCTGCCTTGCGCTTTCTTCGGGAAGATTGCTTTTGGGCGGCCTTAAGCTCGCGAGACCAACGTCGCTCCATTGCACGATACTCGATCTTCAATGCGGAGATCAAAAGGCTCGCTTGTTGCAACTTGGCAACAAAATCAATGGATTGTTCGGCAATTGGGGTCTCTGCGTCTGCTGCGGCAGCGACAACCTCCTCGCTGGATTCGGTAACTGATGTTGTAACTGATGTTGTAACTGATGTTGTAGGAGCGACCACTACTGGGGTCTCTACGGACGCAGTCACGGAAGCCTTGGGCTTCTTGGTTCTGGGAGCCTTGGTGGTCACCGGGGTTTCGCTTGAGGTCGCCGTAACTGAGGTGTCGGGGGCAGATGAAGCAGGAACGGATGAAGAAGGAGTCTCGGTGGCAGGGGAGGAAGTCTTGGTTGCTTTTGTTCTTGTCATATTATATACTATCTAAACAATATGTTTTTAAGCTGTTTAACGCATAATATATATTATTATTATTATATGTGGTTGTAATACATCATAATAATAATAATAATATATTCAATTTTTCCTAAATAAAATAAACAAAATTTTCCAGAATAATCAATGATATGAAACAGATTGATATAACCATGGAATAGCTAATGCGGCTACCGGATTTACCAATGTTAATGCGCCTAAAATATAATATGCACCCAAAGATTTATTGTCATTGGTTATACCATTATTTACCATTTTTTCCAAAACATCTAATATAATTTTTCGTAATACATCAATATTATTTACGTGCATAATATAATCAATATTAATAATTCTAAATGGATCGCCTATAGGAGGACAAATGGCGCGTTTCACTGCCTCGGATAGCTGTGCGCGATAATTCCAAATATCAATTAATTCTCTTAAAAACTTTATTAGTTGTGGTCTCTGCAATAGCGAAAACCATGTATGGTCGCTATAATTTCCTAAAGAATTAATATGCTGAAACAAATCCAATGTTCTCAATTCGACTGATTTTTGAGGAGTTATATTCACCAAATCGTTCGTTATATTAATTTCAATCACGATTTTCAATATTTTACTTATTCGAACTAATTTCAATATATTTTGAATTACTAATTGTGGAATTTCGTTCCTATTATACGGATTTTTCACAGCGGGGCTATCAGATTTTAAAAATAAATTATATAATGAAATAATATCAAATCCGTATATAAAATTATCTACATCAGTGTAACTAAAAAATTGGGATGCCGACAAATCTTTTAAATTATCACCACTTAAAAAATCCGTGTCATTTGTACACCGGTGTCTATGTAATAGCGCCGGACCACGTAATCTAGTACATGTTCTAACCAATCGTCCTTTGAATATTTTTTGAATATTTATAACTCCAGTGGATAATTTTAAATGGAGATATAGCCTGATTGTTAATTCGTTCTTGGTACCGGCAATTTTAATTTTATATTTTTTTGCGAATTCTTTTAATTGAATTACAGAATAATTTATTTCAAATAAACAATTATAATTATTCATTGATGGATGTGGGATAGTATCAGTTGGTTTTGATAATGATCGCGATGTTTTTGGTATTTGTTTTTTGCATTTTTCATGTATTAAATTCATATACTCTGCAAATTTAATACATTTTGGCGTACTCATAATGTGATTTGTGTATTATATATTATACGATATAAAATCTTTTTGAGTTGTTTTTATTTCTATTATTATATGGATCAAGAAACGGATAATTGAATAATTGAATAATTGAATAATTGGACACCCATACGGTCACGTCCATTATCATCCATGCCCAAATTTTATAATTATATTATTTTAAAAAAAATTGATTTAAAGATAACTGATATAATAAAGCATAACCAAGTAGCAAGTAAGAAGAAGATAAATCTAAAAATGGCAGAGACTATTGTTGACGGAACCCAGTTTAATGTTGAGAATATTCGTTATTCCGCCCCTAAGGCAGGGGGGTCTGGCGGAAAGAGTGTTAATATTTTGAATAAGCTCACCAATTCTGGGCTGAGAATGTCCACCCCACTTATGCTCACATGGGGGGCAAGTGATTTTGTGGATGAGAAGACGGGCAAGGGAAATGGAAAATACGAAATGTCGTTGCAATTCCCTAGTTCCGAATATAAGTCGGAAGAGACCGATGCGTTCTTTAACACGATGAGAAATTTTGAGAATAAGATTAAGCAAGATGCATTGATTAATTCTAAGGATTGGTTTGGTAAGGTTCATAAGAATTCCGAAGTAGTTGAGGCACTTTGGACACCTATGTTGAAGTATAGTCGCGATAAGCTTACCGGTGAGCCCGATTTGTCAAAGACCCCGGTATTGCGTGTCAAGCTTCCTATTTGGGAGGGAGTTTGGAAGTGCGAGATTTATGACGAGGATGATAATAAGATGTTTCCAAATACCGCTAATCCATGTGTAACTCCATTGGATTTTATTCAAAAGGGAATCAATGTTGCAGTATTGATGCAGTGTGGGGGATTATGGTTTGCTAATGGAAAGTTTGGAATTACCTGGAAGCTTATCCAGGCAATGGTCCAAAAGCCAAAGGCATCTTTGTCGGGACGATGTTTTATCAAGTTGAAGCCCGCTGAAAAGGAGAAGTTGAAGATCACTACATCGATGCCGGTTGAGTTTGAGAGTGGTGGAGGAGATGAGGAGACGGGTGGAAATAATGTCGATGTCGAAGTGGAAGACTCTGATGAAGAGGAGGAGGAGGAACCGGTTGCTATTACGGTATTTGCTGCAAAGTCCGTTCCTACACCCGTTCCTACACCCGTTCCTACACCCGTTCCTACACCCGTTCAACTTGCAGTCAAGGTGCAAGTGGCAGAAGCTATTGAAGAGTTGAAGGAGGAGCCGAAGAAGGCAGTCAAGAAGATTATTAAGAAGAAGGTCGCTGTAGGCGCAGAAGCTTAAAATAAATAAATAGTTTTGTTGTTGTCTTGTTTTGTTGTCTTGTTTTGTTGTCTTGTTTTGCCTGCTTTGTAATAAATAAAAAGTAATAATAAATAATATTATTTTTTATTTTGTTTTTCTCCATGTACAAACATTATTTATATTTGGCGTAGATGTATACCATTCGCCATCATTTCCCATCATATTTTTTCCGCAATATGCATTGGCTTTATATGGCGGAGACATGCGATTTTTGTATTTTTTTTGCGTGGTTTGCTTAGATTTTTTCCCAGAAACATCTTTGATTTTTTTAGTCAATGTTTTTTTTTCTTTATCCGACAATTCTAAAGTATTTGTTTTTGATTTTAGTGCATTTTTTATATTCCGTATCCACGTAGTTTTACATGTCCCAACACATTCTTGTTTTCCGATTTGAGATAATATTTTCATAGCATCTTTATACTTTCCAATAAATGGCATTTTCTTATAATAATAATAGATAAAATATTTGGTGTTATTCAACAAATCTCAATTTTATAATAATGTCGCCGCAAGATTCAATGTTATATAAATCCAATATATTTGTTTCTATAATCTGTGAAATACCCTGACCTTTAAAAATATAAGTTTGAACAGGCTTACATAATAATTTACAAATGGGTACACTTATAGACTTTTTACCTATTAAAATAACTATACATTCTTCTTTCAAGAGAGAGAAAGTAAATGAAATATCTGGTAATATAATATATAAATTATTATTTTCATCAATACTCATATTATCCGGTAAATCGGGAATACATTTAACAATGATTTCACTGTCATTTGGACCGTCGAAATATAATTCACTATGCCATAATGGAACATAATACGTTTGACCATCTATTTCCAATTTATAAATATTATTCTCGATAATATCGGTTAATGTCGGATTTAAAATATAGATTTGCACATTTTTATATTTTTCAAGAATAATGGTTTTTATTTGTTCAAGCAATTCATCGTCTATATGTAAAAACGTTTTATATTTAAACATAAAATTATACACCGATATCGCACTTTCTTTGTCCAAACTATCAAATACTTTTCTCGAAATAGTCGAATATCCATTACTTAGTATAGTTTTAATGACAGATGATATATATTCATTTTTCATTAACCCGTCTACAAATAGACTTGCCATATACGAAAACATATATGTTGCTGTTTTATTATTATTATTATTATTATTATTGTTATCACTATCACTGCCACTGCCACTATCACTACCACTACCACCATCATTATCTTCTAAATTACCAATTTCTCTCTTTAGAATATCATAAGCATCATTTATTTGTTGGAATTTCTGGGTAGATTCTATTGTATTTCCATTTTTATCTGGATGATTTCGTAATGCTAATTTATAATATTGTTTTTTTAAAGATGGTAATGTAATATTCACCGATGCATCATTATTATACTCTAATATTTCCAATGCTTTTTGCAGATCCATTTATTAGTTTTATTGTTTTATTATTTTTAAGCTCTTATATTTTTTAGATCTTTTATTTTTATTTTTTACGTTTTTATATGATTTAGATCGTCTATTTTTTTTATTTTTCTGTCCGCCCTGACAACAAATTCATTATATAATAACATAACATAAAAATAAAACGGTTTCGTCATCCTCAAAATTCATGTATAACAGAGATCAAATATAAAATATAGTTTTCTAAATGGTAAATGGGGCGATAATTATTATTATAATACTGGAAAAATGTATATGTTTTTATCATGACTTTTTCAAGATCTTTCTCGTGCAATTTATTTTTATGTGTAAGTGTTGAAATAATATACCATATACAATCATTAATATTCAAATTATAAATAAATATATCGTATAATAAATCACGAAATTTCAAGAATTTAAGATCATCGACATTTATCATAACTTCAACAATTTTATCACAAATAATTTTATATGGTTGGTGAATTAATTCACATATATTAGATCGCACATTTTTAATATTGATTATATTTTCCAACGGCGATGTAATACAAATTGGATATAAACATTTATTATACATTGCTTTTGTTGGACGCGGAATGTTTATAACTTCACAACAATTTAAAATATTATCAGGAATAAAACTAATTTCTTCTGTTAATAAAATAAATTTCAGATTTACTGAACATAATGTATTTTGTTGCATATAACTATAAAAATTTTCCAATAATTCACTATGAATATGATGAAAATTTTTACATAAAACTATTCCAGTTTTTTCGGGCTTTGTCGAAATAATATCAATAAGTTGTATGTATATGTCATGCCACAATAATTTAGAGTTGCATCCTAATAACGATATGTCTATTTCATAATGGATATCACTAATTTTGAAAAAATACGTTTGTTTATTATGTGTAATACTTATTTTTTTTTCATATTTTAATTCAGATGGACTATATTGTTTAATTGATTTTAATACTTGCGTATATTTACCTACGCCACTTGGACCATAATATATTAAATTTTTAAGATCGTTTATTTGTTTTGGAAATCGTTTGAATATTTTATCTAATTTTGGATGTAAGTTTGCTATTTTATTTGCATTGATATATTCGTCAAAATGCGTTTCAAAAAATTTCATTATTATTACTATTATTACTATTATTACTACTACTATTATTACTACTACTATTATACAACAAATATTCTTTATCCTATTTTACGCGCACAATTATTATGTTATGTAATAAGGTTAAAAACAAAATAATAATATACTATATAATGCATCTAGTAAAATTACCGAGCCAATTTGATATAAATCACGTTTATTTCTGTGACCCGATAAAAAATAATATAATGAATGATGGATATTTTATAAGAATTATATATTCAACCCCACATATGACATTAAACGGTATTAATTTATTATTGAATTTAAATGATATTCGAGTTGAAAAATATTATACAAAATATAAATGTTTTTTTAATATTAATTTACACAAAGAATTAATCGAGCAAATTAAAACAATAGAAGAAGACATATTAAAAGGGTATAATATTTATAATAAAATACCACAATTTAAAGTATTTGAACAGCTGAGATGCGGCAATATTAAAATTTTTTCCGAAAATGTCGAAATAATGGACTCGGATTTATTTATGTTAAAAATGTCGGGGATATGGGAAACGGAAACACAATACGGGATAACCTATAAGTTTTCAAAGCTTACCGGGGTATAAATTATCCGTCGGTCGAATAAAAGGTAAGAATAAGATATACTGTATATATCGATACCGCATTGAGTATAGATAACAATATAAGCATGAGACTGGTTGAACTTGGTATAGAATATTCCGTCTTAAATTGAGGTTTAAGTGTCGCGTAATGAAATACGATGAATTGGATTAACATTATTATAGAAGATATTTGCGAAAAAGTATAATACCCCGACGAAACATGTCCTCCAGAAATTCGATCAAAATAAATACCCAGTAAATATAATATGTAAATAATAAGTCCCATAATTGTCAACAATGGACCAATAGTATATAACATATTTAATCCGGTACTTGATGTTTTTTTTATCTGCGGCATCTGCATACTATTTACTAAATATCCCACCATTATTATTAATCCGGCAATAATGAAAGAATAACCAGCCATAGTCCCCGCTAAACTAGCACCTGTCAAACAAAACAATATAATTATGCCAGTAATTATCAATGAATAATAAACATTGGGCATAACCGAATTAATATATGAAGAAGGATCCATTGCTATACTATTATATTTTATATTTTATTTTCTTTTTCGTTACCGTTCTTTTCCATCCTTTTATTTTTGACATCTTCTCGTTTCTTCTGTGCTTCCGCCATTGCTTCTGCCATTCCTGCACCTTTACGTAATTCCATTGCAGATTTTCCGCCACCTGAACATTTTTCCGATTCTTGTTTTGCTAAATGTTTTGCGCGAGATGTTGCCGTTTTTTGTGCATTTCCGCCACCCATTTTATTTTTGATATGATATGATATCAAAATAAAATAAAATAAAATAAAAATAAAATTTAATCTAAAATCAATATAAATATAAATAAGTATAAATATAGTATACAGCAATGAGCCGATTCAATGTATCAACAAATCACCCGCTTATCCCAAATTCGCAGGAATATATGTATGAACAACAATTTATATCTATTAATTCCGAAGATAGAGATGTAGTGAAATATCCAAATTCAAGTGATTTTATTATTGAATTGCCACAAGATTATTGTAATGTTCAAGGTCTTAAATTAAGTTCATGGTCATTTCCATCGAATCTAGATGTTTTTTCAACACTGCAAAATAATATAACCATGACATTTAGAATAAATAATCCGTATAATCCAGGACTATTCATGAACCCCGATCCATTACTAAATATAATGTTTGTCGCGCTTTATGCTCATATTAACACCGATTTTACAATTGTTATTGAATCGGGGGTCTATACAAATAGCCAAATGGCGACTGAACTTACGAATCGGTTTAATGATGTTGTCACGACTTATATTAGCGATTATATTAGTGTAAATAATCCATCATTATTATCCACGTTTACAGCGACGGGGTATGATCAATTTGTTATTTTGTTTAATGCGGTTGGTTTGAAATTATGGTTTGGCAATAAAAGTTCCGGATTTATATTAACCAACGATTCTCCTATTTATATCACCTCTAATATTTGTGCAAACTCTAGAACATTGCCTAGTTATACTAATTGGGGATTGCCCGCCTTTTTAGGATTTACCCGTGTTCCTGCAGTTAGTCAAGAATCTGTAAATAATGTGTACCCGCGATTTTTTTACGGCGATGCTATTTTTCCGGGAGATGGGGGATTTTGGTTAATTCCAGACCCTGCTTATTTAGGTGCATCTGTATATTATTTAGAAGCGCCATTTAAAACAAATTTATCAGGGCCATTGTTTTTCTTTATGGAAATCGCGGGATTAAATCATATAGATGAAACAATCCCATATTCGCTTAATGAATTTACAGCGCATACAAATGAAACTAACGGAGTTGTAAAATCATCATTCGCTAAAATATTAATTTCGGATTTTTTACAACGATCGACATGGATAAATGAAATAAATACGTTGAAAATATATAACCCCCCTGCAGAACGTATCCGTAAACTGAAAATTAAAATGAGATACCATAATGGTGATTTAGTTGATTTTAGTAATAACACGTATTCATTTTCCCTTGAATTTATGATTTTTAAACCACAGAATAAAAAAACCACTAAGATGTATACCCCTGAAAGTATCACCAATTCAGTTAACTAACCAACTAACCAACTAACTAACTAAACAATCTTATATTTCTCTGTGATCCAATTTTTAAATGTTGTTTTATCATACCCAACAACATCTTCATCGAATCCATCAAGACCAAAAAATTGGGGTTTTTTCATTTTTGCAGTTTTGTAGAAAATATAATTTCCTCTCGGTCCTTTTCTAATACTAATATTATCCGTTATATGTCTAATAATATTTGTGCTTTGTACTGACCCTGCTACTGACCCTACTACTGCCCCTACTATGTCATCCTTATTCAATATTTCCAATACATCTTCATACCCGATATTTTCAATAGGACGATTTCCAAACATGGATAATGATTTATTATGCGCTATTCCCGTTTCTTCGATTGTCCACGTAGCATATAATCCAAACTTTCCTTTTTTCAAAATCAAATCCTCCCCTTTATATTTTCCCAAAGTCCGGGTAGTATTATTATTATATTTTGTTTCCACAATATCTTCTATTTTATATTCACCCCGTTCTAATTTTGAAATATCGATATTTTTCTTCACCGGCTTGAATGAAATGCATTCATTAGTATCCTTATCACTAATGCATTTAATTATTGGACCATGTTTTCCAATAATATAATAATGCAAATCATCGATTTTAATTTCACATTTCTTTTCCCCCGTTTCTTTTAAATTATTTATTTGTTCCGTCATTAATGATACACATGATCCACATATTTCGAGTAATGTACTTTCCCCCATTGAAATCTTATCCAACTCATTTTCCATAACATTTGTATATTCATAATTAAATAAAGTATCAAAATACTTTAATAAAAATTCCATGACAATTATGCCTATAGGTTGCAGTACCAATTTCCCCTTTTCATTCCCAAATTCACGCATATTAAGATGGTTGACAAGTTCATAATCTCCCGACAATTCAAAGTCGATACATTGTACTTGCACACCCTTAATATCCTCTTTTTTCACATATTCGCGTTGTTGGATTTTATCAATCAACGTAGAAAAGGTCGACGGTCTTCCAATACCATGATCTTCTAATAATTGAACTAATCTTGCTTCCGAATAATGTGATTTTAATTTTGTTATAGTTACTGCGGATTTAATGGTTTTGAATTGTACAATTGATCCCGATTTTAATTGATGTAAATAATGATATTCTTTTACACTCATTTCGTCGTCTTTACATTTACCAGGCGATCTATTATTATGTTCCACTATTTTCCACCCCATAAAATCGGCCAATTCACTTGTCTTCAAATACTTTGTTCCGTTTAATGATGGAATGGTTGATGTAATTGAATAATATTCTGCGGGCGACATACAACTTTCAATTGCCGTTGTCCAGATTAATTTATATAATCTTTTCTCTCTTGGTGTAATATTTTCAGGTAATTCTGTATCTAAAACATTAATATTTGTTGGTCTAATTGCTTCATGTGCTTCTACCCTTTCCTTTTTTTCTTTTTGTTCATCTTTTTGTTCATTCATCAAATCATCAATATTCAAATTTATATATTTGTCGTCATTATATACACGAATAATCCGATCTTTTACTTGATCCACAAAATCCGCGCTATATTTTTTACTATCTGTTCTCATATAAGTAATATATCCCGATTCATAAAGAGTCTGACAATATTTCATTGTTTCTTTCGGCGAAATCTGCATCACATTACTCGCTAATTGTTGAATACGTGATGTAGTCAATGGTTCCGGCGGAGATTTAAATATCTTGACTGGAATAGAACATGAATATATGTGTTCACTATGTAATTTATTCAATGAAATTAAATAGTCGACCATTTCGTCTTCCGTCTCGTATTTTTTATTTAATTCAAATGGAATACACTTATTCATGAAATATCCGACTGTATTATATACTTTTTGTCCAGGTGACCGATTAATTTCTTTTTGATTATCATATACTAATCGCAATGCGGGCGTCTGACATCGTCCTGCTGATAAACTCGTTTCCACTGTTTTTGAAATATATTTCCATAGCATCGGTGTAATTGTATATCCGACCAACATATCTAATATTTGTCTTGCTTGCTGTGCTTGCACCAAATTCATATTTATTCTTATCGGATTAGTTATGGCATATTGAATTGCTTTTTCGGTAATTTCATGGAAAATTATCCGTTTAGTTGTTTCCACTGATAACCCAAATAACATACAAATATGCCATGCAATTGCTTCCCCTTCTCTATCCGCATCCGTCGCCAAAATAACTTCAGATGCATTTGAAATATAAGTTCGCAATATTTCAATATGTTTTTGTTTTTTAAGATCACTTATAATATCATATTTCGTCGTGAAATTGTTATTTATATCAATTGATTCCAGTGCCGATATTTGCCGTAAATGTCCAAAACTAGCGACGCATTTATATCCATCACCTAAATACGATTCGATTTTACTACATTTTGCAGGGGATTCCACAATAACTAATATTGATGTTAGATTTCCGTATTTTGTTGATTGTACCATTTGATTTTTTATCGGATCTGCTTTTTTAGTCTCGCGTTTTTTCATTTTTACTGTATTTGTATTTTGTAGTTTGTAGTTTGTATTTTGTAGTTTGTATTTTGTAAATGTATTATACAACATAATACATTTAAGTAGTTATTATCACATTTTTCATTTCCATTCATCTTTTCAAATCAAATCGTAGAGAGAAATAGTAATTGATTATAGATGTCTAAATTCCCGCCATGATATTTTTATTGGTTCAACAATTTGAACCGGTGTTTCCACTACATTATTTAATTTATCCGCTTTTTTAAGTGCGCTATCTACATACATTTCCTTCAATAATGTCCCGATAATAAATGCACCATCATGTTGATCGATTTCTCCATCTTCAATTCGTCTTAATACATTTAGAAATTTGTTTAAGATACTTAAATCGATTTCGTCTTTTCGTATTTTATTGTAAATGTCCGTGTAATATGTAAATAAAAAGGCACACGCCGTCATTCCTTCAATATGTACTTTATCTACATCATTTTTATACATTGCTTTTAATTTAAGTAATGCATTAATATCCGCTTGAAGTAAATGACTATGTTTCAATTCACGTATTAATTCCGTCACATTTTCTACATCATTCGCCTTAATCATTTTGTTTAATTGCAATCTCGCATTATCGTCCATTTTATTTTATTTTATTTTTTTATTATATTATTATTTCTATTTTTATTTTTTTATTTTAACTTATATAAATATGTCAGAATTTTTATATGTCGCAGTTGACGGCAAGTGGTGCAAATTAAATGAGAACCAAGCTATAGCATATCATAATATGCGTGATACGCCAATTACGAAACAGAAAAATATGGGATACGCTCCTGCATATAATGAAGAGAGGGGTGTGGGTCGGGGGGTCGCCTATGCGTTTATTAAACCGCTTGTAGGCGAATATTTTATACAATTGGGCGATGGATTATTTCATCAAATGTTAATTCTTCGTGATGATCGCCACCTATCAGACCCACAACAATTATCAAAAGACGCTCTGATTGATGAGCTGCAGCTGAGACATGATGAGCTGCATCTGAGACATGATGAGCTGCATATTGGTGGAAATAAAAGACGTAAAAGTTCTAGACGATCTACTATTAGACGATCAACAAAAAGAAATAGTCGAAAGCGAAAATAAACGGCCAAAATAAAAAAATTGAATTATATTTTTTGAAAAACTTAAAAGTATCCAACACCCAGTTCAAAGTCCAAACATCAAAGTCCAAACATCAAAGTCCAAACATCAAAGTTTAATATGTCAGTTTTCAGAATTGATAATCCAGTGGAAGAAGAGGGAAAGGTGGGATATATTGTCCCGCAAATTGTATTTGCTGCGTTCTTAGCGACAGACGAGCAAACGGTAGAGTATATGGGCCAGACACTTCATAGAGAAGTGGTTGTAAATATTGTTGAAAAATTCAAATCGATTTCTTCAGATTCGCCTGCATGTCTGCAAGGATTTTATAATTTATGTAAAAATGTCGCCGAGTCAGAAGAAAATCGAGAAAATGAAGAAGATGATGTCGCCGCGATTGTTGAACTGTCATCATACAGTTGCGACGACGATGAGGAGGAAGATGAGGAGGATGAAGATGAAGACGCGTATTACAGAAGTGTTGTCGCTGCATGGGATTGCGTGGAAGTGGTGGATTTAGTGATGCCAAATCCACTATAACGGTTGATATGTAGCGTTTTGTAACCGGTATTAGTATTTGATTTATTCTTAGTATTTGATTTATTCTTAGTATTTGATTTATTCTTAGTATTTTTTATCCAAAAAAACAAAAAATAAAATATTGTATTATTGTATAATGTCCGCTATTCCGCCCCCTAAATTAAATAGTTATGTTGCGGGCGCAACTTCCCCTCAAGCAAATGCATATATAAATAGTCAAAATGCTAGCGTAAAATTAAATAACTTAAATAAGACAACCGGCGGCAGCAGAAGAAGAAGAAGAAGAAGTAGAAACCAGTACGGTGGAAATGTAACTGTCCCCGTACTACAAACGGCCTATGCACCAGTAAGTAGTCAATCTACCGGATCATCACAAGTACAATTGGCTAAAGTGGGTGGACAGAATACAGCAAATTCTACATATGATAATTTGGGCGGATCGGCTACTATTCCAAAACAAGTGGGTGGATGTAAAGGGGGTGGCGGGAAATGGGGATGTTATAGCGGCGGTAGAAAAACAAGAAAAAGAAAAACACGTGGAAACAAAAAAAGAAAAATAAAAAGAAGAAGGACAATGCGAAAATTTATGAAATAATTGTATTTTAGTAATATAGTTAAGACACCAACAACAATAACAACAACAATAATATATGCCAAAAGGATCAGATTGGACACAATTCATATACGTCAATTTAGGATTTGTTGCACAAATTTGTGCCATGTATATATTCAGTTCAATCGCCGAAATTAAACAAAATTGGCCACTTTATCGATGTAATCCAATGTATATGGGATTGGCCGATGATGTTAATCAAAATTTCGTATATTGTGTACAGAATATGCAAACCGATTTCATGGGATTTTTATTGCAACCACTAACCTATATTTTATCAGGATTATCAGATTTAGGCGGTACTCTAGCAGATAATATGAATGATGGGCGAAATATGATTGGGAATATTCGCGGGTTTTTCACAACTATTATTCAAAGTATTTTTGGGGTATTTGTAAATCTTATTATAGAATTTCAAAAAATAATTGGCGGAATTAAAGATTTAATCGGGAAAGTCGTGGGTATTATGGTGACCATAATGTATATTATGGATGGGTCAGTTAAAACCATGCAATCTACCTGGAACGGGCCTCCAGGAGAAGCAGTACGTACTTTGTCCGGCGCATGTTTTCATCCTGATACAGAGATTAACTTATTATCTGGCCGCACAATAAAAATGGGCGATGCTGATAACCATTTAGGTGAATATTTAGAAAATGGAAGTCGAATTGTTGCATCCATGAAAATAAATAATTCTGATAAATTACATAAATTATATAAAATTTCTTGTCTCAATAAAACAAATCAACGGCAACAACAGCAACAACAACAACAACAACAGCAACAACAACAACAACAACAGCAACCGCAACACCGCGATATTTTTGTCACTGGATCACATCATATCTTATGTGACGGAAAATACATATTGGTAAAAGATTGTCCATTTGCATCGCTTCAGCATGACACTGAATCTACTTATTTTAGTTGTTTAATTACCCATGATCATAAAATATCTATTGGATCATATACGTTCTGGGATTGGGAAGATTGGTTGTTGCCAATCAACCACAAAACATAAAACAATAAATTCAATATACCATAAAAATCATATTAGTATAATATAACATATCCAAAAACAATAAAACAAAAACAATAAAACAAATGAATAAACCATTAAAAACTATAGACGAAATGTATGCCAATTTAACTTATTTAGATCAATTTGCCGGATCGGTTGTCGGATTTATTTTAACTATTGTCGTTTTTTTCATTATTTATTCTTATACCCAAATAATGGTCAATGTACAACCAATAAAAGATAATTGGACCGTTGAACGGTGTAGTCCACAAGTTATACCCTTTGCGGGACTTATCAATAAACCCGACGACATGACCGTCATTGATTTCACCGGTCAAAATTTTACGTATTGTATGCAACATATTCTGACAAATATTACCGGGAATGCAGTTCAACCCATTACATACCTTACAACTGTCCTAAATAGTCTTTTCGACGAATTAAATGAAATTGTACAATTCATGCGAAATATTCTTGCTAATATTCGCGCGGATATTGCCGCCATTTCCAGCGAAATTATGAATCGAATATTGAATATTATGATTCCGATTCAGAGTATGATGATCGGAATCACCGATTTAGCAGATAAAGTTAAAGGTATTTTGACTGCTGGGGTATATACCAGTTTAGGAACATATTATTTACTCCAATCTTTACTCGGTGCTATTGTTGAAGCAGGAATTATTGTATTGATTATATTAGTTGCAGTTATCATGGTCATGTGGATGATTCCTTTTTTTTGGCTACCCGCGGCATTAACTACCGTTGTATTTGGAATTGCTGCAATTATAATAAGTATTATACTCGTTTTTATGGCAGACACTCTGAATGTTCATGTTGATATGTCTATTCCGTCGGCACCAAGTAAACCTACCTGCTTCGATAAAAATACAGCGATTAAAATGAATGATAACACCTATAAATCTATTTTTGATATTAATGTAGGAGAGAAATTAGCAAATAATAATCTTGTTACCGCTACGTTTAAACTCTCATTTGATTCTACCACTGAACAAATGTACACTCTAAATAACATTTATGTCAGTGGATCACATCGTCTACCATATTGCGGTGCATTGATATATGTTGCAGATCATCCCGATGCTAAAAAAATCGTTCATTATCATGAACCTTATGTATACTGTATTAATACTATTTCCAAAGAAATAATATGCCGAAATTTTTTCACACATGTCATTGATTATACCACTGTATTTTCCGATTGGGATGAATTATGTGATGATGATATTGTTCAATTATTAAATGTGTATGTAAATTCGTGCGAGGATACTGAAAATAAAAATAAAGCATTTATGGATATTTTAGAAGATGATACGTATTCCATTATTCATCATTATTTCGATGGCGGATTTTTTGGACATGTTCCCATTAAATTGGTTGATGGATCATATATCGAAATCCAAAATGTTGCGGTAGGGGATATATTAAGCAAAGGCGAAATAGTTTATGGTATTGTTGAAATCGATGCTCTCGCACTAATTCCTCGTCCGGATTTAATTAATAATAATCTCGGCATTAATTTACATTGTTGTTGTGACCGAAATAACGATACTTTAGAAAATGTCGAATTTTCAAACATAACCCCCACCCTTAAAAAAATTTACCATTTATTAACTAATACCCGTACTTTTCATGTTAAAGGAATTCGATTTTATCATTATAATGCTTCCATTGATTTATTTTTAGATAAGTATCGCGAAAATTTATTATCTATTAAATATGTATAATATGTCCGAAATAACTTTATTTGGTATTAAACTTGAAATCTGGATCATCATCGGAATTCTTATTTTTATTACCGTCACTCATGTTGGATGTTCTTGCTCCCGTATCGGGCTTATGGAAGGAATGACCAATTTAGAAGGATTATTTACTCCGGGCGACAATAAACAGAATAAAAAGGCCGCGGCATACATGACAAATCCAGTACAAGAAGGATTTACTGGTGCTGTAAATAGCGGCCAGTCTGCGCCATACAGTTTATCAAACTATAAACCAGTCAATACCTCGTCCTGGTTTACTCCCAATTTGACATACACGTCGGGAACACCGCCCGGGAAGGGCACGCAGGATATTTTGAATCGTCCTATGCAAAATGTTCCGTTACCAAAAGGAGAAATGCTTTTGTTCGCAAACACTCCATTCTCGCCAAAATGTTGCCCATCAGGATATTCCAACTCGCAAGGATGTGCGTGCATTACCGTTCCGCAATATAATTATTTAAGGATGCGTGCGGGAAATAATGTCCCTTATTCCGAGTATTAAATTTCATAATACCGCCAAATCACTTATCAAAATTCAACTGGCACCTTTCACAATATTTAATTTGTATAGACCTATCCGGATCAATATCGATTTCGTCGATGATCCACCTATGCGGACATCGATTATAGATAACATTGTTGATAATGATGATATATTGATTTAATTGTTCAAGATGTTTGGACTGATTATTATGACGACATAATTCTTTATAATCGGAAATTATTAATGAATCGATGATATTTATGTGTTCATCAACGCCGCTTATTTTTTGATTTATTTCGTGTAATTTATGTAATCCACAAATTTGATCCTGGATATTATTTCGTAATTCTAGTAGAGTTTCAATTGGTAAATTTTCATTATCGCTATCACTGCCACTCATTATTTATTAGTATTATTTATTATTTGTTATACACAATAACAAATAATATTTATATGGTTATCCAATAAATATATTTTATTGCAGTAAAATAAAAATATAATACAGCAAATACAACAAAACAAATACAACAAAACAATCAACCCAACGAAATCTAAATATACATTCCTCTCATTCCCATGGATGGTTTCTCGGTTTTAATTAATTTATCGACAATATCTTTAGTTACGGTAAATGGAAATTCTACTTTTAAAGACATATCTTCCTGAAACAAATTCGTGCCGGGACGCATTAATCGATACAAATTCAATTTCGTATAAATAATTTCAAGACACCGTTTCAGATTTCGAACACCGTCTTCCCCAGAGCAATGATTTTCAATAATATGATGAAGTGCATCGTCGGGGATAATAATATCTTCGACATGAAACTTTACTTGATCACGGATTTTAGGAAGTAAATATTGATTTGAAATAACCGTTTTTTGTTTCTTTTCGTATCCTTTTGTTAGGATACGATACATTCGATCTTTCAAAATAGGATTGATTTTACTTTCATCATTATAACTAAATATAAATAAACACTTACTCAAATCAAAATCAATTTCCGCAAAATATTTATCATGAAATTGACTATTCTGTGACGTATCTGTCAAATGTGTCAAAATCCCCGCAATTTCTTCCCCTTTTGGAGTATCACTAATCTTATCCAATTCATCGAAATAAATAACAGGATTCATACATTTACTATCAATAAGAATCTGCACGATTTTTCCCCAAGTACTTCCTTCATATGTATACGAATGACCTTCTAGGAAACTGCTATCAGTAGCACCACCAAGCGCAATAAACGCAAAAGGACGATTCAAAATCTTACTAATTCCTTCTTTCACCAACGATGTTTTTCCAGTTCCGGGTGGTCCGCTAATTGCAATTGCCGCACCAATAGCGTGTGGATTAGTAACTAATTGTCCAAGCATTTGCATAATCTGCATTTTCGCATCGTTTAATCCGTAAACTGCACTATCGAGAATAGATTGGGCATTTGCCATAAAATCGTGACATTTTTCGACCCCGTCTTCGATATTTATAGGGAGCGTTTCGAATTGACCAAATGGGATACGCATAAAAGTATCTACCCAATTTTTAATTTTATAATATTCGCCTGATCCCGGTTCCATATATCGCAATGAACTGATTTTTTTCATAGCAGCAGCTTTGAAAATCGGCGGGATATTTGATTCAAGAAGAGTGAGGCGGTATGGTTTTTCAATACGTGTGATTTTATTGATTTCGCGCAATTCTTTAATAATTTTAATTTGATTAGGTGTTTCCATTTTATTGAAGAATGTAAAATCATTCATCGTATTCTTGTCGCGAATAATTCGTTTGAAAATCCGGGAATTCTTTTCTTTCTGTCGTTTTTGTTTTTTTTCGGTACGCACAAGTCGATTCGCAATAGATTGTTCGCATGTTTTAATACACGACTGAATCATTTTATTTTTGGTATCCTTTTTCAATGATTCTTTCAATTGATTAAGTACTTCTTCGTCCGTTTCTTTATTCCCCCTTTCTCCCTCTACACTTTTTTCTTCCTCCCTATCCTCACCCGCCCCCCTATCCTCCTCTTCTCCATCTTCCTCTTCCTCTTCCTCATCGCTATCACTACTATCAGTATTAACACTTACATCCTCGTCTTCCGTTTCTTCATCATCTTCCGTTTCTTCATCATCATCCGTCCACTCATCTTCATCCTCCTCATCATATTCTTCATCGTCTTCTATTGTCCCATTTTTGCCAATAGTAAATATAATATTATACTGATTCTCATTGGTGGTTGTTGCATTATTTTTAGATTTATTTGATGTTTTTGACACGGCGACTTCTTCTTCCTCCTCCTCCGACTCTACCACCTTTTCCTTTTTCTTCTTATTCCGTTCCTTATCCCGTTCCTTGTCCCGTTCCTTGTCCCGTTCCTTGTCCCGTTCCTGTTTTGCTTTTACTGCCTTTTTAGATTTTGATTTCACCGATTCATCCTCCTCTTCCTCATCCTCCTCTTCTTCCAACAATACTTTATTTAATCTATTTCCCGCGTTAATTTTATTACTAATATGATTTGATGGGAATATTTTAGCAAGAAATTTCCGGTATTCGTGTTTATTCATTTTATTCTTGACAACGGTAGCTGATCCATCATCAATAACAGTATCATCTTCTTCGCTCGATTCGTCATCATCGTCGCCACCACCATTATCGCTGTCCGAACTTTCATTCATTTTTCGGCGACGAGATTTTTCGACAATTTGTTTCCCAATACGATTATTAATCGACCCCTTTTTATTGTTAGTATTTTTTTGAATATCTCGTGACATTTTTACTGTTACTGTTATTATTATTATTATTATTATTGTTATTATATCTAAATACAAATCAATTTTATTTATTTATTTGTTTTGTAAATTTGTAATTGCAATTTTGAGTTCAAGTGAAATAAATATAATATTTGGAAATATCAAAACAACGATGCGATTATTAGTAACTGGTGGTTGTGGATTTATTGGATCAAACTTTATCAACTATTATTTCTATACCAATCCGAATGTACATATTATAAACATTGATGCCATGTATTATTGTGCAAACAAAAATAATATTAAACAAGAGATTCAAGATTCAGAGAGATATACATTAATTCGCGGAAATCTATGTTCAATGGATCTTTTAGCACATATTCTAGAGAATTATAAGATTGATACTATCATTCATTTTGCTGCACAATCACATGTCCAGAATTCATTTGATGATTCAATTCAATATACCCATGACAATATTTTAGGAACACATACTTTATTAGAAGCGGCTAAAAAATACGGGAAAATCCAGAAAATTATCCATATTTCCACCGACGAAGTTTACGGCGAATCGATGATTGCTGAAAATGAAGTCAAGAAAACCGAAAATACGATTTTATGTCCAACCAATCCATATGCCGCAACAAAAGCCGCCGCTGAACTTATTGCGCAATCCTACTATTTTTCATTTAAAATGCCGATTATAATTACTCGTGGAAATAATGTATACGGACCAAATCAATACCCTGAAAAACTTATCCCACTTTTTATAAAATTATTAAATGAAGATAAAAAGGTGACTATACAAGGCGATGGAACAAATTTACGGGCATTTTTACATGTTTTAGACGTTTGTTCTGCTCTTGAATGTATTATTGAAAAGGGAAAGGTTGGGGAAATATATAATATCGGCAGTGATGAACATCATGAATATAGCGTGACTGAAATCGCACATAAATTAATTCGACGAATTAAAAATACTGTGGATTATGATAATTGGATTACGTATATTGAAGATCGCCCGTTCAATGATAAACGGTATCACATCAGCAATGATAAATTAAAACAAATCGGGTGGACGATAAAAGTTGATTTTGATGAAGGATTGGATGATTTGTTGAATTTAGCTTGTGCCATTGAAAATAACGATTCATCAGTGTTGATATATGCATAGAATCATACTATTTTGTTTTGTCTATTCCGTTTAGGTAATTGTTATTGTTTATTATTATTATATTTGTTAAATATAATAACAATGGATCCGAGCGAAATTACCAAATTACAGTGTGCAGTGGCCATAACGTATGAATGCGATAGTCGCCGCCCATCACATTTCAAAGGGCCTATCGGAGGAACCAGTGACCCCTACATTCATTGCTGCGCATACACTGCGCCAACGATGGCTATATCGGTCGCGTTTTTGGAACATTTCTCCATCACGAGTTTAGACCAACTGAACAGTATGCTGGTTAATGGAGAACTTACAGTATCCGATGGCATCACACCGCTTACCCTCGATACACTGACTAAAGGAATAAATGAAGTGGTTGGACACATTTTTAGTCACCACTGGTCGCTCGGCACAGGAATAGATGATTGGATACGGAACAGCCTGGACAGCCCGCAGCAGCAGCACCATTTATTTGAGATTGAATTGCACATCGGTATAAACCTGCTATCCTTTTACGATCCCGAGGAAGATTACACTGTGCATCATTCGTTCGTTTACGTTTCCCGAACAGACCCTAGCAGGTGTTGTGTGGTGGATTCATGGGCCGCAATCGACAACACGTGTTACGTGTGTCGCGACCTGCAAATGAGACAGTGGTTAACCGCCGAGGTTATCAACGCCCTCATACAAATCAACGACGCCAACGATCCATCCGAAATAATGCAGCGCATATTTTTAGACCCAGTGTCCGGTGGCAGCTGTTACAGCGAGCTAGATGTGGTGGCATTGAAACCGTCGGTCATAAATGATTTAATAAATAGACACTTCATGATGGGTGTGAGTGGATACACTGCGTTTGGAAGAAAAAAATCCAAGCACAAACAAAACAAACAAACAAACAAAACAAACAAACAAAACAAACAAACAAAACAAAACAAAACAAAACAAAACAAACAAACAAACAAAACAAAACAAATAA
>TBL_comb47_HYPODRAFT_10000369_pt1 | contig 59635 bp, 56 predicted proteins | sample TroBogypolimnion_40_FD_10682 | JGI IMG/M metagenome (IMG submission 10682)
GCGACGGAGCGGGCGCCGGGCGGGCAGCGGTTTCCACGGGTGCGTTCTGAATTTCCTCGGTCACTTCGCGCGTGGCTTTTTTGAATTCCTTGATGCCGGTACCGAGGCCTTTAGCCAAATCGGGGATTTTCTTGGCCCCGAATAAAATCAGCACGATGGCCAGAATCAAAACTACTTCCATGCCCCCAATGCCCCACGCGAAAATTACATTCATAAAATTTTTTTGTTCCCATGAACTTACGCCCGAATGGTCCGGGAGTAAAGCCGCAAAAGAAAAAGGCCGCGTTCGCACGCGGCCTTGAGCTTAAATTTTTCGTCAACTTACACGCCGGCTTTCGGATGGAGCAGGATGAAATCGCCGCGACGATTTTTCGCCCACGCGGCTTCGTCGTGCTTGGGGTCGGCCGGCTTGTCCTTGCCATAGCTGATGGTCTGAATGCGGTCGCCGCCGATGCCGGCCTTCACCAGCGCCTCGCGCAGCGCGTCGGCGCGGCGTTCGCCCAGCGCCCGATTATATTCTTCGGTGCCGCGTTCGTCGCAGTTTCCTTCGATGCGCAGCTTGTCGCTGGCACTGGCTTTCAGTGCATTGGCAACGGCATCCAAATTCGATTGTTCGTTGTTTTTCACCGTCGCGCTATCAAACGCGAAATGTACTGTATAACTGGCCAAGGCCGCAGGATCGGGTGTGTAGTTGTCAAATCCGCTGCGCTCCGCGAGTTGCTTCTGATCGTCGCCCTTGGAAGTAACCTTGTTGGGATCATCCAGCGGAATGCCTGTTTTGATGGTTTCGGGATTTTCTCCCCCGCCGCCCACTTGGGCGCGTTGGCCGGGCAAGTTGGTGAGTTTGGGCGTGCCTTTTTTACAGCCGGTGACGGCCAGCGCCGCGACGAGCGCGAGCGCGAGCGGAAAAACAATCTGGTTCATTTTCATAATTTTTATTCGGTTAAAAGTTGCGGTTAAAATTTGGTTGGGAAAGTTAAATTTATTTTGCCCAAGCCGGCTGGGAATTGCTACCCGCCGTCCGCGCACAATCCTTGTATTGTTTGGTGAAAACGTCAAGCACAGACAGCAACTGCCGGTGGCCGGTTTCGTGGTTGAACACCAGCGTCCGCGAATTCGGCGCCCACGAGGGATTTTCGCCGCGCACCAGCACCGTCGGCGCCAGCGAACCATCCGCCGGCATCACACAGATGCTGAAATCGCCCATCTGCGAAGTGAACGCAATCCATTTGCCGTCCGGCGACCAGTCCGGCTCGGTCGGGTTCGCCACGCCGGCGGTGTTCAGCGGATGCACCGCGCCGCCGGCGACGGAGACTTTCGCCAGCCGGCGCCGTTCGGCGATTTTCGTTGCAAAGCAAATCCACTGCCCGTCGTTCGACCACGTTGGCGACGAATCTTCGATGCCCGTGGTCAGCCGTTTCAAATTCGAGCCGTCCGCGTTGCAAATCCAAATGTTCGGACTGCCTGCCTTGCTCAACACCATTGCTAATTTGGTGCCATCCGGCGAGACCGCCGCGCTGGTGTTCAAGCCGGAATAACCGGCGATCACGCGGCGCTGGCCGGTGGCCAAGCTGTGATAAAAAATATCCGGATTGCCGCGCGCGTAGCTCGTGTAATACAGCGCCAGCCGGCCCGGCACCCACGCGGGCTTGGCGGCAATCGCGCCGTCGGTTGTCACCACTTGCGCGCCGTGGCCGTCGAAATCCGAGACGTAAATTTCGCCGCCGCCGATGCCGGCGGGCTGCGATTTGAAGGCGATTTTCATCTGGCCGATGCCTTTTTTGTTCAAGATGGTTTGCACGATGTCGTCCGCCAGCGCGTGTGCCTGCCGTCGCACGCTGGCGCCGTTGTAGCTGCGCGAGAGGATGACGCGCTTGGCGAATTTATCCGTCACGCTGCCGCTCACGCTGCCCGCGTCGCTGCCACTGATGAGATATTGCGCCGCGTCCGGCGGGACGAAGCTGAAGCCTTGCACAAACAGGTCGAATTTCAAAACCTCCGCGCCTTCGCCGGTGAAACCGCTCAGCGCCACGGGAATGGGTTTGGTCATGCCCAGAATTTTGATCTCGCTTTGAATGTTGATTTCCTGCGCGCGCGCGCCGGTGAGCGCGAGGGCCGCAAGGCCAATGGTGAGTAAGCTAAAAATAATTTTTTTCATCCGAGCATCCGTTTTGATTTGAGGTTGAAGTTGATAATAAAAGTCCGTTCTTTTTCTTTCGCGCCGTCCGGAAACGGTGCGACAAACGTCACGCGGTCGAGCGTGCGCTGCACGCTGGCATCCACTTTGCCGTCGCCGGAGCGGTCGAGGATGCGCGCGGTGATGACCGAGCCGTCGCGGGCGATGGTCACGCTGACCTTCACATTGGCATCATCGTTGGCCGTGTCCTCCGGCGGAATCCACGCCGCCTCGTATTTGCTTTTGACGGCGGCGGCGTAATTGGCATACGACTCGGTGCTAGTGCCGGGCATTTCAATTTCCGTGGATGAAGACGAATTATCCTTGATGGCGGCGGCGGCGCGGGCAATGGCGCGCAGCTTGGCATCGCGTTTTTGCTTTTGCAACTTGGCCTCGTTTTCCGCCTCGAAATTATCGGGCGCATCGGGTACGAGGCGCTTCACGCGTTTCAATAAATCCGGTTTAACCTCATGCTCTTTCGGTTTTTGCTTCGGCGGTTTGGGTTTCACCGGCGTCAATTCGTCGGGCGTGAGTTTGTCCGGCGGCGGCACCGGCTCGGGTTCAATTTGCTTCGGCTCCGGTTTAGCTTTCGGCGGATCCGGCAGCGGCGGCGGCTTGCTTTCCGACGGCGGTGGCTGCGTTACCGGTGGCGCGGGCGGCGGTGGTTTGGCGTTTTTGACCCCGCTGTTAAACGCCTCGTCAATGAGCGTCGGCGGAATCACCTCCAGCAGGGGCGTGTCGTCGGGCTTGGGCTTGGTGGTAAAGAAGCCCGGGCCGACGAGCAAAATCAGGATCAGCAGGAGATGACCTCCGGCCGTCGCGAGCAGGCATTTTTTCTGGAGCCGGTTCATTTGGGCGTCGGGTCGGTGCGCAGCGAATAGCGCGAAATGTGGTAGCGTTCGCAGCCGTCGAGCAACTGCGCGACGAGGTCGTAGCGGCAATCTTTATCGGCGCGGATGTTCACGACGAGGTTGGGGTTGCTGCGAAAATCGCCGGCGAGCTGCGCGATGATTTGCGGCAGCAGCAAACGTTTTTTATCGAGCGCATAAAAGCCGGTGCTGGAAATTTCGACGGTGCGAATGTCGGACTTGCTGAGTTGTTTTTCGGGCTGCCCGCCGTGCGGCAATTTGAGATCAATGCTTTTTTCCAGCAGCGGCGTGGTGATGACAAAGATGATGAGCAGCACGAACGCCAAATCCAGCAGCGGCGTGATGTTGATGTCGCTCAACGTCACGAGATGACTGCGTTGGGAAAAGCGCCGCATATTTTTATTTAGCCACAGATAAACACAGACGGACACAGATGTTTCCGAATGCGAAAACTTGCTGTGTGGTGTTGAATCGGTGTTTCATTTGTGTCCAATGGTGGCTCACTCGTCTTTAAGAAATTCCGTCTCCATTTTGGAAACCAGCTCTTGCGCGAAGTTGTCCAGCTCGACCGTGAAGGCGCGCAGGTTGTGGACGAGCCAGTTGTAGCCGAACATTGAGGGAATCGCCACCAGCAGGCCGGCGACCGTGGTGATGAGCGCGGCGGAAACGCCCGGCGCCATCGCCGCCATCGTGGCCGAGCCTTGTTGCGCAATGCCGGCGAACGTGCTCATTACGCCCCAGACCGTGCCGAGCAAACCCATGAACGGCGCGCCGCTCACCGCGATGGCGAGCAGGATCAGGCCGGATTCCAATTTCAACGATTCCTTGGCCACGACGTTTTCGATGGCGCGCTTGATGTGCTCCATGTTTTTGAGGCTGATATTTTGCTGCGGGCGGTCGCCGCCCGGGCCGCGCAACCGCGCGTCGAGCTGCACGCAGCCGGCTTGGTACACGGCGTAAAGCGGACAGCCTTCCACGTCAATTTTGCGGTCGAACATTTCCAGCACGGCTTTCTGCGAGGTGAATTCCTGGCCGAAGAGGGCGTTTAATTTGCGCGCCCGGTTCATCTGGATGATTTTGGACAGCATCACGAACCAGGCGGCGATAGAAAAGAAGAAGAGCAGCGCGATGATGATTTTGGCTTCCACCGTCGCTCTGTCCCAAATGTAAATCAGTTCGGCCTGATTGGAGGCCGCTGCCATGAGTGCAAAAGGTAACCCGCTCATAAAAATAAAAACTTGGTGGTGAGGAACCGGTTGGGCCAAGTGGCGGGACTCCGAGCAGCCGCCCGCCGACCAAAATTATCAGGGCTGGCCGGGAAAATTGCAAAAACATTTTGCGCGAAAATCGCCGCCGCCCGGAAAAATTCGCCCGCGCCGGGGAGGACGCGGCAACGCTCTATGATTGCGGTAAGCCGCCGCATCGGTATTATTTCCCCGTTTCGACATGACAATTTTGCATTATATCCTGATTGCGCTTGAAGTGGTGCTGCTTTTCAACCTGCTCATTGGCGTTCACGAGCTGGGCCATTTTCTCGCCGCGCGCTGGCGCGGGCTGAAAGTGGAGCGCTTCGCCATCTGGTTCGGCCCCACGTTGTGGAAAAAGAAAATCGGCGACGTCGAATACGTCCTCAACTCCATCCCGTTCGGCGGCTACGTTTCGCTGCCGCAGATGGCCACGATGGAATTGATTGAAGGCAAAAGCGAAACCAAGACCACCTTAAACTACGGAACCGGTGTGTGGACGAAAACGGAAACCTGCGAAGAGACTTCCGCCGCGCCGGTGGAACCACTGCCCAACGTCTCGCCGCTCGACAAAATCATCGTGGCCTTCGCCGGCCCGCTGTTCAGTTTTCTGCTCGCGGTGGTGTTTGCGGTCGTCGTCTGGCAGGTCGGCAAACCGAGCAACGAGGCGGATAACACCACAACCATCGGCTGGGTGGACCCGACCGGGCCGGCCGCCAATGCGGGGTTGCAACCCGGCGACACGATTCTCGAAGTGGATGGCCAGCCGGTGCATCATTTCGCGCCGACCTCGTCGGACAGCGTGACGTGGCGCATCGTCACCAGCACCGGGACGAACATTGCCATTAAATATTTGCGCGCCGGTCAGGAAGCCACGGCTTATGCGATTCCCTTTCATCCCAAGACGACGTGGACCGAACGCAAGTCGTTGCGGAAGATTCTCGTTTCCGCCGCCGGCAAATCTTCCATTTACGAAATCGCCACGAACAGCCCCGCCGCCGTCGCCGGTCTGAAACCGGGCGATGAAATCATCGCGCTGAACGGCGAAAAAATTTACAGCCCGCTCGCCGTGGATTTCGCGCAGGAAGCCATGAGCAACAGTCCCGTCAAACCGCTCACTCTCACCATCCGCCGCGCCGGCGAACAGTTTGACCGCAGGCTGACGCCGGTGAAACCGCTCCAGCCGACCAATGCTTATCCGCTCCTCGGCATCCTGTCGTGGCAGGGCGATACCAATATTTCCCTGCTGCATCCGAGTCCGCTGGAGCAAATTCAGGCCAGCACCAGCCAGATTTTCAACACGCTCGGCGCGCTGTTTTCCAAAAGCGAAATCGGCGTGCAACAACTCGGCGGCGCGGTGATGATCATTCGCGTGTACAGCAATTTGTTTCAGGACGAAGACGGCTGGCGGCGCGTGCTGTGGTTCAGCGTGATTCTCAACGTGAACCTCGCGCTCATTAACCTGCTGCCGTTGCCTGTGCTGGACGGCGGGCACATCACGCTGTCGCTCATCGAATGGATTCGCCGCCGGCCGGTGAGTGCGAAAATCCTCAACTCCATCCAATACGGTTTTATGGTGCTGCTCATCAGCTTTATGGTGTACATCGCATTCTTTGACACCGGCGATTGGCTGCGCAGCGCGCGCGCCGACCGCGATGTGCCGGTGGTCTTTGCCGCCCCCAAATAAATTTTTTTATGCGCTACTGCGATTCTCCTTATTTTTTCCAGCGTCGCGTCACTCGTGAAATTATCATTGGCGATCCCGCCCGCGGCGGCGTCATCATGGGGGGCAATCATCCGGTGGTGAAGCAGTCCATGATCACGTGCGACACGATGGACACGGCCGCCAGCGTGCAGCAGACGCTGGATCTCGTCGCGGTCGGCTGCCAGATCGTGCGCATCACCGCGCCGACGGTGAAAGACGCGGCGAATCTGCAAAACATTGTGGCCGAACTCCGCGCGCGCCAATGTTGGGTGCCGATTGTGGCCGACATTCATTTCAAGCCCGAAGCGGCGCTCGAAGCGGTGAAATGGGTGGAAGTCATCCGCGTGAATCCGGGCAATTATGCCGACACGAAAAAATTTGCGATCAAAGAATATTCCGATGCGCAATATGCCGAGGAATTGAAGCGGATTGAGGAAAAATTCACGCCACTCGTGCTGGAATGCAAGCGGCTCCGCCGCGCCATGCGCATTGGCACGAACCACGGTTCGCTTTCGGACCGCATCATGAACCGCTTCGGGGATTCGCCGTTGGGCATGATTGAGAGCGCCTTGGAATTTGCTCACATCTGTCGCAAGCATGATTTTCATAACTTCAAGTTCTCGATGAAATCGAGCAACCCGAAGGTGATGATTGAATGTTATCGCCTGCTCGTGGCGCGCTTGAATTTGCTTGGAGCGGACTGGAATTATCCCATTCACCTTGGCGTGACCGAGGCCGGCGAAGGCGAGGATGGTCGCATCAAATCCGCCATCGGCATCGGCTCGCTGTTGTGCGACGGGCTGGGCGACACCATCCGCGTCTCGCTCACGGAAGATTCGCCGCAGGAAATTCCGGTGTGCAATGAGTTGCTCGCGCTGATTCCAAAGCTCGCCAATTCGCAATGGGAAATTCGCCATTCGGAATTTGCCTTCGACCCGTTTCATTTCCAGCGGCGCACGACGCCGGAGATTTCGCTCAATGAAAATGTGAAGTGCGGCGGCGAGCAATTGATCCGCGTCGTGGTGACGCGTGCCACGTTTGACAAGGTCGCACCCAAGCTGCGGCCCAAAGACGATGTGAAGCCGGAGGCGGTTTACGAAGAGCTGAACGTTTTTGAAATCGACCCGACCCACGATTTTGAAATCAATTGCGACACGCAGCTCGTTACCGTGAAGGATGGCGTGAAATTGCCAGCCATCACCGCGTTTCGTTTGCTCGCGGCCAAATTAAAACAGCTCGGTCGCACCAACCCGATTTTGTTGAAGGACTGCGTTAACTTTGAGCCGGTGCCGCTCGCGCCCAATATCGCGTTGTTGCAGGCCGGCGTGGTCATCGGCTCGCTGCTCGCCGACGGCATTGGCGACGCGATTTTGATTCGCGGCGAAAGCGGCGCGGGGCTGTCGCTGCGGCTGGCGTACAATATTTTGCAGGCGGCCGGTTGCCGGAGTTTCAAGACGGATTACGTCGCGTGCCCGAGCTGCGGCCGCACTTTGTTTAATTTGCAGACCGTCACGGCGCGCATCAAGGCGCGGACGGAGCATCTCAAAGGCGTGAAGATCGCCATCATGGGCTGCATCGTGAACGGTCCCGGCGAAATGGCCGACGCGGATTTTGGCTACGTCGGCGGCGCGCCGAACAAGATCAATCTTTACGTCGGCAAGACGCCCATCAAATTCAACATCCCCGAAGCCGAAGCCGTAGAACGGCTTGTGGATCTCATCAAAGAACACGGCAAATGGGTGGAGCCGGAGCCGAAATAATCAGCGAACTCGCCTACCCGCCGCCGGATTCAATCGTGAACGCGGCTCAAGGGCATGGAGATCTCGGCCATCGCGACGGTGATTTCTGTGCGTTTCGCGGGTGATTGGAAGTCGTTGGGATGGTCGTTTGGGTTCATGACCAACCAGCGGTCAGTCAACGCACCCGTAACTTTAGCGACGTAAAATGTCAGCCGTTTGGCCGCACTCGACGGCGAGCGTTTTTGGCGGCGGACGGCTTTTGTCCCCAAACTTCGGCCAATAAATCTTGCCTTCCATGTCCGCTTTCCTAAACTGTCCGACCGTTTTTCTAAATATGCACTTGAATTCTTTTTGTGAAATTCTTGCGCTGGCAGCGCCTCCCGCGTCCGGCCAGGGCGCGCAGCAGAATCCCTTTATGGCGTTTCTGCCGATGATTTTGCTGGTGGTGGTGTTCTATTTCCTACTCATCCGCCCCCAGCAGCAGCGGGCCAAGCAGCAGCGTAAGATGTTGGAAGCCATTAAATCCGGCGACGAGATCGTCACCAGCAGCGGCATTGTCGGCACCATCGTCACCGTGAAAGACAAGACTGTGACGCTGCGTTCGGGCGATGCCAAATTCGAAGTCACCAAAGGTTCCATCAGCGAAGTCATTGACGCCGGTACGCCGGCCAAATCCTAATTTTCCCATGAACAAAAACAACAATCTGGGCCGGTTCATCCTCGTTATCGCGATTATCGGCTGGTCCATTCTGCAGGTGCTGCCGCCCACGTCCCGCGATCTGGTGGAGCAGTTTTCCTCCCGGGCGCAAAATCCGGATACCACTTTCAAAGACATTGTCGCTCGTGCCAAAACGTTGCAGGCCGGCACGAACAATGAGTTCGCCGCATTGCAAACTGCCATCGGCACGAATGACATCCAGAAATATTTCCCCTTCATTGGTGCGAAGAATCAGGTACATCCGAATCTTTTCATCCTGAACCGCCTGCAACGCGACGCGGCCGGCAAGATCAAACTCGGCTTGGATTTGCAGGGCGGCACGTCCTTCCTCGTGGAAATGGATACCAACACGCTCTTCGCGGCGGACACCAACAACAGCAGCGGTTTGCGGTCCGAAATGACCAGTGCCGCGCTCTCGCAGGCGATTGAGGTCTTGCGCAAGCGCATTGACCGTTTTGGCGTGGCCGAGCCGGTCATCCAGTCTGCCGGGGGCAACCGCATTCTCATCCAGTTGCCCGGCCTGTCGCAGGCGGATAAGGACAGCGCCAAGCAACAGATTCAGAAAACCGCGTTTTTGGAATTCCGCATGGTGCGCGAAGACAGCTCGGAATTGGTGGATCCCAACACCGGCGAAATCCGTGGCGTGGTGCCGCACGATAGCGAAATCCTCAAGTACGAGGAAAAATCGGCGAATGGCCAGAGCCACATCGTGCATCTCGTCGTCAAAAAGAAGGCCGAAAATGGTCTTGCCGGCGATATCATCAAAAGCTCTTTCGTGGCGCGCGGCAATTTGGGCGATCCGCAAATTAACTTTGAATTGACTGCTGACGGCGCACAAAAATTTGCCGATGTCACCCGGGAAAACGTCGGCCACCGGCTGGCGATTGTGTTGGACGGCGAATTGTATTCCGCGCCTAACATCAACACGCCCATCGAAACCGGCTCCGGCATGATCGAAGGTTCGTTCACCATCGAAGCCGCGCAGGAGCTCGCGAACGTTCTCCAGAACCCGCTCAAGGCGCCGTTGAAAATTGTTTATTCCAGCGACGTCGGCGCCACGCTCGGCAAAGACTCCATCGCCAGCGGTATCAAAGCTTCCATCGCTGGCGTGGCCTTCGTGTCCGCGTTCATGTTAGTTTATTATTTCTTCGCCGGTCTCGCCGCGAACGTGGCGCTGGTGACGAACATCATCATTCTTCTCGGCGTCATGTGTTCCATTGGCACCACCTTCACGCTGCCTGGCATCGCCGGCGCGGTGCTCACGGTCGGTATGGCGGTGGATGCGAACGTGCTGATTTACGAACGTATTCGCGAAGAACTCGCCAAGGGCAAATCCCTGCGCGGGGCGATTGATGCCGGTTATGCGCGGGCGTTCGGCACCATTTTCGATTCGCACGTCACCACGTTGATTTCGTCCATCATCCTGATTTTCATGGGCACCGGCGAAATCAAAGGTTTCGGCGTTACGCTCACCATCGGTGTGGCCGCGAGCTTGTTCACCGCGCTGGTCGTGACCCGCTTGATTTTCAACTTCATGATTGACCGTAATCTCATCAAGTCGCTGCCGATGTTGCACATCATTCGCAGCGCCAAGGTCAACTTCATGAACGTAGCCATGCCGCTCGCCGTGGCCACCACGATTTTCACCGTGGTTTCCCTCGGTTTCGGCTTCACGCGCGGCGAAAAATTGTTCGGCGTGGATTTCCTCGGCGGCGACAGCACCACGCTCACCTTCGCGCAGAAGTATGATGAAAAAGACATCCGCGCCGTGTTGACCACCATCAACGAGAAAGACGCGCAGATCCAATATCAAAAAGGCGACAGCGCGGAAACCTTGCGCATCACCTCTTCCAGCGGCTCCTCGGAAAAAGTCGAGGCGCTGTTACAGGCAAAATTGCCAGCGGCGAAATATGAATCCGTGGGCCGCCAGCAAGTCGGTGCCACCCTCGGCAAAGAAATTCAGCAGTCGGCCATCGTCGCTTCACTACTCGCGATGTTCGGCATCCTGGTGTACGTCGCTTTCCGCTATGAATTCTCCTTCGCCGTGGCCGCCGTTATCGCGGTGCTGCACGACGTGCTATTTGCCATCGGCGCGTATTGCATTGCCAATTATATTTCCGGCCGGCAGTTTAACGCCACCGTCGTGGCGGCAGTGCTGACCATCATCGGTTTCTCGATCAACGACAAAATCGTCATCTTTGACCGGATTCGCGAGCAGTTAAAACTCGGCGTGCGCGGCTCGTTTAAGGACATCATCAACCTGTCGCTGAACCAGACCCTGAGCCGTACCATCATCACCAGCGGCACGGTTTTGATCGCCACCGCCTGCTTGTACATTTGGGGCGGCGGCGTCATCAACGACTTCGCCTTCACCTTCCTCATCGGCATCGTGGTCGGTACCTATTCCTCCATCTACATCGCGAGTCTCATCGTGCTGAAGTGGCACAGAGGCGAACGTCCGAACATTGGCGCCTCACAGGTGACGGTGCAGAACGCGCCCATTCAAAAGGCTTAAGTTTCGGTCATGCTTGGCTTCGTTGAAATCACGCCCTGGCATTGGGCGGGTTTCATCCTGTTCGTCAGCGCGTGCATTGCGGTGGACATGGGCGCGTTTCGGCGCACGGCGCGCGCCGTTGGTTTCTGGGAAGCGGCAGCATGGAGCGGGGTTTGGTTTCTGCTGGCAATGGCCTTTGCCGGCTTGCTGGTCGGACTGCGCGGACGCGAAGAAGCCGCTGAATTTGTCACCGGCTATCTGATCGAACTTTCGCTGTCGCTCGATAATATTCTCGTCATCGCGCTGATTTTCACCGCGTTTCAAGTGCCGCCGGTCTTGCAGCGGCGCGTCTTGGTTTGGGGCATTCTGGGCGCGCTCGCCATGCGCGGCGCGATGATCGGCGTCGGCACCGAACTCGTGCATCATTTCCATTGGACCCTCTACGTCTTCGGCGCGTTTCTGGTGTTGACCGGCATCAAAATGCTCTGCGCTAAAAAAGAAACCGTCGCGCCGGAAAAACATCCCCTGCTGCGGTTCGTGCGCAAAATCTATCCCGTCGCCCCGCAACTGGACGGACAAAAATTTTTTACGCGCTGGAACGGCCGGCGCGCGCTCACGCCGCTGGCGCTGGTGCTGCTGGTGGTGGAAACCACGGATCTGCTCTTTGCGGTGGATTCCGTGCCGGCGGTGTTTGCCGTCACGCAAAAAGCTTTCATCGTTTTCACCTCCAACGTCTTCGCGATTCTCGGCCTGCGTTCGCTATATTTTCTGCTGGCCGGCGCCATCGCGATGTTCCGTTTCCTCACCGCCGGCCTTTCACTGGTGCTGGTTTTTGTCGGCGTGAAAATGCTAATCGCACCGCACAACCAAGCACCCCGCTGGTTTCAATACGAAATTCCCACCACCTCGTCGCTGCTGGTGATTGCTGTTATTTTGACGCTCGCCATCGGCCTATCCATCGCGACCGCGCGGCGCCAGAAAGCATTTCGCGTATGAAATTTCGCTGGACGCTTGCCCCGCCGCAACCGCTGCTCGCGGAAACGTTGGCGGCGCAATTGCAGATTTCCCCGCTGCTGGCGCAATGTCTGTTGAATCGTGGTTTCTCCGATCCGGAAGTCATCGGCCAGTTCCTCGCGCCGCGCCTGAAACATCTCGCCGACCCGTTTCTGCTGCCGAACATGGCCGCCGCCGTCGCACGTCTGCTGCGCGCGCACGAACGCGCCGAGCCGCTCGTGATCTTTGGCGATTACGACGTGGACGGCGTCACCAGCACGACGCTGCTGCTGGAAGTTTTGCGGAAACTCGGCTGGATCGCCGCCGCCTATTTGCCGAACCGCATGGACGAAGGCTACGGCCTGAGTCGCGACGGCGTGGAAAATTGCCTAAAAAAATTTCCAGTGAAACTGCTACTCGCCGTGGACTGCGGTTCGACGGCGGTGGAAACCATCGCGTGGCTGCGCGAAAAAGATATTGATGTCATTGTTCTCGACCACCATCAAGTCTCCACGCCACCACCCGCCGCCGTCGCGCTGGTGAATCCGCAACTTTCAACCTGCAACCTGCAACCAGCAACGGTTTTCACCGAACTCTGCTCCGCCGGACTCGCGTTCAAGCTCGCGCACGCGCTGCTCAAGCGCGGCCGCGAAACCGGTTTGCCCGGCGCGGCGGAATTTGATTTGCGGCCGCTGCTGGATTTGGTCGCGCTCGGCACGATTGCGGACTTGGTTCCGCTCACCGGTGAAAACCGCATTCTCGTCACCGCTGGACTGGAAAAACTAAACACCACGCAGCGGCCCGGTTTGGTCGCGTTAAAACAAGTCGCGCAGTCGCCAGAAAAACTCGGCACGCACGATGTTGGTTTTCAACTCGCGCCGCGTTTGAACGCGTCCGGCCGGCTGGAAACCGCCGAGGAATCCTTGCAATTGCTGCTGGCGGAAACCGTCGCCGCCGCGCTGCCGCGGGCGCAAAATCTCGACGCGCGCAACCGCGAACGCCAAAACATCGAGCGCGGCATCACGGAGCAAGTCGCCGGTGTCGTGCGCTCGAAGTTTGACGCGCAAAAAGATTTTGTCATCGTCGAAGGCGAATTGCTTTGGCATATCGGCGTCGTCGGCATTGTGGCGTCGCGCGTGTTGCAGGAGTTTTATCGACCGACCATTATTCTCGGCGGCGACGCCGGTCACTGGCGCGGTTCCGGCCGCAGCATTGCGGGTTTTGATTTGGCGGCGGCGTTGTGCGAGTGTGACGATTTGCTGGTGAAACACGGCGGTCACGCAATGGCGGCGGGCTTGACGATTGCGCCGGAAAAAGTGGACGCCTTTCGCCAGCGGTTGAATGAAATTGCGCGTCGCAGTTTGCGTCCGGAGGATTTGCAGCCGCCGCTGCGGCTCGATGCGGAAGTTGCGCTGAGTGAAATCACCTTGGATTCATTGGCGGAATTGGATCAATTGAAACCGATGGGGCAGGGCAATCCGGCAATGCAATTTTCCGCGCGCAATCTGGTGCACAAAAAACCGTTGCAGCGGATGGGCGCGAACAAACAGCACGTCAAGCTGTGGGTGACGGATGGTGTGGTGACGCACGAAGCAGTCTGGTGGAATGCGGGCAACGGCTCGCTGCCGGTCGGGAAATTTGATCTGGCTTTTGCGCCAAGCGTGAATGAATTCAACGGCCGGACGACGGTGCAGTTGAAAGTGCTGGATTGGCGGCCGGTTTAGACGATGCGTTCAATTTCGTCCCGTCGCTCAGTGAGCACGCGGCGTAAATACGGTCGCAGCCGGGCGGTTAAAAGTTGCGAGCCAAGGAAATTGCCGACCAAACCACCGCCGAGTCCGCCAGCAATCAAGAACCAATCCGGATGCGAAAAATCGCCCTGGCCGCGCAGCCATACGCCGGCTAACAATCCGACCAGCGCACAGCCAATTACTTCGGTTGCGCAAATGAACACCGTCCAAAACTGCTCGCGCAACAGGGTTTCCAAGGCGCATTGATAAACGAGTTTGCGCCGCTGGCGTGACAATCCGCTCAGCTCGGGAATATGGGAATTGCGAAAATATATTTTCATGCGACGCGATGAACTGCGGCGGGTTTAACGGGCCGCGCCCCAAGGATCTTTGTTGAACACGGTGGTTTGAATACGATAGGCCCGACTGCTTCGTCGCAGCACCAACCGCGTGAGCAGGAACATCAGCAAGGTTCCGCCCACGGCCAGCGCAACTTCGAATGGCAAAGTGAAGGACGGATGCGCTGCCGTTTGTTGGCTGAGGTGTTTGATAAACACCATGAGATAAGTAGGAATTCCCGCGCCGACCCAGACGGTAAGAAACACCAGATACGTTGGCGCGCCGACTCCGAACCAAATGGCGAAACTCAGACAGGCCGAAGCGAGGCCGACAACAAGGACATAGCCTTCCGCAATTTTCACGGCGAGCGGTATTCCGCCGACGAGTGCCGCGAGGAGGGTTAGCAAGGTTGCAAACGTGACCAAAGGCAGGTGCGTGAGGGCGAACAACGTGGCTGTTAGCTTCGTGGTGGAAATGGGCAGCGTCCGCAGCCAGCGCAGTTGGCGGAGGACCGGTGAGACGAACGAAAAAATAATCAGCCAGAATGCAGCCCCCATGCCGCCGATGAAGGCAAACGCATCCGTCCAGGAATCCATGGCGCCGAACCAGTGCATCGCCAGCGGCATCCACACCGCCAGCGCCACACACGTCAGGAACGGACTTAAAAAATGAGTGCGAATCAAAAATAGAATTCCGCCCTGACCTTTTGGTGTGAGCAATACGCGCGGCGCAAGCGGGGTCAGCCCGCGCCTGCTCCGAGCGGCAACCGGCGGGTGAGGGCAGCCAATTTGAAATTGATTGGCCCGCCGCCAGCCCAGCACTGTCAGTAACGCTCCCCCGCACAAAAAAATGGCGAGTTGGCCGGGGCGATGCTGGGCGTTTGTTGAAAACGCAAAACCGAAAATCATCCAAATGGACAGCGCTGTCACCGCCAGACTGCTCATCCGTTTGCGCCAATCACCGCTGCCACTTTGCTGCGTGGTAAATTGTCCGAAGTAAGTATGGAACGAAGTCCCCAGCCAAATCCAAACAATCACACCGGCCAGCCCCAGTCGGGCCAGCGGAAAAATCGCGTGCTCATGCAGGAAAAAATAGATTGCTGCGCCGGCAAAAAACAGTGCGGCAAACGCGCTCGCTGGCACGGCGACCGTTGCCAGCCACCAACTGCGGCCGATTTGCCGAGCCGTCAGCGGCAGCGTCGCCACCACGCGGGCGACGCCGCGCTGTAAATCCAGCAGCAACCATATTGCTCCAGTAAATGTGGCGAGACAAAAAATCTGCATCACGAATAAGTTACTCTGGACTTTCACCCACACCCAAAGGAACAGCGCCAGCCCGGCGGTTTTTTGGCCGCACGCGGAATCGTCACCGTCAGTTGGCAGCGCCAGTGACCAGCCGAGAATCAGCGCATACGCCGCGCCCAGCGCCAGAATCCACCACCACCGGCGGCAATGATCGAGGATGATTTTTTTCATGCTGCTGCCTTTTCTTTCGCGAGGGCCACAAACAAATCCTCCAGCGTCAGCCGCGTGAGCGTGAGATTTTTTGCCCCCTGCGTTTCCAGCCAAAGTGGCGCGGCACTGGTTTGGTCGAGTAAAGCGAGCCAGCGATTTTCGTTTCCGCGCAACAGGGTTAGCCCCGCCGGGAGCGGATGTTTCAAGGTCGTTCCGTCGGCGAGAAAAAATTCCGCCAGCCGGAAGCGGTCCACGATTTCATCGGTGCGGCCTTCCAGCAGCAGGTTGCCGCTTTTTAGCAGACCGATATGGTCCGCAAAGCGCTCGATGTCGCTCAACCCATGTGAAGAAATCAACACGGTGCGTTCGCCGTCTTCCACGGCCTTGAGCAATTCGCTGAAAACTTGCTGCTTGGAAATCGCGTCCAGCCCGGTGGTTGGCTCGTCAAGAATCAAAATCTCCGGCCGCCGCGCCAGCGCAAGCAACAGACTCAATTTGGTTTTGGCGCCAAACGAGAGCGTCGCAATTTTATCGCTGGCGTTCAGATGAAACGCCTGCATCAGTTCAGCGCAATAGGCATCGTCCCAGTCGGGAAAAAAATCGCGCACGAAGTGGATGGCCTTGCCGACGCGACCCCAGACTTGAAAATTCAAATCCGGGCTGACATACGCGGCGCGCTGTTTGAGGGCGACTTCGTCGGCGCGGTGGTCAAGGCCGAGCACGGTGATGCGGCCGGCGTCGTTTTTGCCCAAACCAAAAATCAGGTCAATGATCGTCGTCTTGCCCGCGCCGTTTGGGCCGATAAGTCCGTAAATGGCGCCGCGCGGCACGGTGAGATTCAGTGGGCCGAGCGTGAACGCGGAATATTTTTTGATCAGGCCGCGAATTTCAATGGCGTTGGTGTTCATTTTTTTGCTCCTGTAAAATCTCCTGCGCCAGCGCGGCGAGCGCGGCGGGTTTCAGGCCCGTTTCCGCTGCTTCGCGGAAACCTGCGCGCAGCAGCTCTTTGGCGGCGGCGAGTTTCGCCTCGCGACTACGGGCGTGGCCGTGTTCGGCGACAAACGTGCCGAGTCCTTGCCGGCGGAAAATTATTCCCTCGCGCTCCAGTTCCTCGTAGGCGCGTTTGACGGTGATGAGGCTGACGAGCAACGCTTCCGCGAGCTGGCGGAACGACGGCAGCGCCGCGCCGGGCAGCAGCCGGCCTTCGCTGATCTCGCGCGTGATGCGATCCACGATTTGCTGGTAGAGCGCGCCGTCGGCGGCCGGAGAAATCGGGCCGAGGAGCAAAGGCTTGGGCGCGGGCGTCATGACAATGACTGTTTATACACAATATACACAGTAAGGTCAAGCGGTATTTTTTACGGCGCGGGATTTGGCTTGTCATCGTTGCGCCCGGGACTAGAATTGCACCGTCTGTAAGATAAATTGACCTTTCGCATCATGGTAAATCTTCAAGTGAACTTGGTTCAGTGATGATTTGAAACCCGGCAGTCGGGAACAGACGAAAACGGTTAGTATTGAACAGCAAATCATCAAATGAGCACGAAACTGTTTGTGGGAAATCTTTCCTTCAACACCACTGAAAACGACCTGCAGGAGGCGTTCGCCGCCCACGGCAGCGTCACCGAAGCCAACCTCATGATGGATCGGATGACCGGCCGCTCCCGCGGCTTTGCGTTCATCACCTACTCCACGCCCGAGGAAGCCCAGAAGGCGATTGCCGCGATGAACGGCGCCCAACTGGACGGCCGCGCGTTGACCGTCAACATCGCCCGCCCGAAAGAAGAACGTCCTCCCGGCGGCGGCGGTCGTGACCGTGGCCCGCGCCGTGATTTCGGCGGCGGTGGCAGCGGCGGCGGCTATGGCGGTAGCCGTGGCGGTGGTGGCGGTCGCGACCGTTATTAATTTCCGATAATCACTGGCTTGGGCAGCATCCTTAAAAAATGTTGCCCAAGCTTTTTTGCTAGAAAAGTTCAATGGAAGAGCACATTGAAATTGAAGGAAAAATCCTGACCGTTCTCGCCGGAACCATGTTCCGCGTCGAACTGGATAACAAACATCAGGTTCTCGCCACCATTTCCGGCAAGATGCGAAAACGCTTCGTGCGCCTCACTTCCGGCGATCGCGTCAAAATGGAAATGTCGCCGTACGACCTGAACAAAGCCCGCATCGTCTGGCGCATCGGCTGATCAAGCCACCGGCACTCTTGCCAAAATTCCGTCGCGCGTTTTGCCTTTGGACTTGGGGGGAGGCACTTTAGACTGCAGGCATGATTTCCGCCATCATCGTTGCCGCCGGCAAAGGCACGCGCATGGGCGCGAACGTGGATAAACTCTGGCTCGAAGTCGCCGGTCGGCCCGTCATCGCGCACACTTGGAAAAAATGGAATGACGCCGCCGAGGTGGACGAAATTATTCTGGTCGTCCGCGACGGCATGCAGCCGCACTTCGCCGAACTCGCGCAGCAATACCAATTTCAAAAACCTTATCGCCTCGTTCCGGGCGGCGCAGAACGGCAGGATTCCGTCTGGAACGGTCTTGCCGCGCTTTCGCCGTCCGCCGAAATCGTCGCCATTCAGGATGCTGCCCGGCCCTGCACCAGCGCGGAGTTGATTGCCGATACGCTGCAAGCCGCGCGGGAAACCGGCGCCGCCGTCGCCGCCCAGCCCGTGGCCGACACGATCAAAGAAACCGCCGACGGCAAAATCATTTCTCGCACCGTGGATCGCTCGAAGCTCTGGGCGGTGCAGACCCCGCAGACGTTTCGCGTGGCAGTCATCCGCCGTGCCATTGCCACCGCGCGCGAAAAAAATCTTGTTCTCACCGATGACACCGCCGCGTGCGAACTCATCGGCCAGCCGGTACGCCTCGTGAAAAGCACCGCGCCGAATCCGAAAGTCACCGTGCCCGCCGACCTGCCGTTCATCGCCTCGCTGCTGCGCTAGCGGGTTTGCAAAAAATTTGTATCCGTCCGGCGACATGATAAAGTGCCCGCGTTTATGAATCGTCGCCTTGTCTTCGGCCTCGTTGCCGCGCTGCTGCTGTTGAATCTCGCCGTCGGCGCGAAGATTTATCTCGGCACAGCCCACACCGTGAGTGACGATGCCAGCGCGGCGGCCAACTTTGATCTCTTCGATGATGCCATTCAAAAAATTCGCAAAGAATACGTGGATGGCAAGGATCTTACCTATCACGATCTGGTGTACGCTGCGCTCAAGGGCGCGGTTGGCAAACTGGATCCGCACAGTGAATTTCTCGACGCGGATTCTTTTCAGCAATTGCAGGACGATACGCAGGGACAATTCGGTGGCCTCGGCCTCGTTGTTGCCATGCGGGATGGCCACGTCACCGTTGTCGCGCCGATGGAAGACACTCCCGGCGCCCGCGCGGGCATTTTGACGGGCGACCGCATTGTGAAAGTGGAAGGCAAGAGCGTGGACAAGGAACCGCTGGCTGACGTTGTCAAATTACTGCGCGGCGACCCCGGCTCCACGGTGCAACTCACGCTGGAACGTCCCACCACCGGCGCGACCAAGACCTACACGCTGCAACGCGCGATTATTCTCGTGGCGATGGTGCGCGATATCAACGGCCGGAAAGAATTTCCCGTGGACGCAGATAAAATCGGTTACGTCCGCATCACTCAGTTCGGCGACAAAGTGGCGGACGAATTGGCATCCGCGCTTACCAAGCTCAAGGCGCAAGGCCTGAAAGGTTTGGTGCTGGATCTGCGCTGGAATCCCGGCGGCTTGCTGGATCAGGCCGTGGAGGTGTGCCAGAAATTTCTGCCGCGCGGCCAGTTGGTCGTCTCCACCGAAGGCCGGCACAGCGTGGAAAAATATTTTGCCAAAGGCGGCGGTGACGAATTGAAAGCTATTCCCATTGTGGTCCTGTGCAACCTCGGCAGCGCCAGCGCCGCCGAGATTGTCACCGGCTGCTTGCAGGATTTGCACCGCGCCGTCGTGCTGGGCGAGCAAACTTTCGGCAAAGGCTCCGTGCAAACCATCTTTCCGCTCGACGACGGGTCCGCCCTGAAGCTCACCATTGCCAAGTATTACACGCCGAGTCACAAGGTGATTCACGAACACGGCATTACGCCCGACATCGTCCTGCCCGTCGGCGACCTTGAGGAAGCCGCGCTCATGCTTAAGCGCACGCCCGGCGGACTGGAATCGCTGCCGGACCGCGAACGCGCCCGCTGGCAGGCCGTTGCGGACGAACAACTTCAGCGCGCCGTCACGGTTCTCAAAGACCTCGCCCAGTACGACCAACTCCTCGCCGCGCCGAAAAGCCCCAAGGTGGCGGCGCAATGACTTTTGCGTCCCGCCAAGCTCCGCTTGCCTGCCCGCGACCGGCTTCCGGAGCTTCCGGCCGGCCGGCCGGTGATTTCGTAATGCCATGACTCTGCTCGCCCTTGAAACTTCCTGCGACGAAACCAGCGCCGCCGTCGTGCGCGATGGCCGCGTCCTCGCGAATATCGTTTCCTCGCAAATCCAACTGCACGCCGAATATGGCGGCGTGGTGCCCGAACTCGCCGCGCGGGAACATCTGAAAAATCTTCTGCCCGTCGCCCACGCCGCGTTGCGTGAAGCCGGAATTGTTCCCGCCCACCTCGATGCTGTGGCTGCCACGCAGGGGCCGGGACTCGGCATTGCTTTGCTCATCGGTTTGAAAGCCGCGCAGTCGGTGGCGTTCGCGTTGAACAAGCCGTTCCTCGGCGTGAATCATCACGAGGCGCACTTGTATTCGCCGTGGATCGGTGGCGGCGACGCCCTCGTCGCCAATTTTTCAGATTTTCAACCGAACATCTCCCTTATCGTCAGCGGCGGCCACACCTTGCTCGTGTTGGTCGAATCCGAATTGCACCATCGCGTGCTTGGCGGCACGATTGACGACGCCGCCGGCGAATGTTTCGACAAGACCGGCAAACTGATGGGCCTCCCGTATCCCGCCGGCCCCATCATTGATCAACTCGCCGCGCAGGGGAATCCCCGCGCCTACGATTTTCCCCGGCCGCTTCTGCACGAGGCGAATGATGACTTCAGCTTCAGCGGACTCAAGACCTCCGTGCGCTATTTTCTCCGCGATCATCCCGCGCTGCTGGCCGACCCGCAAACCATGCGCGACCTCTGTGCCAGCGTACAAGCCGCCATCATTGAAGTGCTCGTGAAGAAAACCCTCCGCGCCGCCCACCGCGCCGGCGTGCGCTGCGTGACCGCTTCCGGCGGCGTGACCTGCAATCGCGCGCTGCGGGAGGAACTGGCCCGCGCCTGCCAGCAAAACGGATTTCGCCTGCGCCTCGCGGAAAAAAAACTGTGTACCGACAACGCCGCCATGATTGGCATTCTGGCCGAAAGAAAACTTCTCGCCGGTTGGCCTCCCGTTTCGCTCGATGAGGAAATTAAACCCGGCTGGCAGTTGGCGTAGGATTATTGTCCTGCACAAGGCCGGCTGGCGGAACCCGCCGCCGTCCGCGTACCGCAAGGAAATCTCAAGTTTCAATGCGCCCGCCGCAACTCGATCCTGATTAGCCTTGATCACCACCCCGCTTTTGATCAATTGATCATGCGTGTCCAAGACCAATACGCCACGCAAACCCAAGCCGCTCTACCGCCAGAAGACGCCAAAAATCCCCGGCGACGATTTTGTCCACGCCGAAACAATCACGCCCGCGCATTTTGAACTCCGCGAAGATGGCAGCATCAAGGTCATTCCCTCCCGCTCCGTTGAGAATGGTGGCCGTCCGCAAGGACCGCCCGTTCTGACCTTCCGCGACGACGCCCGCAATCTTTGGTTGTATCACGGCAACTCCCTCGAACTCCTCGACGCCATTGCCGCCAAATATCCCGAAGGCCGCTTTGACGCCATCTTTGCCGACCCGCCGTATTTCCTCTCCAACGGCGGCATCAGTTGCCACGCCGGCAAAATGGTGAAAGTGGACAAGGGCGACTGGGACAAATCACGCGGCGCGGAGGTGAACCACGAGTTCAATCTGGAATGGCTCAAACGCTGCCAGAAAGTTTTGAAACCCAACGGCACCATTTGGATTACCGGCACCCACCACGTCATTTTCAGCATCGGCTACGCCCTGCAGCAGCTGGGTTTCAAGATTCTCAACGACATCGCGTGGGAAAAGCCCAACCCGCCGCCGAATCTTTCCTGCCGCTACTTCACGCACTCCACCGAAACCATTTTGTGGGCGGCGAAAACGGAAAAGTCCAAGCACCTGTTCAATTATCAGGAAATGCGCAAAGTCACCGGCAAGCAGATGAAAACCGTCTGGCGGCGCGGCGAATTCCATGAGCCACAGATGGGCACAGATGAAACACAGATTTCCGGGAAAAACATCTGTGAAAATCTGTGTGAATCTGTGGCTGAAGAATTAAATCCCATCTGGACGATGACCGCGCCCGGCGGCGACGAAAAGACTTTTGGCAAACATCCCACCCAGAAACCGGTGGCACTCGTCGAGCGTTGCCTTGCGGCTTCCACCAATCCCGGCGACCTGGTGCTCGACCCGTTTTTGGGCGGCGGCACAACCGCCGTGGCTTGCGCACGGCTGAATCGCGGATGTGTTGGAATTGAAATGGACGAAGTGCATATAAAGCTCTCGGTGAAGCGAATTGAAAGCGCACTTGGGGAAAACACCGATCTTTTTACCCCCCCCCCTGTAAGAAATGAAATTTATTTCTTCATTCAAATTCGGGTGGTGGTATTCGCGCGACGAAAAAACCGGCGACTTGTTCGTGCTCGTATCAGAAAAGAATTCGCAAATCGGAGGTGTGTTGTGAATGACGCACCTTGGAAAGTGATTGCAGAGAAAACAGGCTTGCTTCGGCACGATTTCAAAAAAGGAGCATTCCATTTAACGGCTCAGGAAATAAAAACAGCTACGGCTCACTTTACTACCACGAATGAACGTGAAGTTCGTATTTTGTGCAAGCAAGACACGCGCGAAAGCAGGCCGCAAGTATTTCGTGACAATGGACTTTTTCTTTTGCCGACGAAGAATAAATTCTATGCCGTCGTACAGGGCGAAGGATACGTTGACATTCCTGCCATAAAATCCCAGCCAGTCGCGTATCAATCCAAACTCGATTTCCGTCTCGAAACTTCAGAAGTGGGTGATTCCGAAATGCAGCACCTCGATTTTGCCTACGCATCTAGTTTGGTGCGGACATTTCTGGATGACCCTTCGCTTGTCCTGACTGTGCGCGGCAGAAAATACACGCCCTATTTTTCATTTCGCGTCGGTAAAACCAGCCTCACGGCGGAAAGCGTTCAGACGGAAGTGGACGCTGGATATGAAGGCAGAAATCAAGTCGCGCTTGTCGAAGCAAAACGGTCACAGAATTCGAACACAATTATTCGCCAACTCTACTTTCCATTTCGTCAATGGCAGGAACACACAAAAAAGCCTGTTGTTACAATCTTCTTTCAACGGGAAGGGGATGAGTATTCGCTTTGGCAGTTTCGATTTCCCGACGTTGAAGATTACAACAGTATTGAGTTGGTGCGCAGCCAGCGATTTTTAATTAAATCTCCGCAGTTGGTGCATTCATAAATTCTTGTTGAACCGTAGATCAGAGTTTGATCTAGTCTTGAGGTGCGATCCAAACGCCTCAAGAAATTATCAGAACCGGAACCTGGCTGGACACTGGATGTGCTGAACATTGTGCGTCGCCTCGGCCAAGCGGAGTTCAAGAACGAAGACGTTTACGCCTTAGCCCGCGAGTTGGAACAACTGCATCCCGACAATCGCCACATCAAAGACAAAATCCGCCAGCAGCTCCAAGTTCTGCGCGATGCCGGATTGTTGCTGCACCTCGGCGGCGGCGTCTGGCGGCTGCCTTAGCTCCGTAGGAGCGGAATCTTTGTAGCACCGTTTCGGCTAAAATCCCCAGCCCCGTCGGGGCGGCATAGTCCTTGCGGACGGCCACCATGGCGCTCCTAACGGAGCAATATCATTTGGGAATGCTTATCTACCAATAGGCCGCGCCTCCGGCGCTGAAAATGGCCGCATTGCGCCACGATTTGTCCGGCCATTGCCGACCCGGATTGGGCGTTCCGCATGGAGCGCGCCCGGAAAGTGGCCAAGTGGCTGTTCATCGCACCGGATATCAAGGATTGGAACACCAGCGGGCGGGCGATGCTGCTGGGGGGAATCCGCAAAGCATTAAATGAAGCGAAATAGCTCCGTTCCCGGCGCCAAATCCGGGTTTAACCGTCTCCATCCGTGGTTTTTGGGCCGATTTTGGCCCAAATACCGGTAAAATTGGGCTTTAGCCCACCGGAATTGGGTCGTAGCTGACCGGAATTCGGGTTTAGTTGGTCGGAATTGGGGTGGAGTTAAGGAAATTTCAGGTCTAGTTAATCGGAATTGGGGTGGAGTTGACCGGAATTCATCTGGAGTTAATCGGAATTCATGTGGAGTTAACCGGAATTCAGCTCTAGTTAATCAGAATTCACCTCCGGGCAACCCGAATTCAGGTGGAGTTGACGGGAATTCGGCCTCGGGCAACGGGAATTCGGTTTCCCGCACCGGGAATTCGCCGTCCGCAACCGCAATAAGCGCGGTGGCAGACGGCTTTTGGCGGTCGGCAGTGGCTGGAAACCAACCGGCCGATGGAATCCGGCGGTTGCCAATTTTCATCCGCCGGCGGACGAAAGGCTTTTGTTTTTCTTCCACCGGAATAATTGCTAGGTTGTGGAGATTCATGGCCGACCGACTCCCTATTTACGACATCGAGCACGAACTCATCGCGCGGCTGCACGCGGATAAGCGGTTGATCTTGTCCGCGCCCACCGGCTCCGGCAAATCTACCCAAGTGCCACAGATGTTGCTGCGCCACGGTTTGCTGGGGAACGGGCAAGTGGTCGTGTTGCAACCGCGCCGGCTCGCGACGCGCCTGCTCGCCGCGCGGGTGGCGGCGGAATTGGGCGTGAAGCTGGGCGAAGAGGTCGGGTACCAGATCCGGTTTGAGAATGTAACGTCGGCGAAGACGAAAATTCGCTTCGTCACCGAGGGAATTTTGCTGCGGCAGATGATTGCGGACCCGCACCTGTCCGGCGTCGCCGCGATCCTGTTCGATGAATTTCACGAGCGGCACCTGTACGGCGACATCACGCTCGCGCGGGCGCTCGACGAGCAGGAGCGGCAGCGCCCGGACCTGATGTTGTGTGTGATGTCGGCCACGCTGAACGCGGGGGAGTTGGAAAAATATCTTTCGCCCTGCGCCACGGTGGTTTCGGAAGGCCGGACTTTTCCGGTGGAGGTCGAGTATCTGCCGCACCGGGTCGGCCTGAACGGTCCGCCGGTGTGGGAACTGGCGGCGGCGGAGTTTTCGCGCTACGTCAGCGCTGGCGGCGCGGGCGACGTGTTGGTATTCATGCCCGGAGGCTTCGAGATTGCGCAGACGATTGAGGCGATTCGCCACACGAGCGAGGCGCGCGGTTTCATCGTGTTGCCGCTGCACGGCGAATTGCAGCCGAAAGACCAGGACGCGGCGGTCGCGCGCTATCCGCAGCGGAAAGTCGTGGTGGCGACGAACGTGGCCGAGACGAGCATCACGATTGACGGCGTGCGGTTGGTGATTGACGGCGGCCTCGCGCGCATCGCCCGCTACGATTCCAATCGCGGTATCAACACGTTGCTGATTGAAAAGATTTCGCAGGCAAACGCCGACCAGCGGACGGGCCGCGCCGGCCGCACGGCGCCGGGAACCTGCGTGCGCCTTTGGTCGCGCGCGGAACACGATGAGCGAGTGCCGCACGAGATGCCGGAAATCCGCCGGCTGGATTTGAGTGAAGTGGTGCTGACGTTGAAAGCGGCGGGCGTGGACGATTTGCGGACGTTTCGGTGGTTGGAACCGCCGGATGCGATTGCGTTAACCCACGCGGAGGAGTTGTTGGAAGATTTGGGCGCGATTGGCCATGACCAAAAGATTACGCCCGTCGGCCGCAAGCTGCTGGCGTTTCCGCTCCATCCCCGGTACGCGCGGATGTTGCTTGCAGCGCAGGAATATCAGTGCGTGTATCAAGCGTGTCTGGTCGCGGCGCTGACGCAAGGGCGCGATTTGTTGCTGCGGAACTGCGGGAAGGACGTGGAGAGTGCGCGGGAAGATTTGCTCGGCGAGAAAGCGAGTTCGGATTTTTGGATTCTCATGCGCGCGTGGAGCTTTGCGTTCAACCACCAGTTCCGCGTAGACGCTTGCCGCAAGTTGGGCATTCACGCCATTACGGCCAAGCAAGTCGGGCCGCTGTTGGAACAATTTCTGCGCATCGCCAAAGACGAGGGCTTGGACACGCGGCCGCACGAGGTGAAGGACGAGAATTTGCAGAAGTGTATTCTCATCGGCTTCAGCGACCGCGTGGCGCGGCGACTGGATTTAGGAACGTTGCGGTGCGAACTGGTCCACGGCCGGCGCGGCGTCTTGGCGCGCGAGAGCAAGGTGCAACAAAGTCCGCTCTTCGTGGCGGCGGAGATTCGCGAAGTCGAGCAGCGCGGTGGCGAGGTGAACACCATTCTCTCGCTGGCGACGGCAATCGAAGTTGAGTGGCTGAAGGAATTATTTCCCGACGATCTCAAAAGCGCGGTGCAAGTGCAGTTCGACGCCCGGGAGAAAAGGGTTTTGGCGGCGGAGCTGTTACGGTTTCGCGATTTGGCGCTCGCGGCGAAGCGCATTGACCCGCCGCCGGCCGAAGCGGCGGCGCGGTTGCTTGCGGAGGAAGTTGTGGCGGGACGGTTGCTGCTGCCGAATTGGGATCATCACGTCGAGCAATGGCTGGCGCGCTTGAATTTGTTGTGCAAGGAATGCGCGGATTTGCAATTGCCAGCGATCACGGAAGACGACAAACAGCATCTCATCGCCGAGCTGTGTCACGGCGCGGTAAGTTACAAAGACATCAAGGAACGCGAGGTGAAACCGGTCGTGATGTCCTGGCTTTCACCGGCGCAGCGCGAGCTGTTGGACAAGCACGCGCCGGAGCGGCTCACGCTGCCGAATGGCCGCACGCCGAAGGTGAATTACGAGCCGGGTCGCGCGCCGTTCATCTCGCTGCGCATTCAGGAACTCTACGATGTGAATCAGACGCCAAAGATTGCGCTCGGCCGCGTACCGGTGACAGTGCACATTTTGACGCCAGGCATGAAGCCGATTCAGGTGACGCAAGATTTGGCGAGTTTCTGGCGCGAGCAATATCCGAAAATCAAATCGGAACTCGCGCGGAAATATCCCAAGCACCTCTGGCGTTGAAGCATCGCCATGCCGGCGAAAGGTTCGGGCAATTTTTTATTCCGCCGGATAAACGAGGATGCGGTCGTGAACCAGCACGATGAGGTCGTTCTTTTTGTCGCCGGTCACATCGGCAACGACCGCTTCGCGTGGTTCCGGCAGCGCATTGTCGCGGCCGCGGAAGGTGTGTTGCTCAAACACCTGCCAGCGGTCGCCGGGCACCAGCTTGCGCTGCGCGTCGAAGGTGACGAGGTCGAGATAATTTTTCGCCGATTCCATGAAGACGAGTTGCTTGCGGCCGCTGCCAGTTAAATCGCCGGCGACGACGTCGTTGAGAAAGCCGTCTTTGATGGGCGTGTCGTAATCGTCGAGCTTCGTTAATTCCCACACCGCGCCGGCCAGCGGCAACCACGCGACGGAATTTTGGCCGGTGAAGGCCACGCAGGGCGAACCGAGCGTCACGGATTTGAGCGAATGGAATGCGGTTACGGGCAAGTCCAGATTTTTGACCACCTGCCACACGCCGGCGGCGTCGCGTTCGCAGCGCGTCAACTGCTTGTGCTCTGCGTCGAGCAGAAACAGCGCGGGAACGGCGTTGGTGCCATTCGCCACAGCCGTGGCGCCGATAATCCGCGAGTCGCTGGCGGAGCCGTTGATTTGGTCCTTCACGCGGAACGTCCAGTTCGGCGCGTTGGTGGCGCCGGCCGCTTTCGCCTCCGGTTCCAGCACGACGGCGCGGACGAAATTTTTCTGCGGCAGCAGCAACTCCGGTTTACCGTCGCCGTCCACATCCGCCGCCGCGAGCCACGGTTGCTCCAACGCGCCGCCGGGCGGGTCCACATCTTTTTCGTCAAACGTGCTATCGGTTTTCTGCAACAACACTTTGATTTTTTCGTAGGGAATCAACACGACCAGATCGGCTAAACCATCCTGATTCACGTCCTGAATGGCGAGCGTGGTCGGATTGCCTTTGAAAGTGTCGCTCAATTTTTGCGCAGCCGATTTGCCGTCCGCCGTGCGCGTGACGAGCGAGCGGACGCCGTCCTTGTCCACGATCACGGCGAGCGTCGGCTTCGCGCCGGGCTTGAGCGCGCCGACGGTGAGTGCGATGGGTTTGCCGTCGAGCGGCAATGGCGTAGGAAACGGTAGCCGGCCGCTTTTATCAAATTGCGTGACGGCCACGGCATTTTCGTCGCGGCTCAACAAAAAGATTTCCGGATGCCCGTCATTATTCCAGTCCGCGACGGCGATTTGCGAAACGCCGGCGAGGCTGGGAAATTTTTTCGGAGCCGCGAGCGAACCGTCGGCCTGCTGGAGGCTGACGGAGATTTGCCCGCTCTCCGGTTCCGCCACGATCAGGTCCGGCCGGCCGTCGCCGTCCACGTCCGCCCACAGCACGCCGCGCTGCGCGGACTCAGTTTTGTTCAGCGGCAGAATTTGCAACTGCCCCGGCGAGAACGCGCCGGCCAGCGCTTCCGCCGGCTTGGGCGTGAGCTGCGAAACTTCCGCGCGGCCGGTGGCTTGCACGATGGCGACGAGATAATTTGTCCGGTCCCCTGCGAGGGTGTCCGCCCAAAACGAGCGGATGGGCGGGTTCTTGAAATACATTTCCGGGCCGAGTTGGCCGGCGGCATTTTGCAGGCGCACATGAAATGGCGTCGGGCTGTCAAAATCCACAAGTAGCAAATCGTTCCGACCGTCGCCGTCGAGATCGGCAATAGTCACGGCGTGCGGCGCGCCGGAACAGGCGATTTTCACCGGCTCGGCCAGCGTGTGATCGGCTTGTTGCGCGAGAAAATAAACCGTGCCGTTGTCGCCCAGCAGCGCGATGTCCGGCCGGCCGTCGCCGTTCAAATCGCCGACGGCGAGCGCGTTCGCATCCATGCGACCGTCCTCAAAATGCCAGCGCTTCGGCTCGCTCCAGCCGTTGGTGCCGAGGTTGTAGCGGACGATTAAATCTTTTGCGTCGCCATAATAAATGAGATCCGGCCGGCCGTCGCCATTCACGTCCGTTACCGCGAGCGCCGCGATGCGTTCCTCGGTGGGCAGCGAATCAATGCGGAAGCGCGCGTCCGGCGGCAGCTCGTTCAATTCCAGTTTGCGCGCGGGTCGGGCGGTGCGGTGGGAATTACCGGTCTGATTGTACAGCAGCGTGATTTTGGAATGCAGATTGTTCGCCACCACCATGTCGTTCAAACCGTCGCCGTCGAGGTCGGCCACATGCAGTTGGGAAATCTGCGGATCAATTGGATAAATTTCGTGGCCGTGAAAGCCAAACTGATTGGTGGCCGTGGCCGCAGCGCCGGAAAAATGCAAAAAAAACACCGCTGCCGCCGCCGTTGCCGAACCCCATTGTGCGAAACGATTCATGCGGGCAAAGTGCCAGCGACGGGCAAAATTGGCGAGCCTATTCGCTGGCACAAGCGCGCTCGCCGCCGGCAAAAATCAACTGCCGATTTCGGCGCGGATTTTGTTGCAGATGACTTGCGACCATTTTTCCAGGGTCGCTGCCGCGCGGCCTTCCACCAGCAACCGCGCTTTCGGCTCCGTGCCGGAATAGCGCAGCAGCAGGCGACCACCTTGCGCGGTCAGTTCTTTTTCGGCCTCGGCGACGAGCGTGTTCAGACCGGCGAGTTGGTCGAATGGAATTTTTTCGCGCACTTTGACATTGGTCACGAGCTGCGGGAACCGCGTCCAGCAATGCGCCAGCCGCGAAAGCGAGGTGCCTCGCGCTTTCATGATGCGCAGAATTTGCAACGCGGCCACGAGGCCGTCGCCGGTGCTCGCGTGCTCGCCGAAAATCAAATGCCCGCTCTGCTCCCCACCGAAGTTGTAGCCGTGCCGCAGCATTTCATCGATGACGTTTTTGTCGCCGACGGCGGTGCGGATCATTTTGCCTCCGGCGGCGGTGATGGCGGCTTCGAGGCCGGCGTTGCTCATCACGGTGGCGACGAGCGTGTTTTTGACGAGGGTGTTTTCCTTGAGCATTTCCAAGGTGGCAATGGCCATGATGTCGTCACCGTCAATTAGGTTGCCCTTTTCGTCACAGAGCAAAACGCGGTCGGCGTCGCCGTCGTGCGCGATGCCGATGTGGGCGTCCCATTCCACGACTTTTTGGCACATGGCTTCCGGGTGCATGGAGCCGCAGTTGAGATTGATGTTTTTGCCGTCGGGTTGGTTATTGAAGACGATGACTTCCGCGCCGAGTTCGCGCAAAACGCTGGGAGAAGATTTGTAGGCCGCGCCGTTGCCGCAATCCAAAACGATCTTCACGCCTTCGAGCGTCAGCCCGCGCGGAAAACTGGCCTTGGCGCGCTCGATGTAGCGGCCGAGCGCGTCGTCAATACGCACCGCCTTGCCGATGTGCTCGGCGGAGGGACGGATTTTTTCAACTTCGCCGGAGAACACGAGCCGTTCAATTTCATCCTCAATCTGGTCATCGAGCTTGTAGCCGTCCGCGCGGAAAAACTTGATGCCATTATCGGTGTACGGATTGTGCGAGGCCGTGATAACGATGCCGGCGTCCGCGCGCAGGCTGGAAGTGACGTAAGCAACGCCCGGAGTGGGCAGCGGGCCGATGAACACCACGTCCACGCCCATCGAAAGGATGCCGGAGGAGATGGCGTTTTCCAGCATGTAGCCGGACAGGCGCGTATCTTTGCCGATGACGATCTGGTGTTTGCCGCGGCCGCGCGAATGCGCTTCCAGATTTTTGAAAACGTGCGCTGCCGCGCGGCCGAGTTGCAGGGCGGTTTCTGCCGTCACGGGTTCCACGTTTGCTGTGCCCCGTACGCCGTCGGTGCCGAAGATTTTTTTCTTGGTTGTGCTCATAAATAAATTAATGCGTCATCGGTGCGATGGCGTCCGTCGTTGGCCCATCGTTCAAGCTGGCCGGCTCCACCAGAATGCGATGAACGGTCAGCCAGATGGCAACCGCCAGCAGCAATGAAAACATTTTCCAGCCCAAATCATGGAGAAAAAAATCGCGCATGGCCGTAAAATTATTTTCCCGACGGCCGGCCCGGCGGCCGCGCCTCGTGTTTAGTGATGACGGCCGGCCCGACCGGTTTGTTCCGCTCGGTGAGCCGCGCGCGGAGCCATTTCGCCAGCCCGTGCGTCTTGGCGGGTCGCAGCACCACCGAGGTCAGAAACGCGCGCAGTACCTCCAGCGTCACGCCACGGGTGAGTTGGCCTTTGTAAGCGTAGGAAACCATGCCGGTTTCTTCCGAGACGACGACGATGGCGGCGTCAGTCTCCTCGCTCAAGCCAATGGCTGCGCGGTGGCGGGTGCCGAGCGACTTGTTCAAATCCGTCCGCTGCGTCAGCGGAAAAATGCACGCGGCATAGGCAATACGGTCGCCTTTCAAAATTACGCCACCGTCGTGAATGGCGTTGTTCGGGAAAAAAATCGTCTCCAACATTTCCGGCGTGGCATCGCAATCCACCTTGATGCCGGCCTCGACGGCTTCCTGCAACTGGATGGATTGTTCGATGGCGATCAGTGCGCCGATTTTCACATCGGCCAGCCGCTCGACGGTTTGGATGATGACCTCGATTGCCTCGCGCTGCTCACTGACGGTCGCGAACAGCGGCAAGTTGCCCAACTCAGCAAGCATCCGGCGGAGTTCCGGCTGAAAAATTACCAGCGCGCCGAACACGATGAACACCGAGGCGCTGCCGAGCAGCCAGCGCAATACCTGCAATTTCAAAATCGTCGTTACCAGCGCCAGCGCCAGCAGCACCACGACAAAACCGATGACCACCGGCCAGCCGCGCGTGCCGCGCACGAAGCGGAAGGAATAATAAATCAGCACCGCGAGGATGAAAATTTCCACCGCGGGTCGCCAACCGTTTTCCAGATCAGTCCACATGTTTGTTGCGCGCCAGAATGGCCTCCGCCAGCCGCACCGCCTGCACGGTTTCGACCACGTCATGAGTGCGGATAAGCTGGACGCCGCTGGCGACTGCCAGAGTCGCGCAGGCGAGCGAGGCTGGCAAGCGCTGATTCAAGCCGGCGCCGGAAAATTTTTCCATGAAGGATTTGCGCGAGACGCCCAGCAGCACGGGCCGGTGAAAATTTCCAAAGCGCCGCAGCGCCGCCAGCAATTGCAAATTATGTTCCAGCGTTTTGCCGAAACCGATGCCGGGATCCAAAATTACCTGCTCGGCGGCGACGCCGGCAACGGCTAACTTTTCGAGCTGGGCCGCAAAAAATTCGCCAACCTCGCGGACGACATCGGCATACACTGGATTATTTTGCATCGTTTGTGGCGAGCCTTGGGCGTGCATGGCGATGTAGCCGGCGCGGAATTCGGCGACGATTTTCCCCATCGCGTCGTCGAGGCGATTGGCCCCGACATCATTGACGATGCTCGCGCCCGCCGCGAGCGCGGCGCGGGCGACAGCGGGTTTCATCGTGTCAATCGAAAGCGCCACCTTCGTTGTCGCTGCCAGCTCCTCAATTACCGGAATTATGCGGCGCAGTTCTTCGGCCTCGCTCACCGGTGCGGCGCCGGGGCGAGTGGATTCGCCGCCGATGTCCAGAATTTCCGCGCCCTGCGCAACGAGTTCCCGCGCGTGAGCCACGGCGGCGGCGGGGCTGGAAAATTTGCCGCCGTCGGAAAAGGAATCCGGCGTGACGTTGACGATGCCCATGAGGAGCACCGGGCGCGGAAACTGGAACTTAAACTGGCGGGCGGTGAACAGCATTCAATTTACGAGCGGCGATTTATGCTTCACGATGCCGTAAATGGACCGTTGCGTAAATCGTTTATCGTAAATTTGCAAGCCCTCAAACCTTGGTGCGGAAATACGCAATCGTGTCGGTCAAGCCGTCCGCCAATTTCACTTTCGGCTCCCACTGGAGAAATTTTTTGGCCTTGGTGATGTCCGGTTTGCGCTGTTTGGGATCGTCCTGCGGCAGCGGTTTGAAGACGATCTTGCTCTTGGAACCGGTGGCTTTGATGATTTGTTCGGCGAATTCTACCATCGTCATTTCGACGGGATTGCCAATGTTCACGGGCAGATCGTAGTCGCTCATCATCAGGCGGTAAATGCCTTCAATCAAGTCGGAGACGTAACAGAAGCTGCGCGTCTGTTGACCTTTGCCGAAAACGGTAACGGGTTTGTTTTTGATGGCCTGGCTGACGAACGCCGGCACGACGCGGCCGTCGTTGATGCGCATGCGCGGGCCGTAGGTGTTGAAGATGCGGACGATGCGGGTCGCAACTTTGTGCTCGCGGTGGTAGGCCATGGTGATGGCTTCGGCGAAGCGCTTGGATTCGTCGTAGCAACCGCGCGGGCCGATGGTGTTGACATTGCCCCAGTATTCCTCGGGCTGCGGATGAATGAGCGGGTCGCCGTAAATTTCCGAGGTGGAAGCGATCAGGAAGCGCGCTTTTTTTTCCTTGGCGAGTCCGAGCGCCTTGTGTGTGCCGAGCGAGCCGACCTTCAAGGTTTGGATGGGCAATTCGAGATAATCAATCGGGCTGGCTGGTGACGCAAAGTGCCAGACGTAATCCACCGGGCCTTCGAGAAAAATAAATTCCGTGACGTCCTGCTGGATGAATTTGAAATTCGGATTGCCACCGAGATGAACAATGTTGTCCACGCTGCCGGTGACAAAATTATCAATGCCGATGACCTTGTGGCCGCGCGCAATCAGCAGATCCGTAAGATGTGAGCCGAGAAAACCGGCGGCACCGGTGACTACGGACGTGAGTTGTTTCTTTTTCATGGGTGGAGTTGGATGGCTGTGAACCAGGGGAAATTATTTGGCACCCGTGCCGACGAGCACGACGGGAATGGTGCGAAGTAAAATTTGGAGGTCGAGCCAAATGGACCAGTTGTCAATGTATTCCAAGTCGAGGCGCACCCATTCTTTGAAGTCGGAAATTTCGTTGCGACCTTTCACCTGCCACAGACACGTGAGGCCCGGCTTGACCGACAGGCGGCGCCGATGCGCAAGATCGTGAAAGCGCTTGACCTCATCCACCGGTAGCGGGCGCGGCCCGACGAGGCTCATTTCGCCGCGCAAGACATTGAAGAGTTGGGGAAATTCGTCGAGGCTGAACTTGCGCAGCCACTTGCCGAGCGGTGTCACGCGCGGGTCGTTGGTGACTTTGAAAACGGGGCCGGTCATCTCGTTCATTGCTGCCAGCTCGTGTTTCAACTGCTCGGCGTTCGACATCATGGTGCGAAATTTATAGATCGTGAACGGCGCGCCGTTCAGGCCGGAACGTTGTTGCCGGAAAAAAATGGGACCGGGCGAGGTGAGCTTAATCAGCAACGCCACTAGGAGCATCACTGGCGAGGAGAGGAGCAATAGAAACAGGGCGCCAGTAAAATCAAGAAGCCATTTTGCCAGCATTTGCCACGACGTTTCCGGTGCGGAGCGGAACACGATCAGCGGATGACCGCCAATCGCGTCGAAGCTGGCTTGGGCAATCTGGGTGGCAAAAAAATCCGCCATCAGCCACGCGGCGACGCCCTCAATTTCGCACAGCTTGATGAGATTTTCCACCCGCTCAAAATCCGCGTGCTTGGCACTGATCAGCACACCGCTCACGGAATGTTCGTGCAGCAGATCGATCAACTGGGTAGGCGGCGACACTGCGAGATTAAATTCCGCCACCACTTCCAGCGTGTCATGCGGGATCATCCGCCGCAGCCGCGCGATTTCGGCGGTACTGCCGGATATGACGATGCGTCGGCGGTATGGCCCTTTGGTCAGCGGGTTGTTTTGGGAGAGTCGAATAATCTCTTCTTTTGCCCACATCATGCTGAAACTGATAAGGCCAAAAAAGAATAACACGCCGCGCGGGGCCGCTGCTGATTGTTTGCGCAGGAACACCAGCAGTACTACGCCGAGGGTGATGATGACGCAGCTTTTAAGCAGCGGCCAGAACATCGTGGCGCGGGAACCGGCGACTGGTCGTTTATAAAAACCCTGTGATTCCAGCACCAAGGGCGCGGCGGGCACGAGCAGAAAATACAGCCACTGAATCTGCGTGAACATCCCGAGGTCAATTGGATCCAGATTAAACCAGCCGGCCACGGTTTCGCTGGCCCGCCCGCCGTAGGCCAGCCAAAAGCTCACGGCAAATACCCCGGCATCAGCAAGTTGATGCAACTGCGTGCGAATCTGGCGGTCGCGTTGTAACATTAATCGGGTTGTTGGGGTTCAGACTAACCGTCCTTTAGCATAGCGCTCGTGTTCGGGAATTCAATTCAATTAGCGCGGTTTGGGCACCAATTGGAATTCCGGCACGGCGACGGTGATGAGCTTTTTCATCCGCTCAAACGTGGCTTCTTCCTGACCGGGGGCGCAAGCGGAAAAAAACGTAACGTACGCCCAACGGTCCAGCACCCCCGTCCGCAGAAAATCTTTGATCATCCAATATTTCCACTCGTTGTGCTGCGCCGTCAGATGATCCGCATCCACAAACCAATAGGCATAGACTCCGCCGCGTTTGATGGCGGTGCCGTCTTTCATTGTATCAATGCTCGCGACGATGCGCATCATGGTGAGATCGTAGGCGACGGGGTGCGTCATGGGGACCGACACGATGTGCGTGGCTTGGTCGTCAAATTTCCAGCCCTGCCCGACCATGCAGATTTGCGGTTTGTGAATACTCGTCCGATCTGCGCCCATCAAAACCACGTTGACCATCGTTTGAAAACCATCGTCCGCCGTGTACAACCGCTGGCCAAAACTTGTGTCGCCGGGCAATTGGTTCGTTACCACCGAAGCCTGTGGCACCAGCGTGGAATGAAAACCCGGTACTGTTTCCGGCAACACCACCTCCAAGTTGGCGCTTCCGGGAATCGGCCGGGTTTTTACGCCGGGACTGCCGAGCCGCTGGCCGGATTTGAGATGGAGCAGCAAGCCGGCTGCGGCGCCGATGAGCACCAGCACGAACACCGCTGCGAGCAAGGGTTTGGCTTTCATGTCAAAGCAGTCGGTGATTGCGTCGGGTTGGCCGGTTCGCCTTTTTCCAGCCAGCGCGACAGCGCAAACGCGCAGCCGAGAGCCACGACAAACGTGACGAAGCCGAATTTAGTTTCCACCATTTTGCCGGCGTCCTGCCCAAAAGTTTCCGCCACGCCGATGGTCACGCACAGCCGCACCACATTGCCCAGCACCGCCAGCGGCAGCGCAGACACCATCATCACGCCGCGGCGCCACGGGGTCTTGAACGTCACAAACGCATAAATCGTCAACAACGCCAGCAGCGCTACGATGCTGTGAATGCCGCTGCACGCCGCCGCCACTTCGTAAGCGAAGGTGTGCTGGCCGTCAAACAGCTGCGTGCCTTCGCGGATCAAATCCGGCGCCAACCCCAGATGCGCCACGCCCGCAACCAGCCAGGAAACCAGCAGCCGCAACTTGAAAGTGAAGGCATCCAGCAGTCCACCGGTCGGGACGCAAAACGCCAGCAGAAAATAGGGGAAAAAACTCGCCTTGAGCCAGTGCCGGCCCCAAGCCAATCCCATCAGCCCAAACAACCCCGTCAAAAATCCCACCATCGAAACTTGCGATTGTTGCACCACATAGCCGACCAGATGCAGCAACAGTCCCAGCAAAAACAGCAGGCTGCCCGGCCACCACAGCGCTGCCGGTTGGACGGCCAGTTCCGCGCGCTTCCAATAAAACAGTCCGAGGACCACAAACGGAATCATCAGGCCGTATTGGCTGTCGCCACTGGGGGAAGTGTAATTATCCATCAACCAAGTGAACAGCGAAGCCGAGTGGACATAGCCCAAATTGGAATTGCCCAGAAATGCGAACAGCGCCACCCACGCCGCAGCCAAGACGCCAAAAAATAATTGATTCGGCAGCGCCCGCCAGTCCGCGCGGCAGCGCCCGGCGAGCACGCCCACTCCGGCCAACACCGCCGCACCAAACAGCCAAAGCTGACACGGGCTGCCCCGGAATTTTTCGTCGCTGTAATAAAAAGCCGCCGCCAGCAAAATCAGATAGCCGATTTCATGCGGGCGCAGTCCGTAGGGCAGCGTTTTGGGATTCATGTCGTTTCCAAACTGAACCCATTAGATAGGCAAACGGGACACTTTACTCAAACAAATTCCGGTGACAAATCAACTGCTCCGGGGCGATTACGGCAGCGGATATTTTTTCCAGCCGGTCAGCTGGCCAAAACTTTTCAGCAAGAAGAGCGGATTGTTTCGCAAGTAACGTTTTCCCAGCCGGCGCGGCTCGCGGCACAGCCGGTAAAACCATTCCAGTCCGCTGCGCTGCATCCAGCGCGGCGCTTGGCGTACGCGACCGCTGTGGAAATCAAACGCCGCACCCACGCCCACCATCAGCGTCACATCCAGTTTGGGCAGATATTCCGCCATGAATTTTTCCTGCTTCGGCGTGCTCAAGCCCACCCACAAAATGTCCGGCGCGGCGGCGGTGATTTGGGCCGCGAGCTGTTTTTCCTCGTCTGCCGTCAACCGGCGAAACGGCGGCGTGTAGGTCCCGGCGATTTTTAATTGGGGAAATTTTTCATGCAATTGCCGCGCCAGCAGTTCTGCCACGCCGTCCGCGCCGCCGTAGAAAAAATGTTTGGCGCCGCTGGTCTCGCTCCACGCACAAACATCGAGCATCAAATCCGGCCCGTAAACCCGGTCCATTTCGCGGTGGCCGGCCAGCTTGCCCGCCCAGACCATCGGCATGCCGTCCGGCGTGCAAAGCAAGGCGGCGTTGAGAATATTTTTGAAGGCCGGATCGTCCTGCGCTTCCATCACGCCGTGGACGCCGGTGATGCACAAATAGCCTTTGCGCCGCTCGCGCACGGCGGCGGCGATGGCCGTCAGCGCCGATTGCAGGTTGAGGACGCTGATGCCGACACCCAGGACATTGACACGCTTCGTCATTTACGATTTATGATTTACGATTTACGATTTCCCAATTCAGACGGCGCGTAAATCGTATATTGAAAATCGGAAATCAGAAATGAAATTGCTCGTTTTTGCTCACACCCCGCCACCGCACCACGGCCAGAGCTACATGGTGCAGCTCATGCTCGCGGGATTTGGCGGTGATGCGCGGCGGCGGCCGGCGGGCGCGCCGGCGCCGCACGTGATCGAGTGCTACCACGTCAACGCCCGCTTCTCGCGCGGCTTGTCGGACGTTGGCGAATTTCAGGGCACCAAAATATTTCTGATTTTTTGGTTTTGTCTGCAAGCCATCTGGCTGCGGTTTCGGTACGGCGTGAAAAATTTTTATTATGTGCCCGCGCCCGGCAAGCGCGTGGCGTTGTACCGCGACTGGCTGGTCATGTTTCTTTGCCGACCATTTTTCAAAAACGTCATCCTGCACTGGCACGCCGCCGGTCTCGCGAAGTGGTTGGAAACCGAGACCACCATCGGCTCGCGCGCCACGACGTATCGGGTGTTCCGGCCGGTGGACCTGAGCATTGTGCTCTCCCAATACAACATCGCCGATGCTGCCAAGCTCTTGTCGCGGCAGGTGCGCGTGGTCAACAACGGCATACCCGATCCGTGTCCGGATTTTGCGGTCAGCATTCTCCCGCGCCGACGCGCCAGCTTCGCCGCGCGCCAAAAACTTTTTGCCGGCGATAGCATGGCGGAGCCGCTGACATTGCGCGTATTGTTTCTCGCGCATTGCACGCAGGAAAAAGGCTTGTTCGCCGCCATCGAATCCATCCAGCTCGCCAACCGGCAACTCGCCGCGCGCGGCCTGCCGGCAAAACTGGAATTGATCGCCGCCGGCAATTTTGTCACCGGCGAGGAGCGCGCGGAATTCGACCGGCTTCGGCAGGATCCCGTCGTCGCCGCCAGCGTGCAGCACGCGGGTTTTGTTGCCGGCGACCGCAAACACGCGCTGTATGCCGAGGCGGATTTGTTTCTGTTTCCCACGCGTTATCTCGGCGAAAACCAGCCGGTAAATTTGATTGAGGCAATGGCGTTCGGCCTGCCCATCGTCACCACTCGCTGGCGGTCGTTGCCGGAAATGTTGCCGCCGCATTATCCGGGCTTGGTCAGCGGCCAGAATATTGAGGAACTTGCTGCGGCCATCCTGTTAGTGCTCGCCGAGAAAAGCGGCGAACAGGTGCGCCAGCATTTTATCCAGAAGTTCACGCTGGAGCAGCATCTCACCAGCCTCGCCGCCGCGCTCCATGACGTGTAAAGCCGCTGGGATTTTTGCTGGCGCGCAATTTCATGGTTTCTGAAATCCTTTTCGTCCGCTAAGCTTTCCGCGCTTGAACATCGGCCTGCTCCAGCTCAATCCGACCATCGGTGCTTTCGCGGCCAACCGCGAAAAACTGCTCGCCGCCTACGCGGACGCCGTCGCGCGCGGCGCGGAAATGGTCATCGCGCCCGAGCTTTTTCTCTGCGGCTATCCGCCGCGCGATTTGCTGCTGCGCGAAGATTTCGTAGCCGCCAATCTAGCCGCTCTTGCGGAAACCGCCGCCGGCATTGGCGAAATTCCGCTGTGCGTCGGCTACGTTGAAAAAAATTCCGAACGCCCCGGTCGCGCGCTGAAAAATGCCGCCGCCGTGTTGCAAAACGGAAAAATAATTTGGACGACGACAAAAAGTTTGCTGCCGACTTACGACGTTTTCGACGAAGACCGCTATTTCGAACCGGCGAAAAAAGTGGAGCCGTTCGTTTTCCACGGCCGGAAAATCGGCATCACCATTTGCGAGGACATCTGGAACGATGAGGATTTCTGGCCGGAACGGTTGTATCGTTGCGATCCGGTGAAGGAACTCGTCGCGCAGGGCGCGGAAATTATTTTGAATCTGTCCGCCTCGCCCTGGTGTGACGGCAAGGAAAAGACGCGGCTGGAAATGTTGCGGCGCGTGGCGCGCGATGAAAAAGTTCCGCTCGCGCAAGTCAACGCCGTCGGCGCAAATGATGAATTGATTTTCGACGGCCACAGCGTCGCGCTCGACGCGCACGGCGACGTGCTGGCGCTGGGCAAAGGTTTTGCGGAAGAAATTTTGGTCGTCGAACTTAATTCCTGTAGGGGTCGCGGTGACGAGACTCAAATCGAAAAAAAGAAAGAGACGCCGCACGTCGTCTTCTGCAAAGCAAAATTTCCGCCGCGTGAGGAACAGCTTTTCCGCGCGCTATCGCTGGGCATTCGCGATTATGTGCGCAAGTGTGGTTTCAAGTCGGTGATTCTCGGTTTGAGCGGCGGCATTGATTCCGCGCTCATCGCCGTCATCGCGGCGGACGCGCTCGGCGCGGAAAATGTCTGGGGCGTGTCGCTGCCGGCGCGCTATTCCAGCAGCGGCAGTTTGACGGACGCGGAAAAACTGGCGCGCAATTTGGGCATTCGCTACGACGTGCTGCCGATTGAGCCGGTGTTCAACGCGGTGGAAGCGCAGTTGCAAAAAGTTTTTGCCGGCACCAAACCAAACGAAGCGGAGGAAAATATCCAGTCGCGGCTGCGCGGGGTGACGCTGATGGCGCTGTCGAACAAATTCGGCGCGCTGGTGCTCACCACCGGCAACAAGTCAGAAATGGCAGTCGGCTATTGCACGCTTTACGGCGACATGAATGGCGCGCTGGCGCCGATTGCCGACGTGCTGAAAACGGACGTTTACAAAATTTCCCAGTGGGTGAACCGCGAGCGCGAAATCATTCCGGCGGATTCCATCACCAAGCCGCCGAGCGCGGAATTGCGGCCCGGCCAGAAAGATCAGGATTCGCTGCCGCCGTATGAAATTCTGGATGCGATTCTGGATTTGTATGTCGTGAAAAATCTGGGCAAGGCGGAAATTGTCGCGCGCGGTTTTGATGCGGCGGTGGTGAACGACGTGGTGAATAAAATCAATTTCAGCGAATACAAACGTCGGCAGGCCGCGCCAGGTTTGAAGGTATCGCCGCGCGCGTTCGGCATGGGGCGGCGCATTCCGGTGGCGCAAAAGTTTCGGACGAAGATTTGACAGCGCCGACCGGTTTGCCCAGTCTTACGCGCTAATTTTGATCAGCCAAAACCAACCGACCAGCCAAACTGAAATGAAGTTTTCCATCATCACTCCGAGCTTCCGCAATTCCGCGTGGCTGAAGCTGTGCATTGCTTCGGTGGCGGACCAGCAAGGGGTGGAGTTGGAGCACATCGTGCAGGATTCCTGTTCGGATGACGGGACGCAGGAGTGGTTGCCGCACGATGCGCGGGTGAAGGCGTTCATCGAAAAAGATGCGGGGATGTATGATGCGGTGAACCGGGGCTATCGGCGGGCGACCGGCGATATTTTGGCGTACTTGAATTGCGACGAGCAATATTTGCCGGGCGCGCTGGCGGCGGTGCAGAAATATTTTCAGGAAAATCCCGGCGTAGAAGTGTTGCTGGCTGGCACGGTGGTGACCGATGGCGAGGGCAAATATATTTGTCATCGGCATTCCATGACGCCGAATGCGCGCCACATGTGGTTTCGCTTTCCGATTTTAACCAGCGCCATTTTCATCCGCCGCAAGGTGATTCAGGAGCGCGGGATTTTCTTCGACACGCGCTGGCGCGATCTCGGTGATTTTCACTGGGTCATGGCGCTGATGAAAAATCGTGTGCCGATCGGCGTGAGCGATGTCTTTACTTCCGTTTTTGCCGACACCGGCGAAAACATGAATCTCAAACCCAACGCCATCCGCGAAAAAGCGGAAACCGCCAAAATGGTTCCGGCGTGGGTCCGCTGGCTCCGACCGCTGTGGATTTTGCAACACCGGTTGCGACGGTTGGCGCGCGGACATTTTCGGTTGGCGCCGACCAGTTACGAACTTTACACCAAAACCAGCCCCGCGCAGCGCGTTACGGTGGCGGTGCCAAAACCGACAGCAGTTTGGTGGAATCGCATGTGACCCATGAAAGTCCTGCTCTCGGCCTATTCCTGTTTTCCGTCCCAGTCTTCCGAGCCGGGTTGCGCTTGGCGGGCGATCCAAGAGGCGTTGCGGGAACATGAAGTTTGGGCCGTCATCGCTGATGCCCATCAATACCGCGAACTCACCGAACCGGTACTCGCGAAAAATCCGCTGCCGAATTTTCACCCCATTTTTTTCAAGTTGCCGCCCGCGCTCCAATGGCTCGGCCACCGCGGCGCCACCAATGCCGTTTATTATCATCTGTGGCAGGAAAAACTTCGCGCCCGCGTACGGGAGCTGCAGCAACAGGTAAAGTTTGATCTCGTCCATCACATCACCTACGGACGTTACTGGTCCCCGAGCGGCTTGCGGGAATTAAACCTGCCGTTCATCTGGGGGCCAGTTGGCGCGGCCGAAACCCCGCCGCGCGAATTTGTGGCGGAATTGCCGCTGCGGAATCGTGTCAGCGAAGCCTTGCGCGACGGCGTGCGATCTGTCAGCGAAAAAACAGAGGCGGTGCGGGCCACGGCGGCGGCAGCGACCATCGCTCTCGGGGTCACCCGCGAAACTTGTGTGGCGCTCCAACGGCTGGGTGCCCGCCGCGTGGAGCAAATGCCGCAGGTCGCGTTGCGGGAAGAGGATTTGGCGCAGTTCGCCGCGCTGCCGCCGCTGCCGACCGGACCGCTCCGCGCGATCTGCATCGGCCGGCATTTGCATTGGAAGGGATTTCACTTGGCCATTCGCGCGTTTGCGCAGTTCGCCAAAAAAAATACCGACGCAGAATTATGGATTGTGAATGACGGTCCGTTCCGCGGCGAACTGGAAAAAACTGCGACGCAGACTGGCGTGGCTGCGCGGGTGAAATTTTTCGGCACGCTGCCGAAATATGCGGACGTACTGGCAAAGCTTGGCCAGTCGCACGTGCTGCTGCATCCGGCACTGCACGAAGGGTTCGGCAATGTTTGTCTCGAAGCGATGGCAGCGGGCCGGCCAGTGGGTTGTTTGGACATCGGCGGGCCGGCGTCGCAAATCACGCCGGCCACCGGTTTTGCCGCGCCGGTGACGAACCCGGCCGAGGCGGTGGCGGCGCTCGCGGGTTTTCTGGAACGCATCGACCGCGACCGCGCGCGGTTGGCGGCGATGTCGGTGGCCGCCCGCGCGCATGTGCAGGAACATTTCACGATGCGGCAGGTGAATCAACGGATGCGGGAGCTTTACGCGGAAGCGGTGGCGCAATTTTCTCCGGCGGACGCGGGCGGTGGCAAAATTTGATTTGAGTTTTCTCTGGCAAGTCCGGCACAATCCGGCTACTGATGTCACGTTTCCGCCGCGCCCTTCACGGAGTAGCTTCCAGCTATGTTCTGTTGGCGGCCATTGCTCTCTATCAGTTGGCCTCGGTGCCGGTGGCGCTGCATTATCTGGATAAGGAACGGTTTGGTTTGTGGGGTGTGATGGGCACGCTGGCGGGTTATCTTAGCTTGATTGACGCGGGAATGACTTCGGCGGCGGCGCGCTTGCTGATTGATCACAAGGACGACCGGAATGGCGGTAACTACGGCAGTTTGATCAAGACCGGTTGGCTCGTTTCGATTTTGCAAGGGACCGTCATTTTTCTCATTGGGCTTGGCCTTGCAGGCGTTTTTGCGCAGTTGATGGCGATTAAACCGACCTTGCTCTCGCCGACGTTGACGACGGAATTCATCCAACTCACGCGGTGGCAATGCGGCGTGGTGGCGTTGTCGTTTTCCGGCCGGATGATGGGGTTGGTGCTGGGGGCGCACCAGCGGATGGACATGGTAAATTACATCGGCGTGGCGGGCATGCTGGTCAATTTTATTGGCCAATGGATTTTCTTTCATTTCGGCTGGGGCATGATGAGTTTGGTCCTCGCGGGCATGCTGGCTACGGTCGTGGTCCTGAGCTTGCAAGCTTGGGCCTGTCTCCGGTTGCACTTGCTGCCGCAAGTGGGCGGCTGGGGACGAGTCTCGTGGCAGCATTTCAAAGAATTATTCAACTACGGCAAGGATGTGTTTCTCGTGGCCATGGGCACGCAGATGATCAATGCCAGTCAAGTCATGGTGATTACCCGCATTCTCGGAGCGGAGGTGGCGGCGGATTGGAGCGTGGGGCTGCGGGTTTTTAATTTGTTGAACCAATTTATCGGCCGGCTGTCCGATAACGTCGGAGCCGGTTTCGCCGAAATGCTTACGCGCGGCGAACTTATCCGCTTGCGTGATCGCTATCGCAATCTGGCGATGATGACCTTCTCGCTCGCGGGTTGGGCGGCGGTGTCTTTCGCCTTGTGCAACAGCCTGTTCATCTCTTTGTGGACCCACGACAAAATTCACTGGCCGGTGACCAACGACTGGCTGCTGGCGGTCTGGCTGGTCTTGTGCGCGGTCGTCAAGAGCCACAATAGTTTCGTGGGGATGACCAAAAAATTCGCAGCCATGCGCTATGTTTATTTTCTGGAAGGCTCCCTTTTTGTCGGACTTTCTATGTTGGTGGCGCGGGCGGGCGGCCCGCCAGCCATCCTCGGCTGTTCCATCGGCTGCGCGCTGATTTTCTCCGCATCTTACGGCATCTGGCGGATCAGCCGTTTCTTTGAAGTGCCCTTCGGCGAAGTGGCTTTGGGCTGGCTCGCGCCGATGGGAAAAACGCTGCTGGGCTATCTGCCTTTGGCGGGTTTGGTCTGGTGGCTGGCTTACCCGGCGCCGGCGTGGGTCCGCCTGGGAATTCATGGTCTGCTGGCGGCTTCGGTAGGAGCTTACTTTTTTCTTCGCTTCGGCATTAACCGTTCTTTCCAGCAAGAATTGTTAGGGCGCGTGCCGAAGGGCGTTGCGCCATGGCTGCAACGCATTTTCCCGCAGACGGTCGGTTGACCTTTCTTCCCCGTGGCGGGATTCATTTCTCACCCCAGCTGTAGCCTCAAAAAGTCGCGGCATTCTGCAACTAAAATAATTTCAGACGTAGCAGCCAAACAAAAACGCCGCCATCACTGGCGGCGTGAAAATTGCGAGTGCCAGCTTACTCAAAACTGACCGGCGCGGCGGCGGCGGACTTGGATTTCAGCCAGCTATCGAAGGCTTCCGGACTTTCCACTACGACGAAACCGCCGGCCATCGCGGCGTGGCCGTTGCCGCAAAGCTGCGCGCATTCGATTTGAAACCGGCCGATTTTTGTCGGCGTGAAAGTGAACGGAATCCGCAGGCCGGGAATCGCATCCTGTGTCACACGCATCGCCACCAGTTTTACCGAGTGGATGACGTCCTTGGAACTGAGATAAATGAGCACTGGCTTATTCACGGGAACGTGAATTTCGTTGAAGACCTGCACTTCACCTTTGCTATTGGGGTCACTTTGGTCCACGCCAAAAACATTGTCATTGCTAATCAGCTTCATGTCTTGGCGTGCGAATTTTACATCAGGAGTTCCTTCGTGGCTGGGATAGCGGGCGTTCCACGCGAATTGTTGCGCCATGACTTGAATGACTGTGGCCTCTTCGGGCTTGGGAAAATGATCCACGTTCTTGGCCCAGATCGGGAGCGCGACGCCCACGAGCAGCACGGCTTCAATCGCGACAATGGCGTATTCCACATAGCTGGGAATTTTGCTTTTGGAACCTTCGTAGTCAGCCGTGCGGTTGCGCGCGGCGTTGAAGCGCCACAGCACGTACGCAAAGTACAGGCTCCAGCCGACAAGTAGCGCGAGCATGAGCCAGTGCACATAGACCATGAGGCGGTCCACAGCCAAGCCGTTAGTGGAGGCGAGTTCGGGCAAACCGAGGACGCGGTGGGCAAAGCCGTCGCGGGTGAAGGCGTCGGCAATCCATTGAACGAGGGCGGAGAAGGTTTCTTTCATACTTACTTAAGCGGACGGAGAATTGTTTTGTTCCGCAGCGGCCGTGAGCGCCTCGCTGCGGCGGATGGCATAAATCAGAAAAGTCAGGAAGGCGCCGAGCACCGTGGTGATGACCGCGCCGAGCGTGAGAATGGCCCAGTTCATGCCATCGGCCATCGGCGAATCAATTTCGCCAGAAAAACAAGTGGCGCAAGCCAGCATTCGCGTGGGCAAGCCGACGGCCAGAGTGGTCAACAGAATGGCGCCAAGGAATTTCACAGGTAGCTGACGTGTTTCAATTTCTTCAAAAAATAAACGCCGTATACGATGACGAAAATGCCGCTCGCCACCGCCGTTGTTCCCCAAAACAAGCTGCCGGCCTGAAACGCCCACGCCGCGCAGCCAAACGACAGCGCGGTGAGCAACGTCACAAAAATCAGATGAAAGGCTTTGAGGGACATAAATTTCCAGTTAGTGGCTGACGGTTCCCGGCGGAAAACCATTAGTGGCCCAGACGGTCAGGCCCATCAGGCCGATGAAGAAAAACACGGTGAACGCCAGCACAGTGTAGATCAATTTTTTCTCCGACAACAAATGCATTAAGTAGCCGGCCACAAGAAAGGCGTTCACCACTGCAATGCCGAGGATGATGGCAACCTTCAGCGTCCAGCCGTCGCCGACGTGTGAGAACGACGTGGCGATCATCGCCGAGGTCGTGCAGACCACGACAATGAAGACGACCACACACAGGCGGATGTAGCTTTGCAACGAAACAGGTTTTTCGGATTCGCTCATAAAATCAATCAGGTCAAATACAGCACCGGGAACAGGAAAATCCAGACCAAATCCACGAAATGCCAGAACAGGCCGGAAACTTCGATGCGGTTAGTGAACCGTTCCGGATCCGTCTTCCACATCCGGCTGCCCGGTCCCCAAAAATAAAAAATCACCAGCGTGCCGCCCAAAATATGCAGCGCGTGCAAGCCCGTCAGCGTGAAATAAATCGCCGTGAAAGTGTTGTGGCGCGGACCGTAGTTGCCCATTTTCTTGATGTCCGCCGCCGCGATGGTGATGTCCTCATGCTTCGCCGCCTGCGCTTCGGGACTGCGCAGATCCATCAGCTCGCGCCGATCTTCCACGATGTGCCCGTGCAGCGTGACGGTGCCGATTTTTTTCAACAGGTCAAAATCCTTGGATTTTTCCACCAGATGGCCGTCGGCGAATTTGCCGTTGGTCAGCGCGATTTCGTAGTGAATCAGTTTGTCGTGATACTCGTAGGACTTAATGCCGAGAAACGTCAGCGCCAGCAGAATGGTGCAGCCATGAAAAATCTTGAATTTGCCGAAGTCGCGCACTTTGCACGCCGCCCACGCGAGCAGCGTGGTGATGGCCGAGAGTGCGAGCAACAGCGTGTTGACCGTGCCAAGCGTCACATTGAGCCAACCATGCGGCCACATGCCGGGTTCGGCACCGACGCGCAGGAGAACGTACGCGGAAAACAGGCCGCCGAACAACATCACTTCGGACGCGAGGAACAGCCAGATGCCGAGCTTGGCGTTGTAAATGCCGGTGTCCGGCCGGTTTTGTACGGTGTAGGGGATTTCCATGAAAAATCTCAGTGATGCTCAGTTTTGTTTTTTGGCGCCGCGCCAGCCGCCGGTTCGTCCTGCGGCGTGAAATCCGTTGCGTGACCTGGGGCGCTGTATTCGTAAGGTCCGCGCACCGTGTGCGGTTCGTGCGCAAAATTGCCATGCGGCGGCGGCGTGGGCGTCTGCCAGTCCAGCGTGGTGGCCTGCCAGGGATTGTTATCCACTTTTTCGCCGTGGCGAATGCTCCAAAATAGGTTGATAATAAAGGGCAATTGAGCGATGCCCAGCGCGATAGCCGCCCAGAGAATCCAGCCGTTCAACTGCATCACCGTGCCCGGCAGCGCATCAATGGCGTTCGGCACCCGCGCGGCGGAATAGTTCACCCCGCCGTCGCTCATGCGGCGCAGCATGCCCTTGATGCCTTGCGCGAACATCGGCATGAACACAACATTCATAAACGTGAACGAGCACCAGAAATGCACGCGGCCCCAAAACTCATTCATCTTCCGCCCGGTCATTTTCGGGAACCAAAAATAAACGCCCGCGAAGAGCGCAAAGATGGTGCCCGGCGCCACGACGTAATGGAAATGTGCGATGACATAATAGGTGTCGTGCAGATACAAATCCGCCGCCGCCAGCCCGAGCGGCAGGCCCGTCAAACCACCGATGCCAAACATTGGCAGGAAGCCGAGGGCAAATAGCATCGGCGTGTTGATGCGGATGGAGCCGCCCCACAGCGACAAAAACAAACACGTCAAAATGATCACCGACGGCACCGAAATAATCATCGTCGTCGTTTGGAAAAAGGTGGCAATTTTCTGGCCCATGCCCGTCAGATACATGTGATGCGCCCACACAATGAAAGAAAGGAAGCCGACAAACAGCGCGGAATAAACAAGCGATTTATAGCCCCACAACGGCTTGCGCGTATTGTTCGCGACAATTTCCGCCACAATGCCCATCGCCGGCAAAATCAAAACGTACACTTCTGGATGGCCGAGGAACCAAAACAAATGTTGCCACAGCAATGGACTGCCCCCGCCGCTGACATCCGCGAGTTGTCCGCCCACCGCCAGACCGGTTGGCAGGAAAAAGCTGGTGTGCGCAACGTTATCCATCAACTGCAAAACGCCCGCAGCTTCCAGCGGCGGAAAGGCCAGCAACAAAATGAACGCCGTCACAAACTGCGCCCACACAAAAAACGGCATCCGCATCCATGTCATGCCCGGCGCCCGCAGTTGAATAATCGTAGCGATGAAATTCACCGCGCCCAGCAGCGACGACGTGATCAATAGCACCATGCCCACCAGCCAAAACGCCTGACCGTTTGTGGGAATGGTCGTCGCCAGCGGCGAATATGCCGTCCAGCCCGCCTGCGCTGCGCCGCCGGGAATGAAAAAGCTCACCAGCATCACCACGCCACCGAGGAAAAAGACGTGAAAACTCGCCATGTTCAACTTGGGAAACGCCATGTCCGGCGCGCCGATCATCAACGGCGTTACATAATTGCCAAACGCCGCAAACGCCAGCGGCACCACGCCGAGAAACACCATGATGGTGCCGTGCATCGCGCCGAAGGAATTATACAAATCCGGCGAAATGGCACCGTGCGCCGCCGGTTGGCCGAGTACTTTTTCGAGCAGCGGACCGAGCACCGGCACCGGCACGCCGGGATGCGCGATCTGCCAGCGCATCAAGAGCATCAGGAAAAATCCGAACAGCATGAAGGAGAGCGACACCAGTCCGTATTGGATGCCGATGACCTTGTGGTCGGTGGAGAAAACATATTGCTGCCAGAACCCCGGCTCGGCATGTTCGTGGTGGCCGTGGTCGTCGTGCCCGTGCGGCGCAGCGGCTTCGCGGAACGGCGGAAATTGTTGGACATTAGACTGCATAAAATTTTTTATTTCACTTTGTCGCCGACCAGCGCCGCAATCAGCAGCGGCAGATAAATGATGGACGCCAGAAACAATTGCCGCGCCCGCGTCGCCGTCAATTGCCGCGCGAAACGCAGCGCGCACACACAATAGCCCGCGCCGAGTAGCAGCGCGACCGCCAGATAAATTTTTCCGGTCAACCCGAATGCGTACGGACACAGACTGGCCAACGTCAGCGCCAGCGTGTTGAAAATCGCCTGTTGCGCCGTGCGCTGACAACCCTCCGCGCAACTCGGCAACATCACAAAGCCGGCCTTGGCGTATTCCTCGCGGTACAGCCACGCGATGGCCATAAAATGCGGGATTTGCCAGAACGCCAGAATGGCAAACAGCGCCCAGCCCTCACCACTCAATTCGTTGCGCGCGGCGGTCCAACCCATCAGCGGCGGCAGCGCACCGGGCACCGCGCCGACCAAAGTGTTGACCCATGTCACGCGTTTGAGCGGCGTGTAAATGAACAAATAACTCACGAGGGTGACCGCGCCGACAACGCTGGTCAGCAAATTTACCAGCAGCGCCAGATAAATCAGACCCACGGCGGAACAAATCCCGCCAATAAGCATGACCGTCGCCGGCTGCATTCGTCCCGAAGGCAGCGGCCGGCTCGCCGTACGACGCATTTTTGCGTCATATTCCCGTTCGAGCAATTGGTTCAACGCCGCTGCGCCGGACGCGACCAGCGCCGTGCCGAGGAGCACGTGGAACATCAGCAAATAATGCACCGTGCCCTGTTCGCCCAGGTAAAAACCGACGAACGTGGTCAGCAATACGAGCGCGGTCAGCCGCGCCTTGACGAGGTCCGCCAAGACCGCCGCCCAGCTTTTTTCGCTGCCCACGTTGGAATTCAATGCTGCCGCCGATAATTTCATTCTTCTGGTAAAATTGCGCGTGAGTATCGCGTCTAATTCAACCTATTTTGTCATGCGAAGGCAAAATATGTCAATGTCCTTTCCAGCAAAATTCGGTAGGTAAATCCCTTAAATAACTAGGTAAAATGATTATTCCGCCGACCGCCGGGCGGCGACCAGGCACCAGAGCGCGCCGGTCAACAGCGCGCCGGCGCCGACCATCACATGCAGCGTGGTGATATCCGCCGCCTTGTTGGACCAGATGGTCCACGCGCCGAGGCCGATTTGCAATGTCAGCAGTCCCAGCCAGCCGAAGGCGGCCTTAGTCAAGCCATCGCTCCCGCCGAGTTTTTTCCGCGCCAGCAGGGCGGCGGCGGCGACGCCGAGGAAAATGAGGTAGGCGACGAGGCGGTGGATCATTTGCAACACCACCTGAAACGCCGTGATGGGGTTGCCGATGGTGCCGGCCGGCCGGTGGGCATTGTAATCCGCGATGGCTTCCGGTGTGGTGGCCGGCCAGATTTTTCCGTGCGCGAGCGGAAAATCGTTGATGGCCAGGCCGGCGTGCTGATGCCGCATGGTGGCGGCGATGAGCAATTGGATGAAGATTAAGATGGTGACGTAAAGCACATGGCGCCGCAGACCGCCGGGGACGGCTGTTAGTTTTTTCGCCGTCGAATTCACCCACCAGCGGCTGGTGAAGAGCGCGATGGCGGCGGTGAGCAGGAGAAAGGTTTGCGCGACGGCACCGTGCGGCACCCCCAGCCAGTCGAGCTGCCAGCGGACGCGCAGGCCGCCGAGAATTCCCTGCACGATGACGAGCAAAAAGGCGGTGAGGCCAAGCCGGTGCAACCATTTGCGCGGCTCTTTCAGCCACAGCCAGACGGCGAGAATCGTCGTGAGCAAGCCGACGGCGGACGCGAGGAGCCGGTGGGAATGTTCGTAAAAAATGCCGCCGACCCATTTATCCACGGGAAAAACGAACATGTTATAGCCGTAAGTCGTCGGCCAGTCGGGCACGGACATGCCGGCTTCGTGGCTGGTGACGAGGCCGCCGAGGCCGATGAGCAGAAAGGTGGTGACCGCGTTTAGGACCGCGAACCAAAACAGCGCCGGATTATATTTGTTGTTCATGGCAAAAGAAAAACCGCTGCGGATTATCTCACGCAGCGGTCGCGGGTTAAATGAAAAATTTCTGCGTACGAGCTATCTCACTCGGCCAGCACCGCATCCCAGCGGTAGCTCAAAATCCAGTCTGCCAGCTTCTGCATGTCGTCCGTCTGGACTACCGCCGCCAGCGGGGGCATGGGCACCTGTCCCCATTTGCCTTGGCCACCGTTTTTCATCTGGGCCACCAATTTGGTAGCGGCGTCGGCATCATTACGATAGCGGGCGGCCACTTCGCGATACGTCGGTCCGATAAGGGGCGTGCCCGCGACCACTTTGGCGTCGGGGTTGTGGCAGCCCATGCAAGTGACCTTGGTGGCGAGTTCAATCAGGGTCTTGCGGTTGGCGGCCAGAAAACGCGCGGCGACCAGCTTCCATTCGCCGCCGCTCTTGACGACGTTGCCAAACACATCGGTCGCGCCCTTCGGCGTTTCGCGGCCGGCGGCGCCTTTGCTGACGAGTAAGGAGATAATGGTGCCGTCCTCGGCTTTCACCTGCGCCGTGCCAGAGCTGTCGAACTTGTCTGCCACGAAGGTCACGCCGGCCAGTTGCACATAATTGCCCGCGCTGGCGGCCGCATCCTTGAAGGCCGCGGCCGTGATGGGCTGCGACTTGAATGGCTGATTGGTTTCCCCGACAACCACGGAGCCGGCCTTGACCTGCAAAACTTTTCCGAGCGCACCCTCTGCCGGTGAACCGGAAAGCTTCACTTGGTTGCGCGGTACGAGCGCCGCCGCGTCCGCCCCGGTTGCCGTGACGGCCACCGTCGGCTTGGCGGCGTCCTCTAGCACGAATGCGGTCGTTGATCCGTCCGGTTGCACCAACCGGGTGGTGACAATCCCCGAGAGATCATCCGCCTTGGCCAATGGCAGGGCGGAAAAAATTCCGATTGAAAGTAATAAAAATGATTTTTTCATAAGTTTAGAATGAGGCTGTTCAATACCATTTTGGGCGCCGCCTCGCAAGCGGTTTGCAGTTGTCCCGCAAACCAGCCAACCCTTCACCGGAACCAGGCGGCGATATCAAAGTTGCCGATCAGTTGCACCCCGGTCACGAACAGAATCCCATAAATCAACCGCACAAACGTCGCTTCCGAAAACCGCCGGTTCAGCCAGACGCCCAGCCAGACCCCCAGCGGCACCAGCGGAAAAAACCGCGCGCTCGTCAGCAGCGTCGCCGGCGTGATCAAGGCCTGCGCGGCGAACAGCGGGACATCCACCATGGTCCGGTCAATACAGAAGAACGGGAGCTTGATCCAATTCACGCAGGTGAATAGCAGGACGTTGGTGCCCACGAACAATTCCTTGGGCAGCCGTTGCGGCAGCAAAAACATCGCCGCCACGGGGCCGGCGCCGTGCGCAAACGTCGAGGTGATGCCCATGCCGATGCCGCACGGTACGCCGACGCGGTGATTGGGGACGAACGCAGTTGCGGCGCGGAAGAACCGGTCTTTCACCACCTGAAAGCCCGCGAAGAGCACGGCGATCAAGCCAATGGCGAGGTTAAGTTGGCGCGGGGACCATTGGCCGATGAGCTGCACCCCCAAAATCACGCCGACCACGACGCCCGGCAGGAGGAATGGCAAGTTTTCCGCGCGCCAGCGGCGCCAATAAAACACCAGCGAAAACGCATCGCCGGCGCAGAGCAGCGGGAGCAGGATGCCCACGGCCGATTTCGAGCCGAAGGCCAGCACGCACAGCGGCGTGACCAACATGCCGAGGCCGCCGCCAAAGCCAGCTTTGGCGACGCCGATAAACAGCACCGCAAAACTCGCAAGCAATAACGAGGGCCAATCCATGTCGGGCCTTCGTTTAGGCCAAGCCGGCGGGAAAAGCGAGGGAAAAGAATGGGGGCGCGCCGAAAATTCGCGGCCGGGTTCACGGCGGCAGAACCAAACGATAAAACGTGGGGCCGGCGGCGGTCGGGTTGGTCAGCACATTCGCGGTGCCGATCACGGTCGGGGCTTTGGCCACCTTCGTCCAAGTGGCGCCGGCGGCGCAATTGGTCGCGGCATACAAAGCGTAGCCGGACCAGTTGGTGCCCCACGATAAAACGAGGTTCTTGCCCTGCGGCACGGAGTTCAGCGTCGGCGCGTCGTAGATGTGAATGAGATGCCGGACGAAGTTGGTCTGGCTGCCCTGATACCAAGTGTTCGCCGAAACATCCAGACACGAGCCGGAATGCGAGGCGAGCAGGCCGTTGCCGAGATAAATGGTGACGTGATCGAGGCTGTTGATATTGGTGTTGCCCGACCAATTCCAGCCGATGAGGTCGCCGGGCGCCATTTGGTTCAGGGAAAAAACTTCGGTGGCGAAACCCGGCGCGATCAGGCAGGTGTTCACGAGCCGACCGGCGCCCGGTTCGCCGTAAGTGGGCGGCACGCGACTGGGAATTTCCAAGCCACCGCCGCGTTGATTCGGCGGCTGGCCCAGACAGCAGGAAACGAAATGCGCACAATCTCATCTCCCAAACCGCTGGCCGGCGCGGCGGTTAGCGGAGCGTAAGTGCCGTAGCTGGAGCCGTTGGTCCAGAAATAGCCGTCGCTATTCACGAACCCGGCATAGTTGTTCGCGTAAGCCACGGCGCGGGCGCGGTCATATTGATTCGTGGAACCGGCCGCGAGCACGACAATTTGAATGAGATTGGTCGGACCGAAAAAAACACTGTTCGCGTTGTTCAATTGGAATTGATCCGTCACGACCCCGGCGGTTTCCGGCGCGATGAAAGTCATGGTAAACGTCGCCTGCGCCCCCGGCGCCACCGAAATCCCGCTGCCAATCGGCGTCGAGAGCGTGTGCGAGGCATACGGTTTGGCGGACGGCGGCACTGCCCCCAGATTATCCGTCCCCCGCAGGTTCATGGTGAACCCGCTGAAGGTCGGCGTCCAAGTCGTGGTGCCGGTGTTCTTCATCGTCCACGTCTGGGTGAAAATGGTCCGGGGCAACATCGGCGTCCCATTGGTGATGGTTAGGGACACCAACTGGGCAGCGTCCCCCGCCAGCAGCAGCCGCGCGGATAGCAGCATCGCCAGCATACCCAGGGCGACGGGAACCTTCCGGCCGAGTTGAGGTGGCCTAGAATTCATGGCGGCGGTGACGCAACGTTATTAGCAGTAAAAAACCGGACGCGACCACTTCGGTTCGCCAACCCACCGCCGCAATGGCGGGGACTGACCAACCGAGTTAGGAATTCATAAAGCCTGCCGCGCCCCTTGTCACGGATATTATCAAAGCCCACCGGTCGTCACCGGACTCTTCCCCGCCGCGCCGGTTAAGGGAAATTCGATGTTTCGGCGAAGGGATCGGCCCCTTCACCCGTAACCCCGGTCGGCCGCCGAGTTCAACCACCCCGCCCCAGCATTCGACCGCCCCCAACGGCTGTTCCGGCTCCGCTTCAGACCAAACCGCGCCGTCGTTCCGTCCAGGAAACCCACAAAACCTAGCTGATAAGTGGTAGAAAAATCGCGGGAACGCCTCCCCAACCCGCAAAACCCCCAAAAATGCCGGCGGGACTCGTAAAATGGTTGCGGGAACGGCAAACCGGCTGCGGGAGCCGTAAAAGTGTTGCGGGAGCCGTAAAAGTGTTGCGGGAGCCGTAAAAAGGTTGCGGGACTCGCTCCCCCAGTTGCGGGAGCCGTTCCCAAGACTGCGGGAGCCGCTCCTTTGGTTGCGGGAGTCACGGACCGGTTTGCGGGAGTCATTCCCGACCTAGCGGGAGTGGCGCCCCAAACAGCGGGACTGGCGAACCGCTTTGCGGGAATCGCCGCCCCGCCAGCGGGAGCCGGAAGTCGGTTCGCGGGAGCCGCTGGCTGCTTTGCGGGACGTGCCCCCAACCCGGCGGGAGCCGCCCCCAAATGGGCGGGAGCGGGAGTCGGTTGGTGCGATTCGCCCTGCGCGCCGTGCGTGGCCGGTTACGGATGCGGCTATTAACCGCCCGCGAGCGGACCAGAAATAATTCTGAACACCCGACCGGCGACCGGGTCAAAGGTTTTATGAAATCCGTCCGGCCGGTTTGGCCCGCCGCCGTGCTCCTGCTATCCGTCCTCACCGCCGGAGCGCAAATTACCATCGGCACCCTCAGCCCCGGCACGAACCGTCCCGCGTGGCACTTCGCGCCAACCAACCGCGTCGTGCTCGCCACCAACCGCCCGCCGCTGGGGCATCCGCTGGAACTGGGACCCGGCGAAATGTTGCCGCCGGGAATTTATTTAAGCCGCCCGTACAAGTGCATGATTCGTTCGCCCGGCCGCATTCCCGGAGAAACCAACCTGTTGGATTTCACGCCTTCCGCACCCGTCGTGCCCCTGCCTAACCAGCGACCGGATTTGCAATTCTTTCCGCTCAGACCCGCCAAACCTTGAAGCGGCAGCTCACACCGGCCGGCGAAAAACCTTGCCCATTTCCACCTGATCAGTGGGTTTGACGAGCAACTCATCAATATTCACATGCGGCGGCCGGGTGGCCACCCACAATAGAATGTCCGCAATGTCCGCGGCCACCAGCGGATTCATCCCGGCATAAACCGCGTCCGCCTTTTTGGCATCGCCCTTGAAGCGTACCAAAGAAAATTCCGTCTCGGCCAAACCCGGATCAATCGTAGCCACGCGAATACCGGTCCCGATCAATTCATGACGCAGCGCCCGCGTGATGGCCAGCTCGCCGGCTTTCGCCGCGCAGTACGCCGCCCCGCCCCCGTAAGCCGTGCGCCCCGCCAGCGAACCGAGATTGAGAATACTCGCGCCGGCATCGCGCGCCAGCAACGGCAAAGCCGCGCGCGTCATCCGCAAAAGCCCAAGCACATTCGTCTGCACCGTGATTTCCCAGTCCGCATCCTTCGCGTCGGCCACGTTATCCATGCCGTGCGCGCCGCCGGCGTTATTGATGAGCACCTGCAAGGGCTGCGCTTGCATCCGGCCCTTGGCCCAGGCGATGAATGCCGCGACGCTGGCGGTTTGGGTGACATCCAGTTCGTGCCAATGCGCCGCCGCGGCGCCGGCTTTTTTGGCGGCAGCCGTCACCCGCCGCAAGCGATCCGCCCGGCGCGCGCCGAGCAGCAACTTCGCTCCCTCGGCGGCAAACGCCTGCGCCGCCGCCGCGCCAAACCCGCTGGAGGCGCCAGTGATGAGGACCCACTGATTTTTCAAGGAATGTTTCATGGCAAAAATTTCCAGCGCGAACGCCGGCGGACGTCATCGTTGAGGTTGGCGGGAATTTTGTCGAATCAAAATCCGGCCAACAAAAAAGGCACGCCGGGATGCGGCGTGCCTTGGGGAGCGGAACGAAAAAATTATTTCTTCACGCCGAGGATCGCGTCCTTGGCCGCTTTCGCGACGCGGAACTTCACGACTTTCTTGGCCTTGATCTGGATGGTTTCGCCGGTGGCGGGATTGCGGCCGACGCGCGCCTTGCGGTTCACGAGCACCAATTTGCCGAGGCCGGGAATGGTGAAGGAATCTTTAGCGTGCTTGTAAGCGAGCGCCGCGATTTGTTCCAGGATTTCCACGGCTTGTTTTTTGGTGATGCCGTTCTTTTCCGCGATCGCCGCGGCGGTCTGTGATTTGGTCAGAGCTTTTGCCATAATTTTATTTTTTTGTGGTTGTTGATAACGTCTACGCGGACATTAAAGCGGGTTGCACTCGGCAAGCCAAGCGAAAATCGCGATTTTATTAAGCATTCGCCCGTATTTTCCCATTCGTTGCCGGCTTGCGCAGAAATCCATTGAGGCGAAGATTTTCCATGCTAAATTCTTCGGGCTGGAATTCCCAGTTGGCCAAAAATGGATGCGATTGAAAGTTTGATTCCCGAAGAAAGTAATGCCGCGCCCGCGCTCGAACCCATCGCCATGGTGGCGCTCGACGCGGGGCGAATGCTGATGGAAGCCGGCGCGAGCGCCGTGGGCATTGACGCCATCGTGGCGAAATTTGCGCGCGGCCTCGGCGCTGACCGCGTGGATTTGCGCATCGGCTACGCGTCGCTGGCCATCACCATTGGCATTGGCCCGAACGGCATCACGCGGATGCGCGAGGTCGGCCATCTCGGCGTAAACCAGCGGTTGGATTTGGAACTCTGGCGCCTCGCCGCGCGCGTCGAAAATCAAAAACTCAGCGTCGAACAAACCCGCGTGGAACTGGCGCGGCTCGCGCGCACCACCAAGCGCCATTCCGCGTGGGTCATGGCTGTTGCCGTGGGCCTGGCGTGCGCGGCGTTCGGACGTTTGTTGAAAGTGGACTGGGCGGGAACCGGTCCGGTTTTTCTGGCCGCCACGCTGGGCCAATTTTTCCGGCGCGAACTGCTGGCGCGGCACACCAATGTTTTCATCGCGGCTTCGTTCGTCGCTTTTTTGAGCGCCCTGCTGGGCGGCCTCGGCGCGCAATGGGCCGGCAGCGCGACGGTGACGACGGTGATGATCGCCTCAATTTTATTGCTCGTTCCCGGCATCCCGTCGGTGAACGCGCAGAGCGATATTCTCGAAGGGCATCCGACGCTCGGCAGCGCACGGGCCGTGACGGTGGCGGTCGTATTAATTTTTGTCGCCGCCGGACTGTGGTTTGCGCAGGTGCTCACCGGGGCCGTGTTGAACGCCGAACCGCCGGCGCCGGCATTTTATTTGCTGCACCAAACGCTTTGCGGTGCGCTGGCGGCGGCCGGTTTCGGCGTGTTGTTTAACATCAGTTTTCGCTCGCTGCCGTGGTGCGCGCTGGCCGGCGGACTGGCGTTGGCGGTGCGGACTTATTGTCAGAGTTTCGGCTGGAACCTGGAGGCGTCGTCGTTCGCCGCCGCCGTGACGGTGAGCCTTGCCGTACAGGTGCTGCGTGCGCAGACGGATATTTCGCAGAACGCGCTGGATGTGGTCGGCTGTATTCCGATGGTGCCCGGCAGCTTTGCGGCCAAGGCGATTCTCGGACTGTTCGCGCTGACCTCGACTGATGCGGCGCACGCGACGGAAACGCTCACTGTGGCGGTGCAATACACCTTGCGCGTGATGTTCACCATCGGCGCCATCGGCACCGGGCTGGCCATTCCCACGCTGCTGCGCCGCGTGCAGGTAAATCGGTGAAATGGAAGAGGGAAATTGAATTTGTTCCCGGCATCTGCTTAAATTTAACCACTATGGGACGCCAATGGTTACATGCCAAACGTCTGGTCGCCGGCCTGAAAAAGGGCCGCACGACCGGTAAACTTGTTCGCGAAATTTCTGTCGCCGCCAAAATGGGCGGGGCCGATCCCGCGATGAACGCCCGCCTCTTTACCGCCGTGGAAAAGGCGAAAAAAGAAAGCGTGACGAAGGACGCCATCCAACGCGCCATCAACAAAGGCGCCGGCATCGGCGATGAAAAAATGGTGATGGAACACGTGTTGTATGAAGGTCGCGCGCCGCACAACGTGCCCGTCATTGTTGAGGTTTATACCGACAACGTGAATCGCACCGCGCCGGAAATTCGTGTGCTCTTCAAGAAGGGCCAACTCGCCACCAGCGGCGCAAATAAATTTTTGTTCGATCACGTCGGTCTTGTCGAAGCGCATCATCCCGATGCAAATATTGACCGCGAAACCGCCGCTATCGAGGCCGGGGCCAATGAAGTGGAAGCGCTGACGCACGAGCAGAACGACGACATCCCGAAGGAATCCGCCGGCGCAAAATTCATCTGCGAACGCACGGCCGTGGCCGAAGTTTCGAAATGGCTGACCGCGAACGGCTGGACGGTGGTGACGAGCGAACTCGGCTATGTGCCGAAACAATTGCCTGAACTCACCGAGGCGCAGCACGCTGACGTCGGCGAATTTTTGCAGACGCTTGACGACCATGACGACGTCCACCGCGTCTGGGCCGCCGTGAAGTAATTTTCAAAAAACAAAAAACGCCGCGTTGAAAATTCAACGCGGCGTTTGGCTTTTCCAGCCGAAAATTATTTCGCTCCCTGATCAATCCAGGCGCGGACCAGTCCCACTTGTTCTGCCGTCAGCGGCTTCGCCGGCGGACCGAAATTGCGCGGACGTTGGCCCGGTGCATTCGTGCCTTGCGGCCCGCCCGGAGGCTGGTCGCCGGGACCGTGATCGTCGCCACCCGGCCCCCGGAAATGCGGCGGCTCACCGGCCGGCCCGCCGGGCGGCGGATTGCCCTCGCGCGGCGGCATGCCTCCATCGGGACCGCCCGGCCCGCGCCGAGCGCGCGGCTTCGGCGGCATCGCGGTTTGCGGATCCAGTTGCGAAACCGATTTTACCAGCAAACTATTGGCGCTGTCGCCGGCGGTCAAAATGGAACCCATTTTTGTGCCCTTCAAAACGCCTTCCAGCGTGTCGAGCCGGAGCTGCGCGCGTGGCCGCTCCGCGCCGTGGCAGCGGACGCAAGACGCCTTGAAAACCGGCGCGATGTCTTTTTCAAACGTGACGCCCGTGGACGTGGCCGCCGGCGGTAGTTTGCTCCAATCCACGGTCGCCGCCGCCGCCGAAAGACCGGCCGCCACGCCGCCGCCCAAAATTATCAGTTGCAGATATTTCATAAGCTAATTTAGATGGTTTGAATATTTCATGCACAAGATGCCGAATTTTGCCCCGGCGTCACGAAAATTTTTTACCGGTGCAAATCCGGGATTTCCACCTTGCGGACTTCGGCAAGCGCGTGATCGGCGGGCAGATTTTCTCCGGCCCACAATTTCTGCGCCGTCCAGCGAGCGGCGGGTGCGCTCCAAAATTCGTCCGCCGGCGGCAAGCCCAGCGGCAGCAAG
>TBL_comb47_HYPODRAFT_10000371_pt1 | contig 59488 bp, 51 predicted proteins | sample TroBogypolimnion_40_FD_10682 | JGI IMG/M metagenome (IMG submission 10682)
TCATGCCGCCTTGAACAGGCCGTCAGGCTTCCATAAAAGAATCAAGGCCATCATCACGTAAACCAGTACGCCCGCCGCTTGCGGCAGCAGCACCTTGCCAAAGGTATCGACCAGGCCGATCAAGAGCGCGGCCAAGAGCGCACCGCGAATCGAGCCAATTCCGCCAATCACCACCACCACAAAACAGATGATCAGCACCGTGTCGCCCATGCCCGGATAGACCGAGGACACGGGGGCCGCCACCATGCCGGCCAGCACCGCTATCGCCATACCGGCGGCAAACACCACGCGGTACAAAAACTTGATATCGATTCCCAGCGACTGCACCATCTCGCGGTTGGCGCTCCCCGCTCGGATCATCATGCCAAGCCGCGTGCGGGTGAACACCAGGTACATGCCCAGGGCCAGCAACAGGCAGACGCCAGAGATAAACAGCCGGTAGATGGGATAGGTCATCATCTCGCCCAAGGGGAGCGTGCCGGCCAGAAACGGCGGCACCTCCACGCCATGCACCTCGTCGCCTACCAGCAGACTGCGCAACTCTTCAAATACCAAAATCAGGCCATAGGTCATCAACACCTGCTGCAAATGCTCGCGCTCATACAGGAAGCTAAAAAAAGCCCACTCCAGCACATAGCCCATGATCACCGCCAGCACCACGCCGACCAAGAGCGTGGCAAAAAAGCCGCCGCCAAAGGTGGCAGCGACGATCGGCGCCAGCGCGTAGGCCATGTAGGCGCCCATCATGTAAAAGCTGCCATGCGCCAGATTGATGACGCCCATGATCCCGAAGATCAGCGTCAGGCCCGAGGCCACCAGAAACAGCAGCAGGCCGTACTGGAGCGCGTTCAGGCACTGAATAAGAAAAGTGGATATGTCCATTTACATTTTGCAGCCGCGAGCGGGATCAGTCAGCGCTTTCGAAGCCACGCCGACCAGCTTGTTTTCCTTGCCCGTCACCTGGCGCAGGTAAATGTCCTGCACCGGGTTGTGGGCCTTGGACAGCGAGAAGGCTCCGCGCGGGCTGTCGATCTTGGCGGCTTCCACGGCCTTGGCAAACTCGGCCTTTTTGCTGACGTCGCCATTCACGGCCTTCAGGCCAATGCCCAGAATCTGCGCCGCGTCATAGCCCTGCACCGCATACACATCGGGCTGCAGCTTATAGGCCTTTGCATAGGCTAGGCGGAAGCTCTTGTCCTTGGGCGTGTCCAGTCCGTCGGCGTAATGCAGTGCAGTGAACAGGCCGTCAGCATCCGCGCCCTGTGCGTCCAGCGTGCCGTCGGTCAGAAAACCCGAGCCATACAAAGGGATGCTTTTCTTCAGACCGGCCGCTGCATAGTCCTTGACGAACTTGACGGCTCCGCCACCGGCAAAAAAGGTAAACACGGCATCGGGCTTGGTGGCCGCAATATCGGTCAGCAGGGCCTGGAACTCCACATTGGGAAAGGGCAGGTTGAGCTCCTTCACGACGGTGCCGCCGCCCTTCTCAAAGGCTTCCTTGAAGCCGCGCACGGTCTCGTCACCGGCCGCATATTTCCAGGTGATGGTGGCAACCTTCTTGATGCCCTTTTTGGCCATGACTTCGCCCATGGCGTAGCCGGGTTGCCAGTTGCTGAACGAACTGCGGAAGATGTTGGGTGCGCACATGGCTCCGGTCACTGCGTCGGCTCCGGCATTAGGCACGATCAGGATGGTGCCGGACTCTTTCGCCACCTTGGCCATGGCCATGGCCACGCCGGAGTGCACGGTGCCGATCAGCACATCCACATTGTCGCGCTTGACCAGCTTGTTGACGTTGTCTGTGGCCTTGGACGGGTCGGACTCATCGTCCACCTTGACGAACTCGATCTCGCGCCCGCCGATCTTGCCGCCCTGCTCGGTGAGGTACAGCTTGAAGCCGTTTTCAATGGCGTTGCCAAGGGACGCATAGGTTCCGGTGTAGGGCAGCATCAGGCCGACCTTGAGCTTGGCGCCGGTCTGTGCGAACGCTGCGGTGGAAAGTAGAGCAGCGGCGGCTGCGATCAGAGTGGTGCGAAAAAGGATGCTCTTCATGGTGTTGTCTCCTGACGTTGTTGTTGAAAAAAATTGCGGACCACTTCTATTAGGCGGTCTTTTTGATCCCGGTGCGGTGAATGGCCGCAATCGGCCAGTTCCACAAGCTTGCATTGTCGCGCGACTCTGGCTATTCCACGAATCTGATCCAGGGTCCCGTACGCATCGCCTGCCCCTTGCACGGCCAACAGCGGACAGGTAATGGCGCTCAGTTCACCGTCAATGCGCCAGTGTCTAAAGGCCGGCAGCAGCCAGATGTCGTTCCAGCCCCAGAAGGCCGAGTCCACATCCGCGTGGTGACGCGCCAGGCGCTGGCGCAAATCGGTTTGCAAATAGGCGCTGCGGGTCTCGGCAATGCTGGTGACCGATACATCTTCCACCAGGATGTGCGGTGCCACGACGATGGCACCAGCTATTCTTTCGGGTAAGCGCGCGGCAAACAACAGCGCAATCGAGCCGCCGTCGCTGTGGCCGAACAGCCAGGGCTTGTCTGTGACCGTATCCACGCCCAACGCCTTCAGCAGCGCGGGCAAGACCTCAAAGGCTTGGCGGTGCATGAAGTCCGTGCCCCATGCGTCATCGGCCGCACGCGGCGTCGACTGGCCGTAACCTGGACGCGAATACACCAGGCCGCGGCATTGCAGGGCCTCGCACAGCTCGGCTGGAAATTCGCGCCACATGGAGACCGAGCCCAGACCTTCGTGCAGGAACACCAGCAAGGGCGCTTCCGCGTCTTCGCGTCGCAGCCACTGGTGCTCGATGCGCACCTTGCGTCCGGCCCAGTCCAGCTCCACCCATTCGATGGTGACGCTGGCGCTCGCTGTGACCAGCGGAGTGTTCATGCGCCGTTGGTTTCCTGGTCGCGCAGCTTGAAGCGCTGGATCTTGCCGGTGGCGGTTTTGGGCAATTCCTGCACAAACTCGATCTGGCGCGGGTACTTGTAGGGCGCGAGTTTGTCCTTCACAAAGGCTTTGAGCTCGTCGGCGGTCGCCACAGCGCCGTCCTTGAGCACCACAAAGGCCTTGGTCTTGGTCAGTCCCTCGCCATCGGGCACGCCAATGACGGCGGCCTCCAGCACGGCGGCGTGTTGTACCAGCGTGGCCTCCACTTCAAACGGTGACACGTAGATGCCGCTGACCTTCAGCATGTCGTCGCTGCGCCCGCCGTAGGTGTAACTGCCGTCTTCATTGCGACTGTACTTGTCGCCGCTCTTGGTCCAGCCGCCCTGGAAGGTCTCGCGCGTCTTGGTGCGGTTGCCCCAGTACATCATGGCCGCCGAGGGGCCGTGGATATACAGGTCACCCGGCTCGCCATCCGGCACCGGATTGCCATCATCGCCGCGCAGCTCAATGTCGTAGCCCGGCACCGGCCAACCGGTGGTGCCGTAGCGCACGCGCTCGGGCGTGTTGGACAGGAAGATGTGCAGCATCTCGGTGGAGCCAATGCCGTCCACAATGTCCACGCCGAAGTGCGCCTGGAAACGTTGGCCCAGATCGGCCGGTAGCGCTTCTCCGGCAGACGACACCAGACGCATGGCGACATCGCCGCGCGCCGGCAGATTCGGATTTGCCAGCATGCCGGCAAAGCCGGTTGGGGCACCAAAGAACACGGTGGGTTTCATTCCTCCAACATGTCCCAGCCAGCGCTTGAAAGTTGCGTCGGGCGTGGGGCGCTCGCCCATCAAAATCGTGGTGGCGCCTACGCTCATGGGGAAGGTCAGCGCATTGCCCAGGCCATAGGCAAAGAACAGCTTGGCGGCCGAGAAACAGACGTCGTCTTCCCGCAGTTTCAGAATGCCCTTGGCATACAGCTCGCAGGTCCAGTAGGGGTTGCCGTGCGAATGCACGGTACCCTTGGGGCGGCCTGTGGAGCCGGAGGAATAGAGCCAGAAGCCAGGATCATCCGGGCTGGTGGCAGCCGCCTTGTGCAGGGGCTGGTGCGCCTGCACAAAGGCTTCGAACTCCACCTCGGCCGGGTGCAGCGGTGCTGCCGGATGCGACACCACCACCTTGCTCACCTCGTGGTCGGACTTGGTCATGGCCGCGGTCAATGCGGGAAGTAGCGCACCGGACACCAGCACGGCCTGGGCGCGCGAGTGCTCCAGCATGTAGGCGTAGTCGTCGGCGGTGAGCAAGGTGTTCACGGCCACCGGCACCAGGCCGGCGTACATGGCGCCCAGAAAGCTCACCGGCCAGTCGCAGCAGTCGTGCATCAGCAGCAGCACGCGTTCTTCGCGGCGTATGCCTAAGGCACGCAGGCCGGCGGCAACGCGGCGCACCCGGTCTTCGAGCTGGCCATAGGTGAGCGCGCCGTGGTCGTCGACGAAAGCGGTCTTGTCAGTGCGTGCTGCGTTTTCATTCAGGATGTACCGGGCGAAGTTGAACTGCTCGGACAACGCTGCCAGGCTTTCGGTCAGGGTGGTATCTGCGGACATGTCTTGTCTCCTGTTTTATGCGGTAGTTGCGGTGAGCTGCGCCAGCACGGTGCTGCTGGCCTGCAGGGCCGTGCGGCGGTGGTAGAAATTCAGGGCGCGCACGCCGCCCAGTTCTTCGCCGCCACCGGCCCGGCCCGGGCCGCCGTGCAGCGACTGCGGCATCACATTGCCGTGGCCGGTGTGCAGGGCTGCGACATCGGGCGAGATGATGTGCACGCGCCCATGGCTGTCGGCCAGCTCGGAGGCGGCATGGGCCAAGGCGACGGGGTCACTGCCATAGACCGAGCACACCAGCGAGCCCTGACCGCGCCGCACCAGTTGCAAGGCATGCGCCAGATCACGGTAGGGGATCAGCGTGGCCACCGGGCCGAACACCTCGGTGTCGTGGACGCGGTCTGACACATCGCTGCCAGCCGCGTCGCGTGTGCCCAGCAGCGTGGGGCCGACGCAGCAGGAGGACGCATCGGCATCCACCAGCGCGTGCGTGGCGCCGTCGTGCAGCACTTCGGTCTGCTTCTTCAGGTAAGCCAGGCCATCGCGCACCGCATCGTACTGTGTGCGGTTCACCAGCGCGCCCATGCGCACGGTCTCATTGCGCGGGTTGCCCACGCTGGTCTTGGCCAGGCGTGCGCCAATGGCCTGTGCGGCAGCGGCATACAGCGCCTCGGGTACAAAAACGCGGCGGATGGCGGTGCACTTCTGGCCGGACTTGACCGTCATCTCGCGCACCACTTCCTTGGCCAGCAACTCGAAGGATTCGCTGCCCATCGCTTCGCCGGGCAGTAGCAAGGCGGAATTCAAACTGTCGGCCTCGATGTTCACGCGCACCGAACGCTGGGTCACGGCCGGATGCGAGCGGATCACGGCGGCGGTCTCGGCCGAGCCGGTAAAGCTCAGCACATCAAAGGCTTGCAGCTGGTCCAGCAGACCGGCCGAGCTGCCGCAGACCACCGACAGGGCACCAGCGGGCAGGATGCCGGCATCGACCACGTCCTTGACCATGCGCTGCGTCAACCAGGCGGTGGCCGTGGCCGGCTTGATGATCACCGGCACGCCCGACAGCAGGGCCGGTGCGGCTTTTTCCCAAAGACCCCAGGCCGGGAAATTGAAGGCATTGATGAACAGCGCCAGGCCACGTGTGGGGCTTTGGATATGCTGGCTCTGGAACAGCGGGTCCTTGCCCAGGCGGGCCGGTTCACCATCCAATAGAAAGTGGCGATCGCCCAAAGAGTCGCCCATCTTGGCGTAAACGCCCAGCGTAAAGAGTCCGCCGTCAATGTCCACGGCCGAGTCGTTTTTCACCGTGCCGCTGTTGGCGGTGGCGATCTCGTAATAGGCATCGCGGTTCGCCTGCAGGACCTTGAGCACCGCGCCCAGCAGGGCACCGCGTTGTTGGTAGCTGAGTGCGCGCAGCGCTGCGCCGCCCTGTTCGCGTGCGAAGGCGAAGCCTGCTGCCAGATCCAGGCCGGTAGCGTCCACGCGCACCAGCTCAGTCCCGGTGACGGGGTCCAACAGGGCCGTGCCCTTGCCGGTGCCTATCCGCCATTGGCCGCCCAGGTAGTTGGAGAGAAGTTCAGAAACGGGAGCAGTCATTGATTGAGTTACCTTGGTGCGGCGCGGTGCGCAGTGCGAATTGCGAAGGGGGTTGTAAGGGAGTGAAAGTGCCAGCGCGTTCAAGCAGCTTCCGTGAATTCGATGCGGCCCTTGGGCAGCAGGTACAACACCAGGGCGCGGCCGTTGGAGACGGTAGGGCGATGCGCGCTGCCCGCAGGCTTCACCATCCAACCCTCCGGGCGGCCGTCAAACAGGGCGCCCTCATCCAGCGACATGATCAGGTCGATCTCGCCCTCGGGATGCACATGGTGCGGGCCGGCCACATCCTTCATGTCCACCACGTCGACCGAAAAACCATGCAAATCGTCGGCCGGTTTAAAGATGCGGCCATAGCGCAGTCCGCCGCCCTCGTATTTGCACAGCCAGCCTTCTGTTGCGCCCTGGATGCAGGCGGCCTTGAGTTGCTGGTAGCTGGCGCTGGCGACGCCATGGTGTTCGTTTAACCAGGTGTCGAGCGTTGCGTCCAGCGGACGGCCGGCGATCTCGGCGCTCAGTTGAGCAAGCATTTCACGAAAGGCGGCAACAGGCGTTACGGCAGAGGGGGCGGTAGTGGACACAATTTGCTCCAGTTTGAGTTTCAGGCTTGCCAAATTCGAGCACATGAATTATTGTGCACACTCGAACGATAAAGCCCACCCAACACCATGTCAAGCACTATATTGCATGTATGCGGGTTTACACCGAGTTCCATGATGACGACTGAAGCAAGCCCGCTGGAAGCGGCACCCCTGGCAACTGCCAGCCCGACCCTGGTGCTGGAAAAGAATCCATTTCTGGTGAGCCTGGGCGAGCGCGTGCGCTCCCTGAGAGCGCGCCGGGGCATGACGCGCAAGGCCGTGGCGGCAGCGGCCAATGTGTCCGAGCGCCATCTGGCCAATCTGGAATATGGCGAGGGCAACGCATCCATCCTGGTGCTGCTGCAGGTGGCCGGCGCCCTGCACTGCTCACTCTTTGAATTGCTGGGCGATGTCACCACCTCCACGCCTGAGTGGCTGCTGATCCGTGAGCTGCTGGAGCATTCAGACGAGGCGCACCTGCGCCGGGCGCGCATTGCCATTGGCGAAGCATTAGGCACCGGCGGCGGCACACCCCATGCCAATCCCCGCGTGGCGCTGGTGGGGCTGCGCGGTGCCGGCAAGTCCTCACTTGGCCAAATGCTGGCCGACGATCTGGGCTTTCCCTTTGTCGAGCTGAGCCGCGAAATCGAAAAATTTGCCGGCTGCAGCGTCAACGAAATCCAGAATCTGTATGGCATGAACGCCTACCGCCGCTACGAGCGCCGCGCCCTGGAAGAGGCAATCCAGATTTACCCCGAGGCGGTGATTGCCACCCCCGGTGGCCTGGTGTCCGACCCGGCCACCTTCAACCAGTTGCTGTCCCACTGCACCACGGTCTGGCTGCATGCCGACCCGGAAGACCACATGAGGCGGGTCGTGGCGCAGGGTGATATGCGGCCCATGGCCAACAGCCGTGAAGCCATGGAAGACCTGAAAAGCATTCTGGCCGGTCGCGCCGCCTTCTACAGCAAGTCGCAGCTCAAGCTGGACACCAGCGCCCAGCCGCTGGATGAGACCTTCAAGGCCTTGCGCAGCATGGTGCGCGCGCTGCTGCAGTTGCCGGCCTGAAACGGGGAAGCTGATATTTTCAAGAAGATGCAACAAAGTGCTTGACCTCGCTTGAATAGATGCATTATTATTCATATCAAGAAAACAAATACCTGCACTGATTTACCTCTTTTTGGAGACAAGCCCCCCATGACTACCGCCAACGCCACCGCTGCTATTACTGCCACCCCACCCCGCGTCGAATACCAGACCCACCCCAGCCAGTACCGCCACGTCAAACTGGCATTCAACGGCCCGGTGGCCACCCTGTCCATAGCCATCGACGAGAACGCAGGCCTGCGCCCCGGCTACAAGCTCAAGCTCAATAGCTACGACCTGGGCGTGGACATTGAACTCAATGACGCCATGGGTCGCATCCGCTTCGAGCACCCCGAAGTGCGCACCGTGGTCGTCACCAGCGCCAAGGAAAAGGTGTTCTGCTCCGGCGCCAACATCTTCATGCTGGGCGTTTCCAGCCACGCCTGGAAGGTGAATTTCTGCAAGTTCACCAACGAAACCCGCAACGGCCTGGAAGACAGCTCCAAGCACAGCGGCCTGAAGTTCCTGGCGGCTGTGAACGGCGCCTGCGCCGGCGGCGGCTACGAGCTGGCCCTGGCCTGCGACGAAATCCTGTTGGTGGATGACCGCAGCAGCGCGGTCAGCCTGCCCGAGGTGCCGTTGTTGGGCGTGCTGCCCGGCACCGGCGGCCTGACCCGCGTCACCGACAAGCGCAAAGTGCGCCATGACCTGGCCGACATTTTCTGCACCAGCGTCGAGGGTGTGCGCGGCCAGAAGGCTGTGGACTGGCGTCTGGTGGACGGTGTTGCCAAACCCGCTCAGTTTGCTGCCAAGGTGCAGGAACGCGCACTGGCGCTGGCCGCACAAAGCGACCGCCCTGCAGATGGCAAGGGCGTCACGCTGACTCCGCTGCACCGCACCGTGGAAGCCGACGCATTGCGTTACCAGTATGTGAGCGTGGAAATTGACCGTGCCAAACGCACGGCCGTGTTCACCGTCAAGAGCCCGAACGGCGTGCAACCCACCGACATCGCAGGTATCGAGGCCGCCGGTGACCAGTGGTACCCGCTGGCCATGGCCCGCGAACTGGAAGACGCGATTCTGCAGATGCGCACCAACGAGTTGGACATCGGCATCTGGCTGATCAAGACCTTGGGTGACTCCGCTGCCGTGTTGGCCAGTGATGCCACCCTGGTCGCTCACCAGAACCATTGGCTGGTGCGTGAAACCATTGGTCTCTTGCGCCGCACGCTGGCACGCCTGGATGTGTCCTCGCGCAGCCTGTTTGCGCTGATCGAATCCGGCTCCTGCTTCGCCGGTACGCTGCTGGAACTGGCCCTGGCCTGTGACCGCAGCTACATGCTGATCCTGCCCGATGACGAAGCCGCCACACCCAGGATTACGGTGTCGGACACCAACTTTGGTGCCGAGCCGACGCCGGGCCGCTCCCAAGGCGGCGAGTCCCCCTTGGGGGGCGGGGCTGCGCAGAGCGCGGCACCTGGGGGCTTTTACCCGATGGTCACCGAGCAAAGTCGTTTACAGCGCCGTTTCTACAGCGAAGCACCGGCCCTGGATGCCGTGCGTGCACAGGCCGGCAAGGCCCTGGACGCAGATGCCGCCTTTGCCCTGGGCCTGGTGACTTCCAACCCCGACGACATCGACTGGACCGACGAAGTGCGCATCGCGATTGAAGAGCGCGTCTCGATGTCGCCCGACGCCCTCACCGGCCTGGAAGCCAACCTGCGCTTCAATGGCCCCGAGAACATGTTCACCCGCGTCTTCGGCCGCCTCACCGCCTGGCAGAACTGGATCTTCCAGCGCCCCAACGCCGTCGGTGAAAAGGGTGCATTAAAAGTTTATGGCAAGGGCGACAAGGCCGTTTTCGACTGGAACCGCGTCTAAGCCATTTTTCCAAATAGAAAATTTTTCTTTTAACTGAGGAGAGACCCATGAGCAGCATCGATTACAGCGACAAGATCCCGAACAACGTCAACCTGAGCGAAGACCGCACATTGCAGCGCGCGCTCGAGCAATGGCAGCCCAACTACCTGAAATGGTGGGGCGACATGGGTCCGGACGACAGCCAGAACTTTGACGTCTACCTGCGCACCGCCGTCAGCGTGGACCCACAGGGTTGGGCGCAGTTCGGCCACGTGAAGATGCCCGACTACCGTTGGGGCATCTTTTTGAACCCGGCCGAAGCCGACCGCAAGATCCATTTCGGTGACCACAAGGGCGAAGCGGCCTGGCAGGATGTGCCTGGCGAATACCGCGCCAACCTGCGCCGCATCATCGTCACCCAAGGTGACACCGAGCCGGCATCTGTCGAGCAGCAGCGCCACCTGGGCCTCACCGCGCCCAGCCAGTACGACCTGCGCAATTTGTTCCAGGTGAACGTCGAAGAAGGCCGTCACCTGTGGGCCATGGTCTACCTGCTGCACAAATACTTCGGCCGCGACGGCCGCGAAGAAGGCGAAGCGCTGCTGGAGCGTCGCTCCGGTCAGGAAGACAACCCGCGCATCCTGCAGGCCTTCAATGAAGAGACGCCGGATTGGCTCTCCTTCTTCATGTTCACCTACTTCACCGACCGTGACGGCAAGTTCCAGTTGTGCGCCCTGGCCGAATCGTCTTTCGACCCGCTGGCCCGCACCACCAAGTTCATGCTGACCGAAGAGGCGCACCACATGTTTGTGGGCGAGTCCGGCATCAGCCGCGTCATTAGCCGCACCTGTGCCGCCATGAACGAGATGAAGACCGACGACGTCACCAAGCTGCGCGCCGCCGGTGTGATCGATCTGCCCACGCTGCAACGCTACCTGAACTTCCACTTCAGCGTGACCATCGACCTGTTCGGTGCCGACGAGTCCAGCAACGCCGCCACTTTTTACAACACCGGCCTGAAAGGTCGCTACGAAGAAGGCAAGCGCGTGGATGACCACCAGCTCAAGGGCCAGACCTACAAGGTGCTGTCGGTTGTGAACGGCCAGCTGATTGAACGCGAAGTGCCTATGCTCAACGCCTTGAACGAAGTGCTGCGCGACGACTACATCAAGGATTCGATTGGTGGCGTGGAGCGCTGGAACAAGGTGATCGAGAAGGCCGGTATTCCCTTCCGTCTGAAGACACCGCACAAGGCCTTCCACCGCAACATCGGTTCTTTGTCGGGCGCGAAGATTTCGCCGGATGGACGTGTGTTGTCTGAGGCTGAATGGAAGGCCAATGTGGATAACTGGTTGCCTTCGGACACCGACCGCGCTTTTGTCGGAAGCCTGATGGGCCGAGTCGTGGAAACCGGCAAGTTCGCCAACTGGATTGCCCCCCCGGTCATGGGAGTGAATCGCCAGCCGGTGGATTTTGAGTACGTTCGGTTTAACTGATCTTTTTTAACTTTTCCATTTTTTCAACTCCCCCATCCCCCGCCCCTTACCCCCGTCGGGATAAGGGGTGCCGGGAGCGGACAGCCGATTTGGCTGCTTCGCGCCGAATACGGAATTACGGGCGGGAGGTTGCCACTGCTTTTGCTTGCCCAGAGCTCAGGCCGGTAGTTCCGAGCGCCGGACGCCGATAAAGGCAAAATGGGCTGTCCACAAAAAGAGAGAGACCATGACAGAAGCCGTCATCCAACAACACCTGATCGACCCTGAGATCTGCATCCGCTGCAACACCTGCGAAGCCATCTGCCCGGTGGGCGCCATCACCCATGACAGCCGCAACTACGTCGTCAAGGCGGATGTCTGCAACCTCTGCATGGCCTGCATCTCGCCCTGCCCCACCGGCTCCATCGACAACTGGCGCACCATGCCCCGGTCAATCGCCTATGCGATTGAAGACCAACTGCTGTGGGACGAGCTGCCCGCCGAGCTGACGGCAGAACAACTGGCACACGCCGGTGTGGCTGAGACCGCCGTTGCCGAAGCGCAACCCGCAGCGCTAACAGACCCAACTGACCCCAGCGGCCAGGACGCATTCAACTCGGCAGCCTTTGGCGCCACCCTACCACCCTGGTCTGCGGCCCATGCCTATACCAATCTCTACGGTCCCAAGGCTGCGGAGAAGTTCATTACCGCCAAGGTGGTGGGCAATGTGCGCGTGACCGAAGTCGGTGCCACGATTGGCGCCGACTACGACACCCACCACCTCATGCTCGACTTTGGCTCCATGCCGTTCCCGGTGCTGGAAGGCCAGAGCATTGCCGTGCTACCGCCGGGTCTGGATGAAAACGGCCGCGCCCACCATGCGCGCCAGTATTCGATCGCCAGCCCGCGCAATGGCGAGCGCCCCGGCTACAACAACCTGTCGCTGACCATCAAGCGCGTGCTCGAAGACCACAGCGGCAAGCCGGTGCGCGGTGTCGCCTCCAACTACCTGTGCGATCTTAAGATTGGCGACAGCGTGCAGGTGATTGGCCCGTTTGGCAACAGCTTCCTGATGCCAAACCACCCGCGCTCCCATATCGTGATGATCTGCACCGGCACCGGCAGCGCCCCCATGCGCGCCATGACCGAATGGCGCCGCAGGTTACGCGCCTCCGGCAAGTTCGAGGGCGGCAAGTTGATGCTGTTCTTCGGCGCGCGCACCAAGGAAGAGCTGCCGTATTTCGGCCCGCTGCAAAACCTGCCCAAGGATTTCATCGACCTGCATTTCGCCTTCTCGCGCACGCCGGGCCAACCCAAACACTATGTGCAAGACCTGATGCGTGAACGCGCCGCCGATCTGGCTCCGCTCTTAGCCGACAGCAACAGCTACTTCTATGTCTGCGGGCTCAAGAGCATGGAAGAGGGCGTGGTGCTGGCGTTGCATGACATTGCCAAGGCGGCAGGGCTGAATTGGGAAACAATAGGCACATCGCTCAAGCGCGAAGGCCGCTTGCACCTGGAAACCTATTGATGACTATTTTTGAAACCCTGGTACTAAGCCAGCGCACCCCCGGCGTGGCGCAAATTACCATGGCGCGCCCGGCCGTTTTCAACGCCTTTGATGAACTGATGATTGGTGAACTCGACGCCGCCTTTGCCGAACTCATTGAAGACGCATCGGTGCGCGTCATCGTGCTGGCCGGCGAGGGCAAGCACTTCAGCGCCGGTGCCGATCTGCAGTGGATGCAGCGCGCATCTCAGGCTACTCAGGAATGGAATCTGCAGGATGCGCGGCGCTTTGCCGGCATGCTGCACCGCATTGCAAGCAGCCCCAAACCCGTTATCGCACGCGTCCAGGGAGCAGCCCTGGGTGGCGGTGTCGGCCTGGCCTGCGCCTGCGATATCGCCATTGCGGCGGACAACGCCAGCTTCTCGGTCAGCGAGGCCAAGTTCGGCATACTGCCCGCCGTCATCGGCCCCTATGTCACCAACGCCGTGGGCAAACGCCAGGCCCAGCGCCTGGCACTGACCACCACGCGCATTGGCGCGGCCGAGGCATTGGCCATTGGCATCGTGCAGCAAGTCGTGGCACTGGACGCGCTGGATGCCGCCGTGGATGCCACGCTGAAAGAACTGCTGGCCGGCAGCCCCAATGCCCAGCGCGAAATCAAGACCCTGTTTGCGCAACTCGAAGTCGGCCCCATTAGCCCGGAGGTGCGCGAACTCACCGCCCAAACCATCAGCCGCGTGCGCGGCACGCCGGAAGCCCGCGAGGGCTTTGCTGCCTTCCTGGCCAAGCGTCCGCCCAACTGGATTCCACAATGAGCGCAACAAACTTAAATAACGCAACGGTGCTGGTCATCGGCGCCGGCATCATGGGCGCAGGCATTGCCCAAGTAGCAGCACAGGCGGGCCACAGCGTGATGCTGTTCGACATGCGCGAAGGCGCAGCCCTTGAGGCCAAGGAAAAACTCAGCGCCAGCCTGAACGCATTGGTTGCCAAGGGCAAGCTGGGCGCCGACGCTGTAGCGCAAACCCTGTCCCGCATCAGCGCGATCGGCAACTTGCAGGAAGCCGCAGCGGCAGGCCTGGTGGTCGAAGCCATTGTCGAAAAGCTGGAGGCCAAGCGCGGCTTGTTTCAGCAATTGGAGCAAATAATCAGCGCCGATTGCATTCTGGCCACCAACACGTCTTCGATTTCGGTGACGGCAATTGCCAACGGGCTGCTGCATCCCGCGCGCCTGGTCGGCATGCACTTCTTCAACCCGGTGCCGCTGATGAAGCTGGTGGAAGTGGTTTCGGGCCTGCAAACCGAAGCGGCAGTGGCCAACGCCATTTTTGCGTTGTCACAAACCTGGGGCAAGGTGGCGGTGCATGCGCGCTCCACGCCGGGCTTTATCGTCAACCGCATTGCCCGCCCCTATTACGCAGAGACCTTGGCGCTGCTGCAGGAACAGGCCGCCACACCCACCGTGCTGGACGCCTGTCTGCGTGCGGTGGGTTTTCGCATGGGGCCCTGCGAGCTGATGGACCTGATAGGCCACGACACCAATTTCTCGGTGACGCAGTCGGTCTATGAGGCCAACTTTTTTGACAAACGCTATAGCCCTTCGCTGGTGCAGCGCGAGATGGTCGATGGCGGCCTCTTGGGTCGCAAATCGGGACAGGGCTTTTACAGCTACGCAGCCGATGCGACAAGACCCACGGTTGCTGCCGCTCAGGCCATGCAAATGCCGATTGCCAAGACGCTCTGGCTGCATGGCCGGGGCCCGCTGGCCGATGCGCTGCAGGCTGCCTGTGAGCGCGCCTTGGCCTTGGTGCCCACTGCTGCACCCGCGCTGCTGCGCGACGAAAGCAGCGATTGGATAGGCCTGGAAATCGGTGGCTGCCAACTGCGCATGACGGACGGCCGCTGTGCCTCGCAACTCGGGGCCGAGGTGGCTGTGTTCGACCTGCCGCTGCAAACCACCCAAGACACGGTGCTGGCCTGGGCGCCCTCCTCGCGCGCCTCTGCTGCCTGGACCGCACAAGCCGAGCAATGCTTGCAGGCGCTGGGCTTCAACCCGCAGCGCGTGGCCGACACGCCGGGCTTGGTGGTGGCGCGCAGCGTCGCCATGCTGATCAACGAAGCGGCAGACGCGGTGCACCAGGGCGTCTGCAACGAGGCTGCTGCCGATGCCGCCATGAAGCTGGGGGTCAACTATCCGGCTGGCCCGTTTGAATGGCTGAGCTCGTGGGGCGCCGTGCCGGTGTGCCAGTTGCTGGACGCGCTGGATGCGTTCTACCGTGGCGAGCGCTACCGCGCCAGCCCGCTCTTGCGCCAGCGCACCTGGCAGGATTGACATGAAATTTGCCGAGTTCACCGAAGGCCTGGTCATTGAGGCCGGCCCCTACCACCTCACCGAAGACGAGGTCTTGCAATTTGCCAAGGCCTGGGACCCGCAGTGGTTCCACACCGACCCCGAGGCCGCGGCCAAGGGGCGCCACGGCGGTCTGATTGCCAGCGGCTGGCAGACCTGCGGCATCGCGATGCGCCTGATGGCCGACCAGGCCTTGCAGGGCTCTGAGTCGTTTGCCTCGCCCGGCCTGGCCTACATCAAATGGCTGCATCCGGTGCGCCCCGGTGATGATTTAAGCGTTCGCGCCACGGTGCTGGAAACCCGGGTGGCGCGCAGCCAGCCGGGTATGGGCATCCTGCGCTGGCGCTGGCAGTTGTTCAACGCCGCCGGTGTGGAAGTGCTGGACCTCGAAGCCACCAGCCTGTTTGATCTGAACCAAAACCCTGTCGCCTGAACTGAATCGTCCGCCATGAACCAAGCCCTTATCTGCGACGCCATCCGTACCCCCTTCGGTCGCTACGGCGGCGCGCTGTCTTCCGTGCGCACCGATGACCTGGGCGCCATTCCGTTGCGCGCACTGATGCAGCGCAACCCGGGTGTGGACTGGGCGGCCATCACCGATGTGATCCTGGGCTGTGCCAACCAGGCCGGCGAAGACAACCGCAATGTGGCGCGCATGAGCGCCTTGCTGGCCGGTCTGCCCTTGGAAGTTCCGGGCGGCACCGTCAACCGACTGTGCGGCTCCGGTCTGGATGCGGTGGGTACGGCAGCGCGCGCCATCAAGGCCGGCGAGGCCACGCTGATGATTGCCGGCGGCGTGGAAAGCATGAGCCGCGCACCGTTTGTCATGCCCAAAGCGGAGAGCGCCTTCAGCCGCAACAACGCCGTCTATGACACCACCATAGGCTGGCGCTTTGTCAACAAACTGATGAAGGCGCAGTACGGCGTGGACTCCATGCCCGAGACGGCCGAGAACGTGGCCACCGATTTCAATATCGAGCGCGAGGCGCAGGACCGTATGGCCCTGGCCAGCCAGCTCAAGGCCGTGGCAGCACAACAGGCCGGCCACTTCGCCCGCGAAATTGTCGGCGTACCGATTGCACAGAAAAAGGGCGACCCGCTCGTCTTCGATACCGACGAGCATCCACGTGCCACCACGCTCGAAGCCCTGGCCAAACTCAAGCCCATAGTCCGCCCCGACGGCAGCATCACCGCCGGCAATGCCAGCGGCGTCAACGACGGCGCCTGCGCCCTGTTGCTGGCCGATGAAGCCACGGCGCGCAAGAACGGCCTGACGCCGCGCGCCCGCGTCGTCGGCATGGCGACAGCCGGTGTGGCACCGCGCATCATGGGCATGGGCCCGGCACCCGCCACGCAAAAGGTGCTGGCCCTCACCGGCCTGAGCCTGGCACAACTCGATGTGATTGAACTCAACGAGGCCTTTGCCGCCCAAGGCCTGGCCGTCTTGCGGCAACTGGGTCTGCAGGACGATGACGAGCGCGTCAACGCTTGGGGCGGCGCCATTGCGCTGGGCCACCCTCTCGGTGCCTCGGGTGCACGCCTGGCCACCACCGCCATCAACCGCCTGCACGCCACCGGCGGTCGCTACGCCCTGTGCACCATGTGCATAGGCGTGGGCCAGGGCATTGCTCTGATCCTGGAGCGGGTGTAACCAAGATAAGGCGCAGCGCCCTAGGCAATACTGGCGCTGCTTGCGGACATCAAATCGGCCACCACGCGCCGCAGCCACTGCGAGCCGGGGTCGTTGTGAAAGCGTTCATGCCAGTGCTGCTTGACGTCGTAGGATGGTAACTGGAACGGCACCGGAAAGATGCGCACCGCCGCCCTCCCCTGCAGCACATCGGCCAGGCGCTCGGGAATGGTGAGTATCAAATCGGTGTGCTCCACCACCAGCGCCGCGCCTATGAAATTGGGAATGTTGAGCGAGATCTTGCGCTTGAGGCCAAAGCGCTCAATCTCCTGCTCCAGCATCTGCGGTGCCGCACCCGAGGAGCTGACCACCGCGTGGTTCTCGCTGGCAAACTGCTCCAGCCGCAACTCTTTTTGGATGCGCGGATGGTGGGCGCTGACCATGCAGGCAAACTTCTGCGAGAACAGCACGTTCTGGTAAAAGCCGGCCTCGAGCTGCGGCATCAGGCCAAGCGCCAGATCGGCCTCGCCACTTTCCAGCAGGCGCGCAATGTCGTTGGAGAGCGGCAGCACGTCGATGCGAATGCCGGGTGCTGCCAGGCGCAGCCTCTCCCACAGCCTAGGCAATAGCACCAGCTGGCTGATGTCGGTCATGCAAATGCGAAACAGGCGTTTGGAGGTGACGGGGTCAAAATGGTTTTGCTGGCCCATCACCACTTCCAAGGCTTCGAGCACGCCGCGCACCGGGCGCACCAGGCCGTCGCCAAAGGGGGTGGGCTCCATGCCGGCAGATGTGCGCACAAACAGCGGGTCGCCAAAGTGATGGCGCAGCTTGGACAGGGCCACGCTGACCGCCGGTTGCCCCAGGTCCAGGCTGACTGCGGCCTCGGTCACGCTGCGCGTCTTGTAGATTGCGTCAAACACCTGCAGCAGGCGGATTTCTATCGTGTCTAGGGCCATGTCTTGATTGTGGGGGCGGGTCTTATTCGAATTTCGAATACGCCATATTAAGCGCCTTGGATTGTCAGCGCCCGACCCCGCTTTTACGCTTGCGTCCTATTCCAACAACGCCGTGGAGACTGCATGTCCTTACCTGAACTGGGCCGCCTTGAAGACCTGCCCCAAGAATACCGTGACGACCTCACCGCGCAAAACCTGGTGCCGCTGTGGCCCAGCTTGCGTGCCGTGCTGCCTCCGGGCAAGCCCACACCGCGCACCCGCGCCACCGCCTGGAACTACCAGGCCCTGCGGCCCCTCTTGCTCAAGGCCGGTGAGCTGACTCCCATGGAAAAAGCCGAGCGCCGCGTGCTGGTGCTGGCCAACCCCGGCCACGGTCTGGAAAAAATGCAGGCCAGCTCCACCATTTATCTGGGCATGCAGCTGCTGCTGCCCGGCGAATGGGCCCCGGCGCATCGCCACACGCCCAATGCCGTGCGCATGATTGTCGAGGGCGAAGGCGCCTACACCACGGTGGACGGCGAAAAGTGTCTGATGCAGCGCGGCGACCTGATCCTCACGCCCACCGGCCTGTGGCATGAACATGGCCATGACGGCGACCAGCCGGTGGTCTGGCTGGATGTGCTGGATCTACCCATGGTCTATTACATGGAAGCGTCTTACGTCACCGAGGGCAAGCCGCAGACCGTCAGCGGCGATGCCGCCGGACTGGCATACCAGCGCGGTGGCGTGGCGCCGGCGCCGATGTTCGAGCGCAGCCAAACAGCCTTCCCGATGCTGCGCTACCCCTGGGTGGATGTGCGCACCGCGTTGCAAACCCTGGCGCGCACCCAGCCGGAAATTGAAGCCGTGCAAGTGGCCTATATCAACCCCGAAACCGGAGCCGACGCGCAAAAAATTCTGGGCTTCTCGGCCCTGATGCTGCGCCCCGGTGAGACCCTGAACATGCCGGCCCGCTCCACGGCCATGGTGTTCCATGTGATCGAAGGCGGCGCCTCGGTCACGGCAGATGCCAGCCACTTTGCGCTGGGCGAGGCCGATACCTGCTGCATACCCGGTTACACGGCCATCACCTTGGTCAACGCCTCGACCACCGAAGCCTCTTTTGTATTCATGGCCGACGACGCGCCGCTGCAAAAAAAGCTCGGTGTCTATGAAGTCCGCGATGGCCGCAATGTCTGAACATTGCACACTGCTCTTTTTATCAACCGATCACACCCCATGACAACTTACACCTTCGCCCCCGCCCCCGTCTGCTCCCTGCCCGTTGTGGGCCAGGACGCCCGCTTCCCCGTCAAGCGCATCTTCTGCGTGGGTCGCAATTACCACGCGCACGCCGTCGAGATGGGCCGCCCGGTGGACAAGTCCACCATGAAGCCCTTTTACTTCATCAAGGACGCCAGCGCCCTGGTGGAGTCCGGTGCGACCGTACCCTACCCCGCAGGCACCAGCAACTACCACTATGAAATGGAACTGGTCGTCGCCATTGGCGCTGAAGGTTTCCGCGTGAAGGAGTCCGACGCAGATCGCCTGATCTACGGCTATGCCGCCGGTCTGGACATGACAAGGCGCGATTTGCAACTGGTGGCACGTGACCAGGGCCGCCCCTGGGACCTGGGCAAAAACTTCGAGAAGTCCGCCATCTGCTCGCCCCTGGTGCCCCAGGGCAAGCTGGGCGTGCTGCAAGCCGGCGCCATTGCGCTGCAGGTCAACGGCACGGCCAAACAAAGCGCTGACCTGTCGCAGCTGATCTGGAACATCCCCGAACTGCTGGCAGACCTGTCGCAGTACTACCACCTGCAGCCCGGCGACCTGATATACACCGGCACGCCCGAGGGCGTGGGCGCCGTGGTCAGCGGTGACCTGATCAGCGGCCAGATCGAACAGGTCGGCTCGGTGCAGCTGACCATTGGCACGGCCGAATAAAACCCAAGGAAACAAGATGACACAGCAACTTCCTGTACTGGTTTCCGGTGGTGGCATCGGCGGCCTGGCCGCAGCCTTGGCCCTGGTGCGCCAGGGTTTTGAGGTTACGGTGTTCGAGCAGGCACCGGAAATAGGTGAAATCGGCGCCGGCATCCAGCTTGGACCCAATGCCTTCCACGCCTTTGACGCACTGGGCGTGGGCGACAAGGCCAGAGGCCGCGCCGTCTACACCGACTACATGGTGATGCACGACGCGCTGGACGAATACCAGGTCGGCAAGATCCCCACCGGCGAGGCTTTTCTGAAGCGCTTCGGCAACCCCTACGCCGTAATCCACCGCGTCGATGTACACCTGTCGCTGCTGGAAGGTGCGCAGGAAACGGAGAAGGTCAAGTTCCTGACCAACACCCGCATCGTCCGCGTCGAGCAGGACGAAAATTCGGTGACCGTGTTTGACCAGAACGGCAAGTCCTACCGGGGTGTGGCCCTGATCGGTGCCGATGGCGGCAAATCGGTGGTGCGCCAGCAGTACGTGAACGACCCGCCCCGCGTGACAGGCCATGTGGTCTACCGCGCCGTGGTCGACAAAAAAGACTTCCCCGAAAACCTGCAATGGAACGCGGCCAGTATCTGGGTCGGCCCGAACTGCCACCTGGTGCACTACCCGCTGCGCGGCGGCGAGCAATACAACGTGGTCGTCACCTTCCACAGCCGCGAGAAGGAAGAATGGGGCGTGACCGACGGCAGCAAGGAAGAGGTGCAGAGCTACTTCTTGGGGCTAGCCGCCAAGCCGCGCCAGCTGATCGACCTGCCCAAGACCTGGAAGCGCTGGGCCACCGCCGACCGCGAGCCAATTGGCACCTGGGTCTTCGGCCGCGCCACCATCCTGGGCGATGCCGCCCACCCCACCACGCAGTACATGGCGCAGGGCGCCTGCATGGCGCTGGAAGACGCCGTGACCCTGGGCGAGGCGCTGCGCGTCCACCAGAACGACTGGCCCAAGGCGCTGGCGCTTTACGAAAAATCCCGCGTGGCACGCACCGCCCGCATCGTGCTCTCGGGCCGTGAAATGGGCCGGCTCTACCACGCCAAGGGTGTGGAGCGCCTGGTGCGCAACAGCCTGTGGAAGGGTCGCTCGGCCGAGCGTTTTTATGACGCGATGGAATGGCTGTACGGTTGGAATGTCGAAAACTGCTTGAGCACGGATTGATACCCATGCAACTCCATAACTTTTTCCGCAGCGCCACCTCACACCGCACCCGCATCGCCCTGAATCTCAAGGGTCTGAACTACGAGTACGTGGCGGTGGACCTGCGCAAGAACGCGCACAAGAGCGCAGCCTTCAAGGCACTCAACCCGCAGGGTCTGGTGCCAGCGCTTGTCGATGGCGATCTGGTGCTGACGCAGTCGGTGGCCATTATCGAATGGCTGGAGGAGCGCTACCCGACGCCGGCACTCTTGCCCACCGACCTCAACGAGCGCGCCCATGTGCGGGCGCTTGCCGCAATAGTCGGTTGCGACATCCATCCCATCAACAACAAGCGCATTCTCGACACGCTGCGTGCCAGCTTCGGCGCCGATGATGCCGCCATCAATAGCTGGTGCGGCACCTGGATCAAGGCCGGTTTTGAAGCGCTGGAAGCCATGCTGCAGGCCGACAAGAACCGCGGAGACTTCTGCTTTGGCAAGGCCCCCGGCCTGGCCGATGTGTATCTGGTTCCGCAGGTGGAGGGTGCGCGCCGCTTCAAGGTGGACCTGACGCCCTACCCTGGCATCCTGGCCATAGACCAGGCCTGCAGCGCGCTGCCTGCCTTTGCCAGCGCCGCACCCGCAGCCCAACCCGACGCTTCCTGAACCCAACAATAACCGAGGAGAACTTATGACGACGATCACCAAACGTTTCTTTCTGTCCACCCTGACAGGCGCCGCGATGCTGGCCCTGGGCGCTACCGCTGCCCTTGCCGGCGAGCCGCTGAAGATCGGCATGGTGCTGCCCATGTCCGGCCCCTTCGCCTCTTATGGCAAGCAGATCGAGTCCGGCGCGCGCCTGTATCTGGCGCAAAGCGGCGGCACTTTTTCCGGCCGCAAGGTCGAGCTGATCATCAAGGACGACACCGGTGTGGCGCCCGAGATCAGCAAGCGCGCCGCGCAAGAGCTGGTGGTGAAAGACAAGGTCGACATCCTGGCCGGCTTTGGCCTGACACCCTCGGCCTTTGCCGTGGCACCGATTGCTACGGAGGCCAAAAAGCCCATGATCGTGATGAACGCCGCCACCTCGGCCATCACCACCAAGTCCGAATACATCCTGCGCGTCTCGCACACGCTGCCGCAGGTGACCGCACCGATTGCCAGTTGGGCGGCGAAGAACAAGATCAAAAAGGTGTTCACGCTGGTGGCCGACTTTGGCCCCGGCCTGGACGCTGCAGCCCAGTTCAAGAAGACCTTTACCGCCGCCGGTGGTGAAGTGGTGGGCGAGGTGCGCACCCCCGTGAAGAGCCCGGACTTCGCGCCCTTTCTGCAAAAGATCAAGGATGCCGCACCCGAGGCGGTGTTTCTGTTTGTGCCGCCGGGCGAGCAGACCATTGCCTTTATCAAGGGCTTTGCCGAGCGCGATCTGGCCAAGGCGGGCATCCGCATCATCGCCACTGGCGACCTGAGCGACGAAGACATCCTGGACAGCCTGGGTGAAAGCGCCGTCGGAGTCGTCAACTCCATGCAATATTCCGAGGCCCACAACTCGCCTGAAAACAAGGCCTATACCGCCGCCTTTGCCAAGGCCTATCCCGGCATGCGCCCCGGTTACATGTCGGTGGCAGGTTTTGACGGCATGCAGCTGATTGCCAAGACGCTGGAAAAAACCGCTGGCGACTCGGACGGTGACAAGTTCATGTCTGCGGCAAAAGGCATGGCCTGGACCAGCCCGCGCGGCCCCATCAGCATCGATCCGCAGACCCGCGACATCATCCAAACCATTTACATCCGCAAGGTGGAAAAGGTAGCCGGCAAGCTGCAGAACGTCGAGTTCGACCAGGTCGCCAACTTCAAAGACCCCGGCAAGCAATGACCGTTTTATTCGATGGCATTGCCTCGGGCATGCTGCTGTTCCTGATCAGCGTGGGCCTGTCGGTCACGCTGGGGCTGATGAACTTTGTCAACCTCGCCCACGGCGCCTTTGCCATGGTGGGCGGCTATGTCTGCGTCACGCTGCTCAACCGCCTGGGCCTGCCGTTTCTGCTGTCTCTCCCGCTGGCCGCACTGGCCACGGCGGCCGTGGGCGTGCTGCTGGAGCGCCTGCTGTACCGCCGCCTATACGGAGCCACGCACCTGGACCAAGTGCTTTTTTCCATCAGCCTGGTGTTCATGTCCATGGCCGCGGCCAGCTACTTCTTTGGCGCCAACCAGCAGCCCTTGTTGTTGCCGGAATTCCTGCGCGGCCAGTTCAAGCTGCCGGGTCTGGACATGGGCGTGTACCGTTTGTTCCTGATCGTGGTGAGCGGCCTGATTGCCTGGGGCCTGCAGGCCCTGGTGAGCGGCACGCGCTTTGGTGCGCAGCTGCGCGCCTCGGTGGACAACCCGCGTGCCGCGCGCGGCGTAGGTATCAACGTGGAGCGCATCTTCACGCTGACCTTTGCTCTGGGGACGGCGCTGGCCGGCCTGGGCGGCGCCATGGGAGTGGAGATGCTAGGGCTGGACCCGGGCTTTCCGGTGAAGTACGTGGTGTACTTTTTGATCGTGGTGGCCGTGGGCGGCAGCGGCAGCATCACCGGCTCGCTGGTGGCCTCGCTGATTCTGGGTGTGGTGGATGTGGCGGGCAAGTACTACGTGCCAGAGATCGGCTCCTTCCTGATTTACGCGGTGATGGTGGTGACGCTGGTGTTCCGTCCGCAAGGCCTGTTTGGCCGCAAGGCTGTGCGTTAAGGCGCTGCAAAGGAATCTCATGCAAACCGCTACTTTGATGAATAACGTCGCCAACAACGTCGCCGTGACGCAACTGAAAAACGCCGACCGTTGGCAAGCTCCCGAGTTCGTGTTCTGGCTGCTGCCCATCGCCGCCTACTTTGTCTTCCCCGACAACCTGGTGCTTCTAACACAGATGGCGATTACCGCACTTTTCTGCATCTCGCTGGACCTGATCCTGGGCTACGCGGGCATCGTCTCGCTGGGTCATGCCGCCTTCTTCGGCCTGGGTGCCTACACCGCCGGCCTGCTGGCGGCCAATGGCTGGGGCGAACCCTTGAGTGGCTTGGCTGTCGCCGCGCTGGTGAGTGCCGCACTCGGCCTGCTCACCAGCCTCTTGGTGCTGCGCGGCGCGGACCTGACGCGGCTGATGGTGACGCTGGGCGTGGCCATGATGCTGTTTGAGCTGGCCAACAAGATGACCTGGCTGACCGGTGGCGTCGATGGCCTGCAAGGAATGGAGGTGCAACCGGTGTTGGGCATGTTCCGCTTTGACATGGTGGGCAAGACGGCCTTCTGGTATGCGCTGGTCGTGCTGTTTCTGCTGTTTTGGGCCGCGCGCAAGCTGGTGCACAGCCCGTTTGGCCTGGGCCTCAAGGGCATACGCCTGAATGTGGCACGTATGCCGGCGCTTGGTGCGCCGGTGAACATGCGCCTGGCTGCCGTCTACACCATTGGTGCGGCCTATGCCGGTGTGGCCGGTGCGCTGATGGCGCAGACCACGCAGTTTGTGGCGCTGGATGTGCTGTCCTTTAACCGCTCGGCCGAGCTGCTGCTGATCCTGGTGTTGGGCGGCTCGGGTAGCCTATATGGCGCCCTCATCGGCACCGTCGTGTTCATGTCGGCCCACCATGTGCTGTCGGACATGAACCCCGAATACTGGCAGTTCTGGCTCGGTGCCCTGCTGCTGGCGATTGTGCTGTTTGCCCGCGATGGCGTGATGGGCGGCCTGCGCCGTGCCGCTGCGCGCCTGGGCCTGGGTGCAAACCAGGGAGTGGCCCAATGAACTACGCACTGCAAACCCAAAAACTGGTGAAAAAGTTTGGTGGCTTTGTCGTCACCAACGATGTGAGCCTGAAGGTCGAAGCCGGTGCGCGCCACGCACTCATCGGCCCCAATGGCGCAGGCAAAACCACGCTGATCAATCTGCTGACCGGCTTTCTGGAACCCAGCAGCGGCTCCGTGCTGCTGCAGGGCCAGGAGGTGACGAATCTGGCGCAGCACCAGCGCGTCAAGCGCGGCCTGGCCCGCACCTTCCAGATCAACCGATTGTTCTCGGAGCTCACGGTGCTGGAGTCGGTGGTGCTGGCGGTGAACGAACGCCTGGGTCTGAGCGCCAAATTCTGGAAACCGGTGGGCGCCCACACGCAAGCGATTGAAGAAGCGGCCGAACTGCTGCGTACCTTGAGGCTACTGGACGTGGCCCACGAGCAGACGCGCAACCTGGCCTATGGCCGGCAGCGCCTGATCGAAATTGCGCTGGCTCTTGCCGCCAAACCTTCGGTGCTGCTGTTGGACGAACCGGCAGCCGGAGTGCCCACTTCGGAAAGCCGCGAGCTGTTCGAATCCATCGCCGCCCTGCCGCGGGATGTGACCATTCTGCTGATCGAGCACGACATGGACCTGGTGTTCCGCTTTGCCGACACCATCTCGGTGCTGGTCAGCGGCGCGCTGCTCACCCAAGGCACGCCACAAGAAATTGCCAACGACCCCCGGGTCAAAGAGGTGTACCTCGGAGAAGCCGCCCATGTCTGAATTGCTCACTCTTGAAAACGTCTGGGCCGGCTACGGCGAGGCCATCGTGTTGGAGGGCATCTCCTTGCAGCTCAAGGCCGGCGACAGCCTCTCGCTCTTAGGCCGCAACGGCATGGGCAAGAGCACGCTCTTGTCCACGCTGATGGGCGCCGCCCGCTTCCACAAGGGTTCCATGCGCTGGCAGGGCCGGGACCTGGCGGCAGTGAAACCCCATGCCCGCGCGCATCTGGGTCTGGGCTGGGTGCCGCAGGAGCGCGACATTTTCCCGTCGCTGTCGGTGGAAGAAAACCTGAGCGTGGTGCAGACCAAGGGCCACTGGGATTTGCAAAAGATTTACGCCATGTTCCCGCGCCTGCAGGAGCGCCGCGCCAATATGGGCAACCAGCTTTCGGGCGGCGAGCAGCAGATGCTGGCCATAGGCCGCGCACTCATGCTCAACCCGCAACTGCTGCTCCTGGACGAGCCGCTGGAAGGCCTGGCGCCACTGATCGTGCAGGAGCTCTTGAGCATCATCCAGCGGCTCACCGAAGAAAGCGGCATAGCCGTGATTCTGGTGGAGCAGCATGCGCGCCAGATCCTGCCGCTGACCCAACAGGCGCTGGTGCTGGAGCGGGGAAAAGGCGTCTACCTGGGCCCGGCCCAATCACTGCTGATGAATAGCGCCCTGCTCGACAGCTGGCTGGGCGTTGCTGCCCACTAAAGTGCCCCTTGGCGCGCCCATTGATGCCATCACAAAGAGACACCATGAAAGCCATAGACATCATCCACGCCGAACACCGCGCCCTGGGCGCTGTGGTGCAAGCCTTCCACCATGTGCTGGACAGCATCCACAGCGGCGCCAAACAGCCCGACTTTGTGCTGCTGAACGCACTGATCGAATACATCACCGAAGTGCCAGACAAGCTGCACCATCCCAAGGAGGACGAGGTGCTGTTCGTCAAGATTCTGGAAGTGGTGCCAGAGGCTGCTGCACTGATTGCCAAGCTGCAGGACGACCACGTCAAGGGCGAGCAAAGCACCCGCCATCTGCGGGAAGCCCTGCGCGCCTACCAGGCCGCCGGCGCAACAGGTTTTCCCGAGTTCGAGTCCGTGGCCCTGCGCTACATAGACTCCACCTGGAAGCACATCAGCCTGGAAGAAAAAGCGCTTCTGCCCATGGCGGTGCAGCGACTGGCGCCTGAGGACTGGGCCGGTATCGATGCCGCCTTTGAAGCCAACAAAGACCCCTGGTCCGGCCCCACCGGCGAGTTCCGCGCGCTGTTCACAAAAATTGTGAATCTGGTGCCAGCGCCCTATGGCTTGGGCCCGGAATAAGCAACACAGCAATGGATGCGCATCGCCAGGACTGGGTAGCGTCGAGAATTTTTGCGCCTTTAGGACGCAAACTGCAGTGCCATGGCGGCCTGGGCGCTGGCCTGCTGCGACAGCTGTGCAAAAAATTCACCCTGGCCCTTGGTGTCCAGCCACTGACCATCGACTAGGTGGTAATGGTAGCCACCAGCCTTGGCCGCCAGCCAGACTTCTTGCAGCGGCTTTTGCAGATTGATGACGATCTGGCTGCGATTGGGAAAGGTCAAGGTGATCATGCCGCCCGTCCTCTGGTTGTCGATGTCGGCGTCGCTTTCGTCGTTCATCCGGTCGCATGTCGCCTCCACGGCTTTGAGCAGTTTTTCGGCTTGATCCAGATAGTCGAGGTCGGTCATAATTTCACCATGTTGATCACAAAGCAAATTCTAGTCCGCGCGCTGTTCCTTGGCTTGGTGGGGCTGAATCTGGTGGCCTGCGGGCAGACCGGAGCGCTTTACCTGCCCACGCCGCCGACCGCTGCGGCACCGAAATAATTGCGCCAGGCGCCGCTCCAACGACGCTGCACGCGCCAGCCCAGCAAAATCCCAAGGATCAGCGCATAGACCGCCACCTCGGCAAAGTTATTCTTGCCCGCACGCATCCAGAAGAAATGCAGCAGCGCCAGCCCGGCCACGGCATAGACCAGCCGGTGCATAGCCTGCCAGCGCTTGCCGCCCAGGGCCTTGATGGCGCGGTTGAACGAGGTGAGCGCCAGCGGTGTCAGCAGAACAAAGGCGCTAAAACCCACCAGAATAAACGGCCGCTTGGCAATGTCACGGGCAATGTCCGCGACTTCAAAGCCCATGTCAAACCAGGCATAGGCCAGCAGATGCAGCACCACGTAAAAATACACAAACAAACCGGCCATGCGCCGCAGCCGCGCCAGCGCAGTGAGGCATAGAACGGTGCGCAGCGGCGTGATCGCCAACACCAGACACAGGGCGCGCAGGGTCCAGTCGCCCGTGGAGCGCACCAGCGCCTCGGCCGGATTGGCACCTAACCGATCGGTCAAGGCGGCAAACACCAGCCACAGAAACGGCAGGCAGGACAGAATGAACCAGACCGGTTTACCCCATGGGCTGGACAGCCCACGATTGACAAGAGCGCGCATGGCAATCATCAGTAAAACTTTTTCAGGTCCATGCCGGCATAAAGCTGACCCACCTGGGCTTCATAGCCGTTGAACATCAGGGTCTTGGTCTTCTTGGCAAACAGGCCGCCGTCGCCGATGCGGCGTTCGCTGGCCTGGCTCCAGCGGGGGTGGTCCACGTTCGGATTGACGTTGGAATAAAAGCCGTATTCATTGGCCGCCGCCTTGTTCCAGGCCGTGCCCGGCTGCTTGTCGGTAAAGCGGATCTTGACAATGCTTTTGCCGCTCTTGAAGCCATATTTCCAGGGCACCACCAGGCGCACCGGCGCGCCGCTCTGGTTGGGCAGCACCTCGCCATACATGCCAAAACCCAGCAGCGTCAGCGGGTGCATGGCCTCGTCCAGGCGCAGGCCCTCCACATAGGGCCAGTCCAGCACGCGCGAGCCGACAAAGGGCATGGTCTTGGGGTCGGCCAGACTGACAAACTCCACATACTTGGCGCTGCCCAGGGGCTCGACCTTGCGTATCAGTTCGGCCAGCGAATAGCCCACCCAGGGAATCACCATGGACCAGCCCTCGACGCAGCGCATGCGGTAAATCCGCTCCTCCAGGGGGCTGAGCTTGAGCAGATCTTCCAGTGCAAACTTGCCCGGCTTCTTGACCATGCCTTCTATCTCCACACTCCAAGGGCTGGTCTTCAGCGTGTGGGCGTTGGCCGCCGGGTTGGCCTTGTCGGTGCCGAACTCGTAGAAATTGTTATAGCTGCTGGCGTCCTTGTAGGGCGTGACCTTGTCCATGGTGAACGCGCCTTCCACCTTGGACAGGCTGGCGTTCAGGGCCGCCAACTTGCCAGGGCGAGCGCCCCATGCCGATTCGGCAAGCGCATCGCGCGCGGCCCAGGAGGCCAGGCCGGAACCGGCCGTCAGTGCGGCGATGCCCTTGAGCAACTCACGCCTACGGTTGTAGACGCTTTGGGGCGTAATCTCGCTAGAGACTGGGTGCTTGAAACCGTCGCTTGAGGATTGGATGAGCATGGATGTTTCCTTTGTTCACCGTTGGTCCGCCTGGCGCAGAAATTCTTACAGTGAAGATGCGGAATAAAACGGTTTGCCAAAACTACCATGTCCGCCTTGGGCCGCCTAGGCGTAGGGACAAAAAAATAGCGGGTCACTCTCTCAGAGGACCCGCCACGTGGGGCGAAGCTGGCAAACACCGGCTCCACATCCGGAGCCCTGTTGCCTGAACCGTGCTTAGTGCAGACCGGCGATGTAGTCGCTGACCGCCTTGATTTCGCGGTCATTGAGTTTGGCAGCCACTTGCGTCATCTGGATGCTGTTCATGCGCACGCCGTCACGGAAGGCCGTGAGCTGGGCTTGCGCATATTCCGCATTCTGTCCGGCCAGACGCGGGTACTGAGCCGGAATGCCAGCGCCATTGGGGCTATGGCAACCGGCGCAGGCGGGCACCTGGCGATCGGCAATGCCGCCGCGGTAAATGCGCTCACCCAGGGTCACCAGGTCCTTGTCCTTGGAGAAACCTGGCTTGGATGTCTTGCCGCTGACCCAGTAGGCAATGTTCTTCATGTCCTCTTCGGACAGGGTCGATGCAAAGCCCAACATGATGGGATTGGCGCGCTTGCCGGCCTTGAACTCGGTCAACTGCTTGACCAGGTATTCAGGGTGCTGCTGCGCCAGTTTGGGATAAATGGGCAGGATGGAATTGCCGTCCGGGCCATGGCAAGCGGCGCACACGGCGCCAAAACTGGCTTCCCCTTTGGCTAGGTCCGGCTTGTACTTGGCCGGCGCGGCCTCGTTGGCCACGGCCGAGAATGAAAATGCGGCCATCAAGCCGGCGACGATCAAGGGTGCAATCAACTTCATATGGTGTGGTTTCTTAGAAGCAAAACTGAGCCATTCTACAATGGCGCTTTGGGTTTACCGTATCTATCCATGTCCACTTCTCCAAACCCAAGCCAAACGGCCGTCCCTGCCGCTGCCAAAACAGCTCCCGAAAAGTCCGCCGCCGCTGTGGCCATGGGCTGGTTGCACACCGCCAAATTTTTGACCACCGCACCGCAATTGCATTTTTTGCCAGAGCTCAACGTTCCGGAAATTGCCTTTGTCGGGCGCTCCAACGCCGGAAAGTCCACCTGCATCAACACGCTGACGCAGCAAAAGCAGCTGGCCTTTGCCTCCAAGAAGCCGGGCCGCACCCAGCACATCAACCTGTTTTCGCTGGGCAAGCAGGGCATCATGGATGCGGTGCTGACCGATCTTCCCGGCTACGGCTATGCGGCAGTGCCCAAGCAAGACAAGATCCGCTGGCAACAGGTGATGGCCAATTACCTGGTCAGCCGCGAGAATTTAATGGGCATTGTGCTGATGTGCGATCCGCGCCACGGCATGACCGAGCTGGACGAAATCTTGCTCGAAGTGATACGCCCACGCGTGGAGGAAGGCCTGAAGTTCCTGATCGTGCTGACCAAGTCCGATAAGCTGACCCGCGCCGAGGCGACCAAGGTGCTGTCCATCACCAAGCTGCAGGCCGGTGGCGGCGATGTCATGCTGTTCTCGGCGCCCAAGCGACAGGGCATTGAAGAAGTGGCGCAACTGCTTTACAAATGGGCCCATCCGGAAGGCAAAAAAGCGCTCCCGACAAACGCCATTGCCATCACCGAAATCGAAGAAGAAGTGCCACCGGAGTTTCCGGAAGCAGACTGAGCGCAGTACGCAAAGTGTTCTCGCAGAGCGGCGAAGCCACAAGCGTGGGGGCACAGTTAATACGGCGGAGTTTCTCCGTTGGGCCGGTCCTTGAAGCGCTTGTGGACCCAGTAATACTGGGCCGGCATGCTGTCGATATAGGACTGCAGGCGCAGGTTCATCAACGCCGTATCGGCCAGTGCATCGGCCGTGGGGAAGTCTTTCCAGGCTGGCAACACCTCGATGTCATAGCCCTCGGCCGTTAGGCGCGCCAAGAGCGGCACCACCTTGGCCCGGCTTAGGCGGGCAAAGCGAGATAAGGACGGCACGGTGCAGGCCTGCACGCCATAGAACGGCACAAACACCGACTCCTCCGGCCCGAAATTCATGTCCGGCAGCAGGTAAAGCGGCTCACCCGCCTTGAGGGCGGCGATGATGGGCTTGACACCCTCTATGCGCCTGAACAGTCGCACCCCGCCAAAGCGCTGGCGTCCCTGCAGAATCCAGGCATCTGCCTCTGCGTTGGCCTGATCCGTATAAATGGTGGTGAAGTGCCGGGGCAGTTGCTGGGTGATGGCGGTCCAACCGGCATCCAGGCCGACAAAATGCGGCGCAAAAATCACCGTGGGCGCGCTGCCATGCAACTCATGCACGGCACCGGTCAGGCGCAGCCGCCGTTGGATGGTGTCTGGGTCGGCATGCCAGAGCCAGCCGCGGTCCAGCCAGGCCTTGGCAAAATTCACAAAGTGCTGCCGGGCGCAGGCGCGGACCTGGGCCTCGCTCCACTGCGGAAAACACAGGCGCAAATTGGTGAACACCACGCGACGGCGCGAGCCCACCACCAGATACAGCACCCAGCCCAGGACCACACCCAAGGCCCGCACCCAGGACAGAGGCAAGCGGCGGGTCCAAGCCACCAACGCCAGTGTGAAGCGCGTCATGCGCCCATCCCCTTGGGCTTTTTGTAACGGGCATAGCCCCACAAATACTGCTGGGGCTTTTGCAGAATCAGCAATTCCATGGCGCGGTTGATCTGCGCCGCGGCCACTCCCATGTCCGTAGAAAGCACAAGCGCCAGCGGTGATACATGCACCACGTAGCCCCGTCCCCAGGAAAGGCGCTCGCCCCAGGCCACCAGCACCACAGCGCCGGTTTGCAAGGCCAATCTTGCCGACAAGGTCATGGTGTAGGCCGGCTTGTCAAAAAATGGCGCCCAGACGCCCAGCCCCTCGGGTGGCACCTGGTCCGGCAGCAGGCCCACACATTGGCCGCTTTTTAGCGCCTTGATCAGTTGCTTGACGCCCGCCATCGTGGTCGATGCGGTGGCCAGGCCGGGGCGTTGGCGCGAGGCCTGCACCACCTTCTGCAACCAGGCCTTGCGCGGCGGCCTAAACAACACCGTCATGGGCTTGCCGACGGCTCCAAAACGCGCGGCATAGGCCTGGGCCGTGATCTCAAAACAGCCCAGGTGCGGGGTCAGAAAAACAATCCCCTTGGCCTGCGCCAGCGCCGCTTCCACATGCTCGGCGCCATCCCAGAACACCGGCACCGGCCGACCCAGCCACAGGCGCGGCAGCTCGGCAATCAAGCGTCCAGACTCGCCCACGGCAGCCATCCAGTGGCTGCGCCGTACTCCGGCCAGGGCCGCGTTTTCAAGGAAACGGCGACGGTAATCGGCAGAGCCCAAGAACGCGATCCAGCCCAACAGCCAGCCACAGGCCTGCAGGGCCCACAGCGGGGCATGCGAAAGCAGTCGAAACAAAACAGTCATTGCTGGGATAAGATAGGGGCGTGTCGCTGAGTTACAGAACTACTTGCAGGGCGATACACACGAGGGCTTTCTTGTAAGAGGTCGCCATTGTGCCTTGCCAATAGAGGCAAATCTGCTAAAGCGTTCGCTGCAAGCCCGAAAGCCCAAGCAACGCGCCTTGTTGAACTTTTGGAGAAACTTTATGGCGAACGACTTTCTTTTCACTTCCGAATCCGTATCAGAGGGCCACCCCGACAAGGTAGCCGACCAGATTTCCGATGCCATACTGGACGCGATCTTCAAGCAGGACCCCAAGTCCCGCGTCGCGGCCGAGACCCTGACCAACACCGGTCTGGTCGTGCTGGCGGGTGAAATCACCACCAATGCCCATGTGGACTACATCCAGGTGGCGCGCGACACCATCAAGCGCATAGGCTACGACAACACCGAATACGGCATCGACTACAAGGGCTGCGCAGTGCTGGTGGCCTACGACAAGCAATCCAACGACATCGCCCAGGGCGTGGACCATGCCTCAGACGACCACCTCAACACCGGCGCCGGTGACCAGGGCCTGATGTTCGGCTACGCCTGCGACGAAACCCCCGAGCTGATGCCCGCGCCGATTTATTACGCCCACCGCCTGATGGAGCGCCAGGCCCAGTTGCGCAAGGACGGCCGCCTGCCCTTTTTGCGCCCGGACGCCAAGAGCCAGGTCACCATGCGCTATGTGGACGGCAAGCCGCACAGCATTGACACGGTAGTGCTGTCCACCCAACACAGCCCGGACCAATCCGAAGACCAGCACCACATGAAGGCCAGCTTTACCGAGGCCATCATCGAAGAGATCATCAAGCCCGTGCTGCCCAAGGAATGGCTGCAAAACACCCGCTACCTGGTGAACCCCACCGGCCGTTTCGTGGTCGGTGGCCCACAGGGCGACTGCGGCCTGACCGGACGCAAGATCATTGTCGATACCTACGGAGGCGCCTGCCCGCACGGTGGCGGCGCATTCTCCGGCAAGGACCCGTCCAAGGTCGACCGCTCGGCCGCCTATGCCGCCCGCTATGTGGCCAAGAACGTGGTGGCCGCCGGTCTGGCCAAGCAATGCCAGGTACAGGTGGCCTATGCCATTGGCGTGGCCCAGCCCATGAACATCACGGTCTACACCGAAGGCACCGGCGTGATCCCCGATGACCAGCTGTCTGCACTGGTGGCCGAGCACTTCGACCTGCGGCCCAAGGGCATCATCCAGATGCTGGATCTGCTGCGCCCGATCTACGAAAAGACCGCTGCCTATGGCCACTTCGGCCGCGAAGAGCCCGAGTTCACTTGGGAACGCACCGACAAAGCCGCAGCGCTGCGTGCAGCAGCAGGGCTATGAGCCGAAGGACTCGTAGACAATAGGACCCATGAAACTTCAGACACAACGCTTTATTGACCGCTGGGTGGGCCAGCTGCTGTGCGGCGTGGTGTCTGCCTGGGTGCGCTTCACCGGGCTGTTTACCGGCCCGGCCCAGCCGATCCAGAATCCCAAAAATATTCTGGTGATCCTGCTGTCGGAGATGGGCAGCATCGTGCTGGCCGGCCCGATGTTTGCCCAGCTGCGCCGCAATTACCCCGGCGTTCACATCCACATCCTGCAGCTCAAGAAGAACCAGGAAGTGTCCAAACTGCTGCAACTCACCAACCCCGAATACATGCACAGCCTGGATGACAGTTCCGGCGGCAAACTGCTGCGGGACATCCTGTCCATCAGCGCCAAGATGCGCGCGCTGGGCCTGGATGCGGTGATCGACTGCGAACTGTTTTCCCGCGTCAGCGCCCTGCTCTCGTTCAGCACCGGCGCGCCGCTGCGCGTGGGCTATACGCCGCACACGCAAGAAGGCCTGTACCGCGGCAGCTTTATCAATCAGGCCATTCCCTACAACCCGTATCAGCACATCAGCAAGCAGTTTCTGTCGCTGGTGGATGGTCTGCAGTCTGCTGGCAGCACGCCGCGCAACAAGGCCGCAGCGATTCGCGAACTGCCAACAGACACAGAACTCAGCGTGAACTTTTCGGCGGAGGAACTCCAGGCTTACCGCTCCAAGCTGCACTCCGATCACCCGGTCACGACTTCCCGCAAGCTGGTGCTGATGTATGCCGGTGGCGGCATCCTGCCCGAGCGTGCCTGGCCGGCCGCCCACTATGCGCGTGTGGCCCAGGGCCTGTGCGCTGCGGGATTTGCCGTCGGTTTGATCGGTCTGAAGGACGACGCCCAGCTGGCCAAGGATCTGCTGGTGCAAATCCACAGCGATGCCTGTCTGGACCTCACCGGCTATACGCGCAGCATTCGCGAGCTGCTGATGCTGTTCCATGCCTCCGAGTTGCTGATCACCAACGACGGTGGGCCTGGCCACTTCGCCACGCTCACGCCGATCCAGACCATGGTGTTTTTCGGCCCCGAAACCGGCAAGCTCTATGGCCCGCTGGGCTCACGCAACACCGTTCTGGAAAGCGGCATTGCCTGCTCGCCCTGCCTGTCGGCGTACAACCACCGACTGACCTTTTGCGACGGCGACAACCAGTGTCTCAAGCGCATTGCGCCCGACCCGGTGCTGGACCAGGCCCTGCACTTTTTACAGGGCACGGCGCCAGCGCTATGAGTGAATCCGCTTCTCTGTCAGGCCGCGTGCTGGCGCTGCTGCGCTGGCTGGAAAATTTCCGCTACATCAAGTTCGGCATCGTAGGCGCCAGCGGCACCGTGGTTAATTTGCTGGTGCTGCATCTGGGCCATGAATACCTGTTTACCGCCATTGAACCGGTGGGCAGCAAGCCCTATGCCTCACTGGCCCTGGCCATCACCATTGCCACGCTCAACAACTTTAGCTGGAACCGGCTCTGGACCTGGTCGGACCGCGTCAAGGCCGAGGCAATGGTGCTGCACACCGACCCACTGCATCCCAGCCCCGGTCAACTCGGACGCGAATTTGGCAAATACGCCGCTGCCTCCGGTTTTGGCAGCGCCTTGCAATACGTGCTGACGCTGTTGCTGTCGGGCTCCATGGATTACCGCATCGCCAATGTGATTGCCATCGTGGTGGCAAGCGTGAGCAACTTTTTGGCCAACGACAAATGGACCTTCAAGCGCCGCAGCTAGGCCTCGCCAGCAACCCCACAGCGCAACCCGCCATGTCCCTGCTGCGCACCTTGTTACGACCGGCCGTGCTGTGGCCGACCCTGCTGCTGCTGATCGTCGCCCTGTACCTGTGGGGTCTGGGCGGACCCTACGCCCCCACCAATGGCGACGAGATGGTCTATATCCATATCGCCCGCATGACTGCCGAATCCGGACACTGGCTGCCCCTGCAAAGTGAGCTGGTGGGCATGCGCAATACCAAGCCACCGCTGCTGATCTGGCAGGCCATCGTCGCCAGCGGCTGGGGCGCTCACTGGAGCCTGCTGGCGCTGCGCCTGCCCGCCGTCGTCTACAGCTTTGCCACGGCCGCCCTGCTGGCGTTTTTTGCCTGGCGCATCAGCGGCAAGCGCAGCACCGGTTTTTTGGCGGCCGTGCTTTATCTGCTGTACTTCTCCACCTTTCGCTATGGCCGGGTATATCTGACCTCGGCCCCCGAAACCTTCTGGCTGGCCCTGCCGATGTGGTGGGTGTTGTGGCTGAGGCTACGCGCTAGCGCACCAGGAGCAGTGGCGCCAACGCGTATCGGCTGGCTGGCCTACACCCTGTTCGGCATCGCCATGGGCCTGGGCTCGGCCTACAAGTCCTTTGCCCTGATTGCACCCGCCAGCGCGGCGCTCTGGTGCGCCATTCTCTGGGGTGAGCCGCGCCTGGACTGGAAAACCCTGTGGCGCACCACGGCAGGGGTGGCCTGGTGCGCCCTGCTAGGCCTTGGACTTTTTTGCCTTTGGTTTGTGCTCGACCCCAACCCGGCCGCCGTCTGGCAGGAGTTTGTGCTGGCGGAAAATGCCGGCAAGCTGTCCAACAGCATGGGTTACTGGCAGAACGCCTGGAATGGCCCCTATCCGATGTGGACACAGCTGCTGGCCTACCCGGTCAATGCCGGGCTACTGGCGCTGACCGGCCTGGGCTTTTGCTGGCTGGTCGTCCAGCGCGGGCTGCGCATCAGCAGCTACCGTGGCCTGACCGCAGCCCACAAAGTGCTGCTCGCCTGGCTCCTGGTCTGGCTGATCGTGTTCACCATCCCCAGCCAACGCTCCGAGCGTTATGTGATTCCGGCCGTGCCGGCCCTGGCCATCGCCATGGCCTTGTTGTGGCAACAGATAGGCCGAGTCTGGTCACTGGCCACGCTGCTATTGCTTGCTCCGGCCCTGGTGCTGCTGGCGCGCATTGCCTGGGTCATTGGCGCGATGGATGTTGGCTCGCCGCTGCTGGCCCGACTGACGCTGCTGGTGTCCGGCTTGGGCCTGCTGGCGGTGGCCCTGGGCTTGTTCAATGCCCGCTGGACGCGCAATGCCAGTCTGGTGGCCTGTGCGGCAGTCTACGCCAGCTTTGGCCTGATGGTCTCGCCGCTATCGCACCCGAATACCGACTATTCAGAGGCCGTACACGCGCAGCTGGCTGGCAAGCGCGTGGCCGTGCCCAATGGCTTTACCGGCCAGTTTGAGCACTACCGATTTGTCCTGCCCGGCGCGCGCACCACACCGTATGACGCCGAGGGACGAAACACCGGCGAGCTGTACCCGGACATGGCGCCAGCCGAGCGGCTGCAGCGTCTGCTCACCGAATTTGACGCCGTGGTCTGGCTGCAGGACAACGAAGATCAGGAACAAGCCACCTGCCTGCCTACCTGTCAGCTCTTAGCACAGCGCTGGCATGTGAAGAGCCGCCACAAATCGGGCGAGGTCACGCTGGACAACCTGTGGTACCCGCAGGAATGGCTGTTCAGCCGCGAATGGCTGCTGGTGAAGACTGCGCCCTGACAGTAAATATTGCTAGCGTCGCCAGCGTTGGTACAGGGCGCGCAACGAAGCGATGTGCAGCGCCGACCACAACCAGGGGTCCAGCAAGGCGTCCCAAAGATTGCCGCTGGGCAGGCGCGTGGCGGCAAACATCAGCAGCGCCAGCGGTGCGACCCAAATTTCCGGCCCCGCAGCGACCGTCGTTTTTCCACGCAGCACCCAGGGCAGCAGGCTCAAAGCCATCAGGCCCAGCAGCAGCGCCGGGCTAAAACCCCAGGAATAAATCTGCACCGGCAAAAGGGCAAAAGCATCCAGCAACAGCGCATAGCCCAAGCCTACAGCAGCCATCAGCCACCAGCCATTGGCCACGGCCACAGAACGCCTCCAGGAGACGATTGGCACGGGGAACAGCAAACGTCGCAACAGCCACAGCGAGACCAGCATGGCCGACAGGCTGGGCGCGTGGAAGGCCAGGCCCAACCAGTAGTCGGGCGATTTTTGCCCTGGCACCAGCGTCCACAGTGCCAGTGCGAGCGCCAACGCGCGCCGCAGCGCCAGTGGCAGACGGTATGTCAGGGCTGCGCCTAGCAGCGCCAGCACCAGGGCCCAACCCAGCGAAAGCCCCAGGCGCATGACCCAGCCCACGGGCAAGGCCGGAGCGGCATCCGTCCCTAACTGGCTCCAAAGACTCAAGTACCCGCTCATGGTTTGCCCCCCGCGCCAAAGCGCTGCCAGGCAATACTGCGCCTATGGTCGGTATAGCTCACCCATAGCGAGCCATCGGCCCAGGCTACTGCCGGGTACGAATATTCGTCGTCGGTGCCGCCATGGGCCAGTGGCTGCAAAAGCGTCCAATGCACGGCATCGGTCGAGCGGCTCAGATCCAGCAGGTTGCGTGCGTGGGGCGAGCTGTTGTGTGTCAGCACCATCTGCCCCGGCGAGAGCGCCATGCCTGATACGGCGGCGTCCGGATTCACCAACGCCAGGTCCGGCAGGTCGCTCCAATGCCGGCCAGAGTCCAGGGTTTGCACCGCGGTGATATGTCCGTCCGGCCTGTGGTCGCGCATCAGCGCCGTCCATTGGCTAGGAGTCTGCGCCAACAGTGTGGGCTGCAGCAGGTAAGGTCGCCGCGACATGCGCACCATGCCCAAAAACTCGCCCTGCCGGTCAAAGCGCAAGGCCACAGGGTATTTTTTTCCGATCTCGAAATGCACCGGCAGAATCATGCCGCCGTCGGCCAGAGGCAGCGGTACATTGCGCACCAGAAAGCTGATATTCCATAGCCAGGACAGCGGCAACACCCGGTCCGGCACCAGCACCAGCTTGTCCAGGGTGTTGTCCGCGCTGCTTTGCACCAGGTGCAGGATGCGCCCCGCTGCCCAACCGCCCCAGCCGGTAGCCACCACAAACAGATGCACCCGACCGGACGCGTCCAGCCAGGCCACCGGATTGCCCAGCCGCCGCAGCCCGAAGTCCAGCTGCGCGCCCATTGTGTGCCGGTCCACCACATAGCGGGCGGGCAACCAGCGCTGGGTGGCGCGGTCAAACTGCGAGGCTGCTATTTGCACATTGGGCGCGCTCTCGCGGTCGCCGGCAAACCAGAAGGCGGTGAGCGCGGCCGCGTGGCCTACGGGCATGGCCAAGAGATTGCTGGCATGGGCCGCCAAAGCGCCTTCGGGCATGGGTATTTTCCCGGCCGCCACCGGCTTGAGCAAGCTGGCGTCCACGCCTTGGGCTCCCGCCGGAAACAGCGCTTGTGCAACGGCCGGTGCCGGCGGACGCTGCCAAAGGTCGAGCAGCAAAGCCAGGGCCACCAACAGCAGTGCCGCCAGGCCACGGCCTAAAGGCGCCCGCAAGAATGAAGTCAAGCTCATGCCCGCCCGGCATCTGGCGCATGGGCCGTGAGTAGCTCCGCCATGGCCTGCGCCTGTCCATCCGGCAGTGCCCCCAGTGCCTGTACCACACCGGCACGGTTGACGGCGGGCTGGTTCTGACTGACTTTCCACTTGCCAGCCCAATGCGTCACCTCAATCGAAATGCCCACCACGGCCTTGAGCATGGCATCGGTGTAATCGCGCGGTGCATCGTCCACGGCCCAGGGTTTGGCCGAAGCACGCTCCTGTTGCTGGGTGATTTGCGTGACTTGCTCTCTCACCCAGGCGGCATCGTCATGCACGCGCAACAGGCCGCGGGCCTGCACCACGACATAGTTCCAAGTTGGCACCACCTTGCCATGCTCCTGCTTGGTCGGGTACCAGCCGGGGCTGATGTAATGCTGCGGCCCCTGAAAAATCACCAGCACCGGCGTCTCCAGCCGGGTCTCGCGCCATAGCGGATTAGCCCGCGCCACATGGCCCACCAGCGTGCCCAAGGGGCCCAGGCCTACGCGCAAGAGCATGGGAATCTGGTCGGCCACCAGACCGGCGTCGCTCAGGGTGACCAGGGTGCTTAAGGGCTGGCTTGTCACCAGGGCCTGCAGCACGTCCAGGCGGGTTTCTTCGAAGTGTTGCGGTTGGTACATGTTTAGTGGTGCTCAATGCTCAGTTCGGCGCGGGGCTGCCAGTCGGCCGCAGGGGCGTCTGTTTTGACATCGCCTAGAAACAAGCGTTCGGAGGGCAATTGTCGCGCAGTCAGGTAATCACGCACGGCAATGCTGCGATTCAGTGCCAGTTCGCGCACCGTATCTTCATCCACCGCCATGCTGGCCAGCAACAGCGCCTGCATTTCGGCAGCGCTCAAGTCCTTGACCAGGCCCAGCAGATTGCGCGGCTTTTTGACGCCGGAGCNGCGGTAGACTTCTTNCAGCAGGGCCGGGGATTCTTGCGGCGTCACATAGTCCACGGCCGTGACGTCCTTGCCTGAGGTCGCCGCCGCACGGCGCTTTTCAGCCAGCAACAGGCCCTGCAAACGCTCGCGTCGGATGGCATCCGCCTCCCGCTCCAGGCTGGCCGTTCCGACCACGGTGAGGCGCAGACCGGGCTTGTCGCGCAGGGCCTGGGCCACGCTGTCCAGTCCTTGCAGCCCGGCCGCGGCAACGCGGGCCGTGCCGGCATCAAACACCACGTTGCTGAGTTCGTCGACAGCGCCTTCGCCGCCCAGCAAGCCACGGATCAGGCTAAAGGGCGAGGTCAAGGCCTTGGCGACGATATTGCCGACCACCTTCCAGATCAGCGGCCAAACACGAAACTGAGGGTCGTTGAGCGAGCCGCTTACCGGCAGGTTCAAATCAATCACCCCCCGGCTGTCGGCCAGCAGCGCCACCGCCAGCTTGACCGGCAAGGGACTGGCAGTCCCCTGTTCCGCATCACCAAATACCAGCTGGTTCAGCGTGATCTGGTTGCCTGCCTGCAGCATCCCGTCCGGGCTGATGGCGTAACTCAGGTCGGCGCTCAGCTTGCCGCGCTCGATGCCATAACCCGCGTACTTGATCGCATAGGACGACAGCGGCGACAGCTCCAGGTCCCGCACCTTGGCCTTGATTTCAAGCGCCGGCGGCCGGGCCAGCGGGTTGAGCTTGCCGGCAATTTCCAGGCTGGCCGTGCCCTCGGCGCGGCCACGCAATTCCAGATTGGCCATCTGCTCGCCTGCTTGAGCGGAGCCGAAGTGGCCTAAGGCTCCGGCCAGCTCGGTCAGGTCGGCCGAGTAATTCGGCTTGATAAAGTGGTCCGAAAAGGCCACCCGGCCATTGACCAGACGGACGCCGCCTATGTCAATCACCGGGCCACTGGCAGAGTCGACCACCGGCGCAGCTGCGCCAGCCTGCAGCGGGGTGGCTGTCGTACTTGGACTAGCCGCAGCATCCTCGGAATGGACCAGATCTTGCAGCACCAACCGGCCCTGGGCATTCACAACCAGACGGGCAAAAAAATCGGACAGCGACAACTCACCCAGTTGCAGACGCAGTGGCGTTCCAGGTGCCATGTTGAAGGCGATGGCGGGCACCGACAGCGCCTTCCAGTGCAGCAATTCCTCGGATGTAACCGCTTCAGCCGTTGCGGCCGTGCTGGCCGCTTCGGTCAGCGACACGGCGCTATCAGCGCTATTCGCCTTGGCACCTGGCACCGCCGTCGGGGCAGCGTTGAGCACCAACTCTTCGATCGCGCCATCGCCACGCAGTTGCAGCTCGGGCCCGTTGGGCAGGCTGGCATAGCGGATGTCGCCCTTGAAGCTGGTGTCGGCGCGCAGCAGGTCCAGCCGCAACTTGCCCATGGCATAGGGGGCCAGGGATTGGGCCGGAAACTGCTTAGCCTCCAGCCTGCCCTGTGCCACCAACGGGTCCCAGCTCAGCGTGCCATCAAAACGCAGGCTGCCTGTATCGGTGCGGGCACCGCGCACCTTGGCCAACAGGCTGACCGGGATCGGCTTTCTGCCGTCCAGGGTCAGATTTTTAAGCCGCGTTTGCAGAGCCGAAAGCTCCAGAAAGACGGGTTTTGACGCGGCCCGGTCGACCCAGCTCAGCGCGCCGTCATCCACGGCCAGCTCGGTAAGCGCCACGCTCCAGGCTGGGGCCGGAGCTTTGGGCGGGGCGGCCGAGCCGAGGGCAAACCACTTTGCAGCCAGCCACTGGCCGTCCTGCCCGCGTGAAACCCGCAGATGGGGGCTGAGCAAGGCCAGCCGACCCAGCGTTGCGGAGCGCTTTTGTAGGTCGACGCTGATGTCGCGGGCTTCCAGCAGCTTGAACGAAGGCAGGTCCCGGGCGGCAATGTCACCGACGCTCTTGTCGCTCTTTGCGGCCGGTGGACTCAGCGCAAAGTCGTGCAATGCCAGACGCTTGGCCTGCAGTTGCAGGGCGCCGCCGTTCCAACTGGCGGCCAGCTCGCCTTCCAGCACGCCACTTGCCTGGGGCAGAAGGACTTGGCTCAAATAGGGCGCTGCCAGCGACAGGCCCAGATCCGACAGCTTGGCCGTCACCGAACCGGCAGTGTCGGTGCCCTCGCCCGTCAGCTGCAGCGTGGCCGGTTTGGAGCCCTTGGCAGTTTTAACCCCCTTGGCGTCTTCAGTCTGCAAGGTGGCACTGGCCTCGAAATGCGCCGGTTGGGCAAGCGGCCAACGCAGGTCGCGCACCTGTACCTGGGTATTGGTGAACGCCAACCGGGCCTTGGGCGCCACGCTGTCATCGCTCCAGCGCAGTTGCCCATCGTGGAGCTGGATGCGCTGCACCGCCACCTGCCAATCGGCCGACGCTGGCGTGGATTTGCCGGACTGCGCCACGCCGGGCAGCATCCAGACCCCGGCAGCGTTGCGGCCCACCGCCACGGTGGGCTTGTTCAGCTCCAAGGACTCCAACACCACGCTGTGCTCCAGCGGGCGCAGTTCCTTGAACACGGCCTGCACCGAGGCGGCCGACAGGGCTTTTGCACCGGCCGGGTCATCCAGCCTCAGGTCTGACAGCTTGACGGTGCCTGTGATCAGGAGCTTGGTGGGCTGGGCCTGCTCAAACGACAGCGTGAGCGCGCCATCCAGCAGCGCCGACCTTAGCCGTAGTGGCAGACTGGCAGGCAGGTAGGGCAGATAGGGCGCAATGTCCAGATGTGTGACCTGCAGGTTCAGCTCGCCCTTGGGGCTGGTCGCAAACGGTGTGACCTGGGCAGCGGAGTCAAAGGCGCTGCCATTGAGTTCAAACGCCAGGTGCGGCTGCACCATTTGTTCGCGCTGGGAATCCAGTCTGCTTAAAAAGGGGAGCGAAGCCTGGAGCTTGCGCAGGCTATGGTGGCGCTCGCCAGACGCCAAATGGTCGACCACATCGGCNGAACCGTCACGGATCGCCAAATTGTTCAACACGAAGTGCATGGGCGCAGACGGGGGGGACTCCGGCGCAGTCTGGAACCGCGCCAGCACATCTTCAAGGTCGGTGTGTCCGGCTCCCAGATGTGTCAGCGCAAGCTGCGGCTGCATAACCGTCAAGCCATCCAGCACCGGCGCCAGGCGCCAAAGCGACTGCAACTCTAGCTTGGCTTGGATGCGCGCAATCGACAGCTGGGTGGACTGGCCGTCGGCGCTGGCCACCCGGATCTCGGAGGCGCCAAGCTCGAGCGTCCAGGGCTTGAAGTCCAGCGTGCCGATGCTCAGCCTGCGCCCCAGTGCATCAGAACCGCGCTGCTCGGCCTGGCTCTTGAGCAGCGGGGGCAAGGCCGACCAGGCCAGCGCGCCCAAGCCCAGGCAAACCGCCAAGCCCCAGACCAGGCGGCGTAGCCATGTGATGTGCAGCATGCGCTTGAGATCCATGGCGCATTATTGCTGACAGGCGGGTGTTTAATCCATGCCAACAAACCAAGCAAGAAGCCGGCAATGAAAGCAACTCCGACAACCGTGGCAGCCCGACGCAGCGCCCTGGCCCTGCTGCAGGCACTGGCCTGCCTGCTGAGCCAGAGCGCTGCGGCAGAGGTCCCGGCGCTGGCGAGCGCCACCAGCATCCGGGTGCCGCGCATCGCTGGCAGACTGGTCGCCGCCGACCTGGGGCTGGTAATCAATGTGGACGATCCCTATTCGGTGGCCGTGGGCGCGTATTACGCGCAGCGCCGCGGCATCCCGGCCGAGCAGATCGTGCGCGTCAGCCTGCCGCTGCGCAACAGCTTAAGCGTGGTTGAACTGGATTTGCTGGCAGCGCAGATTGGCAGCGCGCTGGGACCCAAGGTCCAAGCACTGGCGCTGGCCTGGGCCAGGCCCTACGCCGTGGAGTGCAACTCCATCACCTCGGCCCTGAGTCTGGGCTTTCAAGCCGCGCTGTGCAAGCAGACCTGCGCCGCCAGTGCCCCTTCGGCGTATTTCAATCACAACACCCTGCAGCCGTTTACCGACTTGGGGCTGCGGCCTTCCATGCTGCTGGCAGCCAGCAGCGTGGAAGCGGCCCAGGCCCTGATCGAGCGCGGCATCGCCTCGGACCAGCAGCTTGGCAAACGCGGCGTTCCCAATGCCCATGCCGTGTTTGTCAGCACCGCAGACGCGGCGCGCAGCGTGCGTTCGGTGCTGTTTCCCCCAGCCGGCAGATTCGACGCTGCGGGTCTGGAGGTGCAGCGCGTCAACGGCCCATTGCCCGAGCTGCAGCGGGTGGTGCTGCTGCAAACCGGCGCGGCCCGGGTAGATGCGATCGACGCCATTCCCTGGCTGCCCGGTGCGCTGGCCGACCACCTGACCTCGTTTGGCGGCAAGCTGTTCGAGGCCCATGGTCAGATGACGGTGTTGGACTGGCTGGACGCAGGCGCCACCGCCAGCTATGGCACCGTGACCGAACCCTGCAACCACCTGCAAAAATTCCCACATCCACAGGTACTGCTGCTGAACTACCTGCAAGGCAGTAGCGCCATTGAGGCCTATTGGCGCAGCGTGGCCTGGCCGGCCCAGGGTCTGTTTGTGGGCGAGCCTCTGGCAGCACCCTTTGGGCACTAGAATGATCTGCCCCATGAACGACCATTACACCGCCCTCGGGCTAGGCAGCGACGCCTCGCTTGCCGATATCAAGAAGGCGTTTCGCCAGAAGGCGTCACAATTTCACCCGGACCGCAACGATGCCGCCGATGCTGCGGCGCGCTTTCGTGCCGTGCAAGAGGCCTATGAGGTCTTGAGCGATGACGCCAAACGCCAGGCCTACGACGACAATCGCCGTCGCAACCTGCTGGACGACCCGGCCGAGACGGCACGCGAGATCTGGACTGGCTACTTTGCCGCCCTGCTTTCCGCGCTACCCCAAAGTAGTACTTAAAAACCGAAAAATAGAGACCTCATGAGCACCTCCACTTTCTTCCTCGACCTGCGCTCGGCCTACCAGGCCGAACTCGACGACCTGGCCACCGACTCCGAGGGCCGTGACGTGCTGCGCAAACGGCTGACGGAGAAACGCAAGGAACTGGGCTTTTTGCTGCAAATGATGGAGATCAGCCCGGAGATGGTGGCCGTCGTGCTGCACCAAGCCTTCCGTTTTACCAGCCCGGCCATGATGGACCATGTGCTGGCGCAGGACGCCGATGAGCTGCCCGAATGGGACAGCATCAGCGCCCAAATTGAAATCGCCGCCTGGGCCCGCGACATGGTGAAGACCATTCTGGCGCAACCCATGGGCGACTGGTTCATGACCCTCGCCGCCGCCCTGGAATACATGCACCACAAGCCTTTGAGCGCCCAGGAGCGCGCGCAACTGGCTGGCCCTGTTAATAAAGATGAGGAAGACCAGGACGAGGTGCGCAACGAGCGCCATGACGACAACCACACCGAAGACCAAGACGAGGCCGATGCCCGCGCCCGCGAGGACGCCGGCAACGACTGGATGGTGGAACAAGGCTTTGACAGGAAAGACTAAAAATGACCGCACTTGCACTGATTGCCAAGACCCAGGCCCTGATTGCCTCAGGCGACATCGTGGCGGCCGAGGCCGCGCTGGTGGAGCTGGCCGATGAAGAGGGCGACCATGCCCTGCTGGTGGTGCTGGAGCAACTGCCGCCCAAGGACATCCTGGCCGTCATCCGCGAGTACGACAACTCCAAGGAGTCGGTGATCAACCTGCTGGTCACGCCCGAGCTGTTTGCCCGCGCCGTGGTCATCGAAAAGCAGTACAAGGACCTGAGCCGCACCCATCTGCGCGGCATGGTCAACTCAGTCATATTCCGCGAAGGCGCCGACCCGGTGGAGTTCCTGACTGCCATTGGCGAGCTCGAAGGCGGCTCCGAGGCCCTGGCCGATTACTTTTCTGAGAAGTGGAGCCGCATCGAGGCCTTTGCCCGCAGCGGCACCTTTGATCCGATGGAGGACGATGGCGAAATCCTGTCCGAGACGGCGCTGCTGGCCAGCGCCTTCGTCAAGCCGCGCGTGGAAGAGGACGAGATCGCCGACCAGGACTGGATGCAACTGGCCTGGCTCTTGCGCCACGAATGCCAGGACCTGTTTATCGAGATGCTGCTGGTGCTGCGCGCCAAGGCCCGTGCCCATGACCTGGGTCTGGGCGAAGAGTTCGAAGCCGAAGAGGACGACGGCAAATTCGAAACCAGCGACACCGACCGCGGCAAGGCCACACCAGCGGCGCTGGACGCATTGGATGCAGACGAAGAGTCGGCCATTTAGTTGCCCATGTCCGAATCGCTCACGCCATCCAACGCGGCGCCATCCCAGACCGTTGCGCTGTTTGACGCCCGCCCGTTTTTTGAAAAGGCGCTCGCCCATGGCCTGCAGCACGGCATCATAGCCCAGGCCAAGCTCGACGCCATACAGGCAGACGCGCCCAAGGGCATGGTGCAAATTGCGCGCTATTTCGGCAGCGAGTTCCTGCGCCCCGAGCTCGAAAAAGCGCGCGACCGCATCGTCAACCTGGTCAGTCTGAATCTGGAGCACAGCAGCGGAGGCGACCTGAAGCGCGCGGCCGAGTCCCTGCGCGACCACAGCTTCATGTCGCGATCCAAGGCTGGCTCCGACATGCTCAAGGCCCTGATTGCCATGCCGCAAAGCAGCCACTTCGGAGTGAACGAACAGGGCGGCTTCCGCGACGACCATATTCCGCAACTGGCCAAATGGTCGCTGCGCAGCCTGGCCGATTACCAGGCCGAACTGGCCAAGCGCCAGAAGGTGGCGCAGGTGATTGATGCCGCACTCTGGCTGGCCGACTACTTAGGCCTGGACGCCGATGATCTGGAAGACGCGGGTCGCGATGCCGAGGCCGTGATTCGCACCGCCCTGCTGGTGCTGGCGCTCAAGCAGACGCAGCTGCCGGACTGGGTGGCGTTCCAGAAGATCATTGCCTTTCTGCGCAAGAAGGCGGCAGCCTCCAAGACCGCCAGCGTCGCCATTCCCCTGCCCAAAGAACTGCCGTCCGAATTCCGCGCGGTGGTCGATGGCGTGCGCAAGTCCGTGCTGGCCGATCTGCCCAAGATCCTGGACAGCAGCCTGCAGGCGCGCAAACTGTTCGACCAGACCCCCGCCTTTATGGGCCGCTACTTCTGGCTGGAAGACGGCTTGAGCGAGGTTGACGACTTTGACCGCGCCGCATCCGCCGCCTGGAACAAGGCCACCGGCGGCCACAGCGACGACAGCTCGCTACTGACCCTGTTTTTATGCATAGCCTGCGGCAGCGCCCACAAGACCCTGCTCACCGCCAAGACCGCCGCCACCCTGGTGCGCAAGGTCCGCAAGAGCGGCTGGCAGCCGGAGCTGGTGGTGCCCTATATCCTGGCCAACGCGCCCGAGCAACACCAGAGCGGCTACCTGCAGATGTGGCAGGACTTTTCCGAAGAAGCTCAAGGCCGCCTGCTAAGCGACCACGATGACAAGCTGTATGACGCCCTGGCCCTGCTGCGCCAGGAATGCAATGTCAGCGGCTAACAAACGGGCTTGACCCCACACCTATGAAGCAACGTGTTTTGACTGCAGCAGCAGTCAGTCAGTTCTGATGGAGGCGGATGCCTGCATGTTCAACGGAAGCGGTCACCCGTTTTACCGCCACTGCCGTGACTTCTTCAAGCATGCCCTCCTCGGCTAGCAAGCCATCGAAGTCGCTTCCCAGATTCTGTTTTTTCGTTTCACCCTCGTCAGTTGCTTGAGTCGATCCTTCGCAAAATCCAGTTCCTGCCTGGGCGTCTTTTGTTCTTTCTTGATAAATTCGTGCAACAACAGCTGGTGAAGCTATCAGAGCTAGATCCTTGAGTAATCATCTGACGCACTTGAATCATGATGTGGCGCCGGTTAGTCTATGGCCATGCAAAAACAGCACTCACTCTCCACCAAGCTGGTCACTATTGGCGCGGTGCTGCTGGTGGTGGCGCTGCTATCCATTGGCCTCACGCTATGGGTTACCTGGCAGTTGGAAGGTGGAGCTGCGGCAGTCAACGAGGCTGGGCGCATGCGCATGCAGATTTGGAGGCTCAACAGCACGGCGCAATCCAAGCATTCCGAGAAGGCGGTTGCGGATCTGGTCAATGAGTTCAGCAGCAGCCTTGCGCTGCTCAAGTCCGGTGATCCAGGCAGGCCGCTGTTCATGCCGATCAACGACGAAGTAAACACCCGGTTCAGCAGCGTTCAGGCGCATTGGGCAAGCAATAGGGGTATCTGGCTGGGAAATGCCTCACCCGACATAGACCAGGCGCTGAGTGCGACGTCCCAGACCGTGGCTGCGGTCGATAGTCTGGTGACCGCCATCGAGCAGCAGCTGTCCCGGCTTACGGCTATTTTGAACTTGTTCCAGTTTGTCATGATGGCGTTGGCCATTGTCGGCGCCGTTGTCATGCTGTACACGGGTTATCAGTACGTAATCAACCCCTTGGAAAATTTGCAGCTGGCGCTGCTCAGTATTCAGTCCGGGAATTTTTCAGCGCGCGTAGAAGTGGATACGGACGATGAGTTTGGGCAAGTTGCCAATGGTTTCAATGGAATGGCGTCTGAACTGCAAGACCTTTACGAAGGGCTGGAGGCCCAGGTAAAGATCAAGACCCAGCATATTGAAGCACAGCGGGCGCGGCTCGAATCGCTGTATGAGATCAGTGCATTTTCGGCCAGCGCGGCAAGTATCGAAGAGCTGTCCAGTGGCTTTGCCAGGCGCGTGCGGGCGGTGGTCGGTGCCGATGCAGCGGTGGTGCGTTGGTCCGACGAGGCCAATCAGCGCTACCTGATGCTAGCATCGGATTGTTTCCCGCAGGAGATGTTGGAATCGGAACGAAGCCTCCTGTCTGGCGCATGCGCTTGTGGCAACCTAAAGGTCGATGCGCGAACCCGTGTGATTCCCATCCTTGAGCATGAGGCATCGCCGATGCGTGCCTGCGCGCGTGCAGGCTACGTGAATGTGGTCAGCGTTCCGGTCCGCCTGCAACTGCGCCTGCTAGGGGAAATCGATCTGTTCTTTCGCAACGTCGTAGACCTCAGCTCGGAACAAAAGGAGCTTCTGGATGCATTGGCCAGCCATCTAGCCAATGGTTTGGAGAGCTTGCGGGCCGCGGCGCTGGAGCGGGAAGCGGCGGTGGGCGAAGAGCGCGCACTGCTGGCGCGTGAGCTGCACGACTCGATCGCGCAGTCGCTGTCCTTTCTCAAAATCCAGGTCCAGCTCTTGCGCAATGCATCGCGCAACGCGCAGCCCGAAAAGGTACAAAACGCTCTCGATGAACTGGATGCCGGACTTCGGGAAAGCATCAATGACGTGCGTGAGCTGTTGGTGCATTTTCGTACCCGTACCAACACCGACGACGTGGAAGCGGCGCTCCAGGAAACGCTGCAGAAGTTCAAACACCAGACCGGTTTGAGCACCCATTTTCAGGTGACTGGCGCTGGCCTTCCATTGCCCGCAGACGTGCAGGTGCAGGTGTTGCATGTGGTTCAGGAAGCCCTGTCCAATGTGCGCAAGCATTCCCAAGCGACGCAGGTCACACTGGAAGTTACCAAGGGGAAGGCCTGGCGCTTTGTGGTGCGCGATGATGGCCGCGGATTCGATCCCGAGCTCAGTGACCGACAAAATGTCCGTGTGGGCATGAAGATCATGCAGGAGCGCGCCCAACGCATCGGTGCCTCGGTGCAAGTGCGATCGGAACTGGGCAAAGGCACTCGCATGCAGTTAAGCTTGCCGTCGAATCCCGTGTCGGGCGCCAACGCGGGCGGGCTGACACTGCTGGCTGACGAACTGGCTGCGATGCGGATGGTGGATGGGTAAGCCGTCGCTGATGCTGCGACGCCGGCGCTCTGTCGTCATGCGCTACGGCTAAAAGCCGACAATACCGGCCATGGAATCCATCAAATTGCTGGTCATTGATGACCACACCCTTTTTCGCCGCGGATTGGTCGCCTTGCTGTCCCAGGACGGGCGTTTCCGATTGGCCGGTCAGTCCGGTGACATGGGGGAGGCTCTGCGCTGCTGCTCGGAAAGCCCTGACGTTATTTTGCTGGATAACCACTTGCCGGGGGTGCGCGGTATCGATGGCATACCGGCCCTCAAGGATGCGTACACAGGGGCACGCATACTGATGCTGACGGTGAGCGAAAACGAGCAGGACCTGGCTGCCGCCATGCTGGCCGGGGCCGACGGCTATCTGCTCAAGACGGTGGAGACCGAGCAGCTCTGCGATTCCATCGAGAAGGTGCTGGGCGGCGAATGCGTCATCAGCCCGGACATGATGACCAAGTTTGTCACCGCCTTCCGTTCCAAAGCCCCAACGCCTGCTGGTGCTGCCGAAGTGGTGGCCGAGTTACCGAACCCGCAAGATGCGTCGCTCGAATCGCTGTCTGCACGCGAGCGCGAAATCCTGAGCCTGATTGCGCGTGGCGACAGCAACAAGCTGATTGCCCGCGCGCTCGATATCGCCGAGACCACGGTCAAGGTGCATGTGCAGCATATCTTCCGCAAACTCAACCTGTCATCGCGGGTGCAGGTGGCGGTCTATGCGGCGGCGCGGGGTCTGGGTTGATTTTTGTCAACAGTTAGCCGCTTAGTCCGGTCACTACTACTTCAGAACTAGGGCAGCTCAGGCTGCCCTAGTTCTTTTTGCAATGCCTGAGCGTTCCTTGGGAGGATATTCAAAACAGGCCTAAACACCGAAAGTCATGCCAGTCCCTTTAGGAGTGCGCATGTCTACGGAAATCAAGGATTCAAAAAGAGCCTGGTCGGTGCTGATTGTCAGCACGCTGGCCTTCACGGTCTGTTTCATGGTCTGGATGATGTTTGGCGTGATCGGGATACCGATCAAGAAGATGCTGAACCTCAACTCCACCCAGTTCGGCCTGCTCACCGCCATGCCGGTGCTCACCGGCTCGCTGATCCGCGTGCCGCTGGGCATCTGGACCGACCGCTTTGGCGGCCGCATTGTGATGGCTACGCTGATGGCCATTACCGTGCCCGCCATCTGGATGATGGGCTACGCTACCGAGTACTGGCACTTCCTCACCATCGGCCTGTTTGTCGGCCTGGCCGGGGGCTCCTTTTCGGTAGGAACTCCCTATGTGGCGCGCTGGTTTCCCAAGAGCCGCCAGGGCACGGCCATGGGCATTTACGGTGCCGGTAACTCTGGCTCGGCCGTCAACAAGTTTCTGGCGCCGGTGTTGTTGGTAGCCTTTGGCTGGACCATGGTGCCGCACGTCTACGCCGCCATCATGCTGGGCACGCTGGTGCTGTTCTGGACCTTTAGTTACAGCGACCCCAAGCATCTGGTGCCGCATACCCTGAGCTTTCGCGACCAGCTCAAGGCCCTCAAGGACCCCAAGGTGGTGAAGTATTGCCAGTACTACAGCATTGTGTTTGGCGGCTATGTGGCGCTGGCCTTGTGGATGGTGCAGTACTACGTGGGCGAGTTCGGTCTTGACATCCGCGTGGCCGCCCTGCTGGCCGCCTGCTTCTCGCTGCCCGGCGGCGTACTGCGCGCCTTTGGCGGCATTCTGTCGGACAAGTACGGTGCCCATTCAGTAACTTGGTGGGTGCTGTGGGTGAGCTGGGTCAGCCTGTTCCTGCTGTCCTATCCGCAGACCGATTTCACGGTCATGACGGTGACGGGCCCGACCACCTTCCACATCGGCCTCAACGTCTATCTGTTCACCGCGCTGATGGGCATTTTGGGCATTGCCTTTGCCTTTGGCAAGGCCAGCGTCTTTAAGTACATCAGCGATGACTACAGCCACAACATCGGAACCATCAGCGGCATCGTCGGTCTGGCCGGTGGCATGGGCGGCTTCATCCTGCCCATCCTGTTTGGCGCGTTGGTGGATCTCACCGGCATCCGCTCCAGTGCCTTCATGCTGATGTACGGCGTGGTCTGGGTGTCGCTGATCTGGATGTACTGGACCGAAGTGCGCAGCCGCCATTTTCTGGGCAAGCAAGCCAGCGCAGTCCGGGCCTGAATCTCTTTTCCACCGAAAGCAGCACATGAATACGAAAACACAATCCGGCGCCGACATTGCCGACTGGCGTCCTGAAGACGAAAAGTTCTGGGAAAGCATCGGCAAAAAAATTGCCTACCGCAACCTGTGGATTTCGGTGCCGGCACTTTTGTGCGGCTTCGCCATCTGGGGCATGTGGGGCATCATCACCGTGCAGATGCTCAACCTGGGTTTCCCGTTTACCCAGGCCGAGTTGTTCTCGCTCACGGCAATCGCCGGACTGGCCGGTGCCACCATGCGCATCCCGGCATCCTTTCTGATCCGAGTCGCAGGTGGGCGCAACACCATCTTCCTGACCACCGCCATGCTACTGGCACCCGCACTTGGTACGGGCTTGGTATTGCAGCACAAGGAGTGGCCGCTGTGGGCCTTCCAGTTGATGGCGCTGTGGTCGGGCGTGGGTGGAGGCAACTTTGCCAGCTCTATGTCCAACATCAGCACCTTCTTCCCGAAGCGCCTGCAGGGAACGGCGCTGGGTCTGAATGCGGGTCTGGGCAACTTCGGTGTCACCACCATGCAAATCGTGATTCCGCTGGTGATGACCATGAGCCTGTTCGGTGGCCTGGCCGGTGACTCCATGGTGCTGGTCAAAGATAGTGGCTGGATCTTGGGCAAAATTTTGGCGGGTACCCCAACCTGGATTCAGAACGCCGGCTTTGCCTGGCTGCTGTCGCTTATTCCCTTGTCGGTGCTGGCTTACTTCGGCATGAACAACCTGAACACCGTAACGCCCGACAGCGGCGGCACGATTTCGGCCTTCATCAAGATCATCTGGCTCTACACCCTGTCCTTCGTGCCCGCCGGTCTGGGTCTGTACCTGTACCTGCCCGCGCCCACGGGTCTGGGCATCCTGAACATGTGGATTGCCATGCCGCTGATCGTGTTTACCACGCTGATGGTGATGCGCCTGGCCGCCTTTGGTGCCATGAAGGAAAACATCGCCAAGCAGTTCGCCATTTTTGGCAACAAGCACACCTGGTCGCTGACGCTCTTGTACATCGTGACCTTCGGCTCGTTCATCGGCTTCTCGATGGCGCTACCACTGTCGATTACGGTCATCTTCGGCATTAGCCATGTGCCGGATGCCGCCGGCGTCATGCAGCACACGCTGAAAAACCCGCACGCACCTTCAGCTCTGACTTACGCTTGGATCGGCCCATTCGTGGGCGCACTGGTGAGGCCCATCGGTGGCTGGATTTCCGACAAGATCGGCGGCTCCATAGTTACGCAGGCCATCTCGGCTGTGATGGTGTTGGCGTCCGTCGCCGTGGGATATGTGATGTTGCTAGCCTATGGCTCAGCCACCCCCGAGCAGTATTTCATGCCCTTTATGGCGCTGTTCATCCTGTTGTTCACTGCAAGCGGTATCGGCAACGGCTCGACCTTCCGCACCATTGGTGTGATCTTTGACCGTACTCAGGCGGGTCCGGTGCTGGGTTGGACCTCGGCCATCGCAGCCTATGGTGCCTTTATCGCCCCAGTGGTGATTGGCGCGCAAATCAAAGCTGGCACACCGCAAATCGCCATGTACGGCTTTGCAATCTTTTACGCACTGTGCCTGGTGCTGAACTGGTGGTTCTATCTACGCCCCTCATCCGAATTCAAGAACCCCTGATCACTCATCAGTCTGTCCACACAACTTTTTCTAAACGGAGAACTCCATGAGCCATTTTCTGGACCGCCTGAGCCACTTCTCAGCACCCAAGGAAAGCTTTTCCGACGGGCACGGCCTCACCACGGGTGAAGACCGTACCTGGGAGGACGCTTACCGCGACCGCTGGGCACACGACAAGATTGTGCGCAGTACCCACGGCGTGAACTGCACGGGCTCTTGCTCGTGGAAGATCTACGTCAAGGGCGGCATCGTTACTTGGGAAACTCAGCAGACTGACTACCCCCGTACACGCGCAGACCTGCCCAACCACGAGCCACGTGGATGCGCCCGTGGTGCCTCTTACTCCTGGTATCTGTACAGCGCAAACCGCGTCAAGTACCCCATGATCCGCGCCCGCCTACTCACGCAATGGCGTGCCGCTTTGGCCGTGGCCAAGGACCCGGTGAATGCTTGGGCATCGATTGTGGAGAGCGAAACGGCACGCAGCCAATGGGTAAAGCAGCGCGGCCTGGGCGGCTTTGTACGCAGCACCTGGGACGAAGTGAACCAGCTGATCGCCAGCGCCAATGTCTACACTGCCAAGAAGTGGGGGCCAGACCGCGTGATCGGCTTCTCGCCTATCCCCGCCATGAGCATGGTCAGCTATGCCGCCGGCAGCCGTTATCTCTCGCTGATCGGCGGCGTGTGCATGAGCTTTTACGACTGGTATTGCGATCTGCCTCCCGCTTCTCCGCAAGTGTGGGGTGAGCAGACTGACGTGCCCGAGTCTGCTGACTGGTACAACTCCACCTTCATCATTGCCTGGGGCTCCAACGTGCCCCAGACCCGCACGCCCGACGCCCACTTCTTCACCGAGGTGCGCTACAAGGGCGCCAAGACCGTGGCCATCACGCCTGACTATGCCGAAATCAGCAAGTTGGCCGATTTATGGATGCACCCCAAGCAGGGCACGGACGCGGCTGTCGCCATGGCCATGGGCCACGTGATCCTGAAAGAGTTCTACTTCGACAAACGCAGCGCCTACTTTGATGACTATGTGCGCCGATTCACGGACATGCCGAACTTGGTGCAACTCGAAGAGCGCAAGCTGCCAGATGGCCGTACAGTGCTGGTGCCCGGCGCCTACCTGCGTGCCAGCGACTTCAATGGCAAGCTCGGTCAGGCCAACAATCCCGAGTGGAAGACCCTGGCTATCGACGAGAGTGACAAGGTCGTCGTGCCCAATGGCTCCATTGGCTTTCGCTGGGGCGCTGAAGACCGTGCCGACGTGGGTAAGTGGAATCTGGAGGACAAGGAAGCGCGTAACGATTCAGACGTCAAGCTCAAACTGAGTTTGATGGAAGACTCCACCGGAGGACTGGCCGCCGATTACGAAATCGGAGAAGTCGGCTTCCCGTATTTTGGTGGCATTGACACTCCCAACTTCAGCGCTAACAAGCAGGGCGCAGCCGTTGATGACATTTTGGTTCGCAAGGTGCCGGTGCGTCGTATCAAACTGGGTAAGGCCGGGGAAGAGCGTTATGCGCTGATCGCCACTGTGTTCGACTTGACTGTGGCCAACTACGGCGTGGCCCGTGGGATACCTGGCGAGAACGCGGCACTGAGCTACGACGACGACACCCCGTACACCCCCGCCTGGCAGGAAAAGATCACTGGCGTAAAGCGTGACCAGATCATTGCCGTTGCGCGCCAGTTTGCCGATAACGCTGACAAGACCAAGGGCAAGTCGATGGTCATCATCGGCGCGGCCATGAACCACTGGTACCACTCCGACATGAACTACCGCGGCATCATCAACATGCTGATGATGTGCGGCTGTATCGGCAAGAGCGGTGGCGGCTGGGCCCACTATGTCGGGCAAGAAAAGCTGCGTCCTCAAACCGGCTGGACCGCACTGGCCTTCGCACTCGACTGGGTGCGCCCACCCCGGCAGATGAACAGCACCAGCTTCTTCTACGCCCACACTGACCAGTGGCGTTACGAGAAGCTGGGGGTTGAAGAAATCCTCTCGCCGCTGGCCGACAAGAGCAAATACGGCGGCAGCCTGATCGACTACAACGTGCGTGCCGAGCGCATGGGCTGGTTGCCCAGCGCACCACAGTTGCAGACGAACTCCTTCCAGGTGGTGAAGGACGCCACGGCCGCTGGCATGGATGCCAAGGACTATGTGGTCAGGTCACTCAAAGATGGCAGCTTGAAGATGAGCTGCGAAGACCCGGACCATCCCGCCAACTGGCCACGCAATATGTTTGTCTGGCGCTCCAACCTGCTGGGCTCTTCCGGCAAGGGCCATGAATATTTCATGAAGCATTTGCTGGGCACGACCCATGGGGTACAGGGCAAAGACCTGGGAGTGGACGATGCCAAGCCAGCCGAGGTGCAATGGCACAAGGATGCGCCCGAAGGCAAGCTTGACCTGCTGGTCACGCTGGACTTTCGCATGAGCACCACCTGCCTGTATTCAGACATCGTGTTGCCGACTGCCACCTGGTACGAGAAGAACGACCTGAACACCAGCGACATGCACCCCTTTATCCACCCGCTGAGTACAGCAGTGGATCCGGCCTGGCAGAGCAAGAGCGACTGGGACATTTACAAGGGTTTTGCCGAGGCCTTCAGCAAGGTCTGCGTAGGCCATCTGGGCGTGGAAAAAGAGGTGGTGCTGACTCCCCTAATGCACGATACCCCGTCCGAATTGGCGCAACCCTTTGATGTGAAAGACTGGAAGCGCGGCGAATGCGATCTGATTCCCGGCAAGACTGCGCCTAGTGTCGCCGTGGTGGAGCGTGACTATCCGAATGTGTTCAAGCGCTTTACGGCGTTGGGCCCGCTGTTGGAAAAGGTCGGCAATGGCGGTAAGGGCATTGGCTGGGATACGAAAGTTGAGGTGAAGCAACTGGCTGAACTCAACGGAAAGGTCCATGCTGAAGGTGTGACCAAGGGCATGGCGAAGATCGAGAGCGATATCGACGCCTGCGAAGTGGTGTTGCAGCTGGCCCCTGAGACCAACGGCCATGTGGCCGTCAAGGCCTGGGAGGCACTGGGCAAGATTACTGGGCGCGACCACACCCATCTGGCCATCCACCGCGAAGACGAGAAGATCCGCTTCCGCGACATCCAGGCGCAGCCGCGCAAGATTATTTCGTCACCTACGTGGAGCGGCATTGAAAGTGAGACCGTGAGCTACAACGCCGGCTACACCAATGTGCATGAGCTGATCCCATGGCGCACCCTGACCGGTCGTCAGCACTTCTACCTGGATCACCCCTGGATGATTGCATTCGGGGAAGGACTGACCAGCTACCGCCCACCGGTGGACCTGAAGGCCGTTGCCGGCATCATGGAGCGCAAGCCCAATGGCAACAAGGAAATCTCCTTGAACTTCATCACGCCGCACCAAAAGTGGGGTATCCACAGCACCTACACCGACAACCTGATGATGCTCACGCTCAATCGCGGTGGCCCGGTGATCTGGCTGAGTGAGGACGACGCCAAAGTTGCCGGTATTGAGGACAACGACTGGGTCGAACTCTTCAACATCAACGGTGCCATTGCGGCCCGTGCAGTAGTGAGCCAGCGGGTGAATCCGGGCATGGTGCTCATGTACCACGCACAGGAAAAAATCATCAACACACCGGGTGCAGAAATCACCGGCACACGCGGCGGCATTCACAACTCAGTGACCCGCATCGTTACCAAGCCCACCCACATGATCGGCGGTTACGCACAGTTCAGCTACGGCTTCAACTACTACGGAACCATCGGCACCAACCGCGATGAGTTTGTGGTGGTGCGCAAGATGCGCAAGGTCGATTGGCTCGATGGCGAAGCTGCACCAACTATCCAGGCCTGAGGAGACAAATAATCATGAAAATACGCGCCCAAATCGCCATGGTGCTGAACCTGGACAAGTGCATTGGTTGCCACACCTGTTCGGTCACCTGCAAGAACGTCTGGACCAGCCGCCCCGGCATGGAATACGCCTGGTTCAACAACGTTGAGACCAAGCCCGGCATTGGCTACCCCAAGGAATGGGAAAACCAAGACAAGTGGAACGGAGGCTGGGTCCGCAAGGCCGATGGCTCCATTGAGCCCAAGCAGGGCGGCAAGTGGAAGTTGCTGATGCGCATCTTCTCCAACCCCAATATGCCGCAGATCGACGACTACTACGAGCCCTACACCTTCGACTACGACCACCTGCAGTCGGCGCCCGAGGTCAAGCACGCGCCCACAGCCCGGCCGCGCAGCCTGATCACCGGCAAGCGCATGGAGAAGATCGTCTGGGGCCCGAACTGGGAAGAAATCCTCGGCGGTGAATTCAGCAAGCGCAGCAAGGACGCCAACTTGGCGAACTTCGACCAGGTGCAAAAGGACATGGTCGGCCAGTTTGAAAATACCTTCATGATGTACCTGCCGCGCCTGTGCGAGCACTGTCTTAACCCGGCCTGCGTGGCGAGTTGCCCGAGTGGCTCGATCTACAAGCGTGAAGACGACGGCATTGTCTTGATCGACCAGGACAAGTGCCGCGGATGGCGCATGTGCGTCTCCGGCTGCCCTTACAAGAAGATTTACTACAACTGGAAAAGCGGCAAGGCCGAGAAGTGCATCTTCTGCTACCCGCGTATCGAGGCCGGACAACCGACAGTTTGCTCTGAGACCTGCGTGGGCCGCATCCGCTACCTGGGCGTGGTGCTGTACGACGCTGACCGGATCGCAGAGGCCGCCAGCGTGGTGAATGAGAAAGACCTGTACCAGGCTCAACTCGACCTGTTCCTCAACCCCAACGACTCCAAGGTAATTGCACAAGCCCGCGAGGATGGCATTCCCGAAGCATGGTTGGTCGGTGCGCGTAACAGCCCGGTCTACAAGATGGCGGTTGACTGGAAGGTGGCCTTGCCTCTGCACCCCGAGTACCGCACCCTGCCCATGGTCTGGTACGTGCCGCCGCTCTCACCGATTACTTCGGCTGCCAACGCCGGACACATCGGCGTCAATGGCGAGATTCCGGACCTGGCTCAGATGCGCATCCCCGTGCAGTACCTGGCCAATCTGCTGACTGCCGGCGACACCGCTCCGGTGGTGCGCGCTCTGGAGCGCATGTTGGCCATGCGCGCCTACCAGCGCAGCAAGCATGTGGACCAGGAGCAAAACCTGGCCGTGCTGGAGCAGACCGGCCTGACCGTGGCCCAGGTGGAAGAGATGTACCAGATCATGGCCATTGCCAACTACGAAGACCGCTTTGTGATTCCGACCAGCCACCGCGAATACGCCGAAAACGCCTTTGATCTGCGCGGTGGATGCGGTTTTTCGTTTGGTAATGGTTGTTCGGATGGTGGTAGTGAAACCAGTCTGTTCGGTGGCTCCAAACCCCGAACCATCCCGATTAAGTCTTACGTTTAAAGGAACACGCCATGAAAGACAACCGTTATTCCCTGCGTGCCTTGGCCCTGCTGCTGGGTTACCCAGACGCCGAATTGCGCAGTCATTTGCCCGAACTGCTGGAGGCCATCGACAAGGAAGCAGTGATTCCAGTCGCCCGCCGCGACGAGCTGCACGCCTTCGCCGCCGAACTCACACGCCTTGACCCCATGGACGTGGAAGCGCGATATGTGGAAACCTTTGACCGCGGCCGTGCGACCTCGCTGCACATGTTTGAGCACATCCATGGCGACTCGCGCGAACGCGGCCCGGCCATGGTGGACCTGGTGCAGACCTACGAGAAGGCTGGCATGCTGATGGCCCCCGAAGAGTTGCCGGATCACCTGTGCGTGGTGCTGGAGTTTGCCTCCACTCAGCCGCCAAAACTGGCGATTGAGTTCATGGGCGAGATGGCCCACATCCTCACCGCCGTATTCAGTGCGCTGGTGCAACGCGGCAGTCCCTATGCCGCGCCCGTGGCCGCCGTGCTGGAACTCTGCGGCCAGCGTGTGCAGGCCGTGGCCATCGTCGCCGATGAAGCTATGGACGACGTATGGCAGGAGCCCGAGGCCTTTGATGGCTGCAGTACCAAAGGTCAGTCCAAGCCTGGCGAGGCCCATCCGATCCACTTTGTACGCAAGACTGCGGCGCCGATTGATAC
>TBL_comb47_HYPODRAFT_10000372_pt1 | contig 59403 bp, 60 predicted proteins | sample TroBogypolimnion_40_FD_10682 | JGI IMG/M metagenome (IMG submission 10682)
AAAGGCGTGGAGTTTTATGACGACCGCCAGGCTATTATTTACGCAAGCTCGACCTTGAGCAAAAAGAACAGGGAGATCATGGCCCTGGGCGGTGCCCGGGTTCCGTTAACCGTGCGTGTGGTTTGGCATGACAGTTCCAAGATTGTGGGTCGCAAAGAAAACCCAAACATAGACACCTACGACGGCAACATCCTTGGCGACTACACCCTGCCCATCGCCTCCCGCATCCCCGATGACGTGCTGCAAGAGATCCGCACCCATGGCGGCGCACTGCGCCTGAAGTTTCGCCTCAAGACCGATGGCGTGTTATTCGGCTGGGACATTGAAAGGCATATCGGCGGCGCCTTCGCTCCGCTCATGCCTGGCGGTGATTTTCTGGAAATGAAGTACTGACGCCAGCGCAGCTCGGTAGCCCCCACATCGCATTTTTCTTACGCTTTTTGTCTGAGGAGATAGCCCCATGCTGCAAGTAGAAATACAACACCCCCAAGGCAAGCTGGAACGTCGTCAGCTGCCTGACAATTGCATCATCGGCAAGGGCGCGCAGAACGAGCTGCGTCTAGACAGTTGGCGTATCGGCCGTGAACATGCGCGCCTGTTCAAGACGCCGTCGGGCGTGTTGATAGAGGACCTGGGCGCGTTTGGCGGTGTCACGGTCAATGGCGAGCGCGTCGATGCGCAATATGGCCCGCTCAAGTCCGGCGAGGTGATAGGCATCGGGCCGTTCAAGCTCTGTGTGCAGCTGCTAGGCGGCCACGAGATGGTGCAGGCGGCCCACCCGAACAGCCGCAGCGACACCGCAGCTGCGCGCAACCGAATGGCAACCGAGGCGATGCAGGCTTCGCGGCTTGCCGCAGAGCGAGCGCAGCGTGAGGCAATGCAAAGTGATGCGCCAGCATCCGGTTTGGCCCTAGTGCTGGCGCCAGACCCGGGGCGCAAACAGCTCGAGTTTGAGTGGCGCAAACGCGTGCACACGGAGCTGCTCAGCACCATGGATTTGCGTCGTCAAGATGTGCAACACATGTCGGATGCCGAACTGCGAGGCCAGACCAGCGCGCTGATTGAGCACATCATGTTAGGGCTGGAGGCCGATATTCCCAAGCAAATCGACCGCAACTTGCTGGCCAAGCAGGTGCTGGACGAGGCCATTGGTCTGGGGCCTCTGGAAGAGCTGCTGGAGGATGACCAGGTGAGCGAAATCATGGTCAACCGCTTTGATGAAATCTATATCGAGCGTGACGGTCGACTGCAGCGCTATCCGCTCACCTTCACCGGTGACCAGGCGGTGATGGGAGTGATAGAGCGCATCGTGGCGCCCTTGGGCCGGCGCATTGACGAGTCCTCACCGATGGTGGACGCGCGGCTCAAGGATGGCTCGCGCGTCAATGCCATCATCCCGCCGCTGGCGCTCAAGGGGCCCTGCCTGACGATTCGCAAGTTTGCCAAGCACAAGCTCACGGCAGAAGACCTGGTGGGATTTAACGCCATCAGCACCGAGATGGCGCAGTTTCTCGAGGTCTGCGTGGTCGCACGCAAGAACATCATCGTCTCTGGGGGCACAGGTTCGGGCAAGACCACGCTGCTCAACATCCTGTCCAACTTCATACCCCTGGGTGAGCGCATCATTACCGTGGAGGACTCGGCCGAACTCAAGCTCAACCACGCGCATCTGGTGAGTCTGGAATCGCGCCCGTCGAATGGGGAGGGGCGCGGCGGAGTGGCCATCAGGGAACTGGTCAAGAACACCTTGCGCATGCGACCCGACCGGATTGTGGTGGGCGAGTGCCGTGGTGCCGAGGCGCTGGACATGTTGCAGGCCATGAACACCGGGCATGAAGGGTCGCTGACCACGCTGCACGCCAACACACCGCGCGACGGGCTGGCCCGCCTGGAGACCATGGTCTTGATGGCGGGGATGGACCTGCCGCTGACGGCCATTCGCGAGCAGATCGCATCGGCCGTGGACATCGTGGTGCAGCAGTCGCGCTTTGCTTGCGGCTCGCGCAAGGTGACCAGCATCACCGAGCTAACCGGCATGGAGTCCGGCAAGATCCAGATCCAGGAGCTGTTTCGCTTTGCAGCCCAAGGCTACGACCAAGACGGCAGGGTGCAGGGAAGCTTTACCGGCTGCGACATGGTGCCCACGTTTTATGACGCGTTGCGGGCCAGCGGCAAGCTGCTGGATGTGGGCATCTTCAAACCCAGCCACCTCGGCCTGCACATCGACGGGGAGCACGCCTGATGAACCAGCAGCTACTTTTCATCACCCTGGTAGTGGCATTGTCCGCCGCCCTGCTGGCCTGGTTTGCAGTGGACCTGGGCACGGTCACGCTGGCTCACTACCGGGCCCAATTTACCAAGAGGGCCAAGTTCCGGGCGCAGGAGTTTTTCCTGTTGGTAGACCCCAAAAAATTGTTTGCCGCCAATCTGGCGGTGATGGCGCTGGGGACCTTGCTGGCCTGGATGCTCACGGGCAGCGTGTTGCTGGCGGTGCCCGTGTTTTTTGCACTGGCAATGCTGCCCCGCATGGGCTACGCTTGGATGCGCAAACGCCGCCTACGCCAGTTTGAGCAGCAATTGCCGGACGCTCTGATGATGCTCTGCGGCAGCCTGCGCGCCGGAGCCAGCATGAGCTCAGCCATCCAGCAAATGGCCAGCGAGGCACAAAACACATTGGCGCAAGAGTTCTCTCTGGTGCTGCGCGAGCAGCGCTTGGGCGTGAGCATGGAACAGAGTCTGAACAACCTGTCGCGGCGCGTGCCCACGCAAACCACGGTATTGGTGGTATCGGCCATGCGCATTGCCAGCGAGACCGGCGGTGGCCTGGCCGAAACGCTGGAGCGCAGCTCACACACCATACGCAGCCGCCTGCAAATGGAGGGCAAGATCGAAGCGCTCACCGCGCAGGGCAAGATGCAGGCCTGGGTGGTGGGCTCGCTGCCGATTCTGTTGATGCTGGTGCTAAACCAGATGGAGCCGGATTCCATGGCCATGCTCTGGCACTCGCGCATCGGCTGGGCCACGCTGGTGGTGATTGCCTTTCTGGAAGTGATGGGCGTGTACCTGATCCGCAGGATCACGGCCATCGATGTCTGAAGCAGCGCCTGCCATGAACAACTCTGTACCCAACCATTTCAAGCTCATCAGCCTACTGGTGGCTCTGGGTGTCGGGCTAGCCGTGGCGCTGCTGGCCTGGTTGCTCAGCCGTGCGCTGGCCGAGGTGCCAGCGGATGACCGCAGCTACAAAGACCCGCCGCCGCTGGGCTTTCGTCTGGCCTGGTGGCCGATTTGCTGGGTCAGCCATTTCTTGCGGCTATCCGCAGGCAGGCAAGCCCGCCTGGGCGCCAAGCTGCGCGGGGCGGGCCTGGAATATTGCCTCAGTGCAGCCCAGTTTGAGGCCAGTCGACTGGTGGTTGGCGCCTCCTGCTTGGCGCTGGCTGTGTGGCTGATAGGATCGTTTAACCCAGGCAAAGCCTGGACGGGCAGTGCCTATGCCTATGTGATGCTGCTTGGCGCACTGTGCGGCTACTTCTACCCGATGATCTGGCTGGGTGACCGGCTCCAAGCGCGCAAAAAGGACTTGTTGCGCAGCCTGCCTTTTTACCTGGACATCATCACCCTTTGCGTAGAGGCCGGACTGAATATCCAGGGCGCCATCAATCAGGCGGTGCTGCAAGGGCCCCAAGGGCGCCATGCGGGATGAATTTCAGCGCTTGCTGCGCGACATTCGCGCCGGCAAAAGCCGCGCCACGTCCATGCGAGACATGGCTGAGCGCCTGAACGAGGCGCCCATCAGCCACTTTGTCACGGCCGTGATTCAGGCCGAAAAAATGGGCATGAACCTGGGGCCGGTGCTGCGCGCGCAGGCCGAGCAGCGGCGCGTGGAACGCTTTCACCGGGCCGAGAAGCTGGCCATGGAGGCACCGGTGAAGATGCTGCTGCCGCTGATTGCCTTCATTTTTCCTTGCACCTTCATCGTGCTGTTTTTTCCGATTGCGATGCAGTTCATGCATTCCGGTTTGTAGGACACAAGCCCATGACGAATCCACCCCGCCTGCGCATTGCCAGCAGCTTCTGGCAACGCTTCAAAGGTCTGATGCTGAGTCGGCCCCTGCCGCTGGCGCAGGGCCTGCTGATTCCGCGCTGCGCCAGCGTGCACACGCTGTGGATGCGTTACCCGCTGGATGTGGTGTACCTGGATGCAAGGGGTTCCGTGGTGAAATTGGTGCCCGCACTGAAGCCCTGGCGCTTGAGTTGGGGCGGCAGGGCAGCCACACATACCCTGGAAATGACGGCAGGCGGCATTGCCCATTGCGGTCTTGCATTGGGAGATTGCCTGGCCCTGCCCTCCAGCTTGGATGAACACCATGCCAAGCGCTAACGCAAAGCCGCGCCACTCCTTGCGCCAACGCGGTTCGGCCATGTTGGAGTTTGTGGTGGTCGGGCCCCTGATCACCCTGCTGGGACTTGGGATATTGCAGTCCAGCCTGATGTTTTTTGCCAAGAACCAAATCGACCATGCGAACTTCATGGCCGCGCGCGCCGGCAGCATGGCCCACGCCAATGTGGTCGCAATCCGGGAGGCCTACATTCGGGCCTTGATACCTCTGTATGGCGGCGGCCAAAGCGCGCAGGAGCTTAGCGAATCCTATGCCAAGGCAGAAGCCGACATGACGCCGCAAAGTCTGCGCATTGAAGTGCTCAACCCGACCACACAAAGCTTTGATGACTTCGCCACCGACCAGGCGCTGAACGAGAGCTATGGCACGCGCACCATACCCAACGGCAGCCTGGCGCTGCGACCCCATTTGAACGCCGTGGGCGCCACATCGGGGCAGAGCTTGCAGGACGCCAATCTGCTCAAGCTGCGCATTACCCACGGCTACACACCCAAGGTCTGGCTGCTGGGCACCATTTTTAACCGCTACCAGCGGTGGCTGGATAGCGGTGCAGATAGCTTCAACACGCAGCTCATCGCCAGCGGGCGCTTACCCATGGTGTCGCACGTCACGCTGGAAATGCAAAGCGACGCACTGGAGCAAATAGACCTCCATGGCCACAATCTGTTTGCTTCCACGCCGGGCGAGGGTAACAGCGGCCATCCCACCGACCCAGGCGCGCCGTCCGGGTCCACCCAATCGCCACCCGAATGCCTGACGGTCGGCTGCACCGTGACCTACCTGCCTGGCGACCCCGGCTCCACAGGCGGTAGCGGCGGCACCGGTGGCACGGTGGACCCGACGCCCTGTACCAGCGCCAATTGCCCGACCTGTAAGGGATAGGAAATGCACCCGTTTGCCCGGCATCTGCTGACACTGGCCCTGGGCGCGCTGGCTGTGGCCGCCTGGGCACCGCTGGCCTGGTGGCCGCTGGCGTTGCTGGCCTACGGCCTGATGTTTTCGCTGATCGGCGCGACGGCGCGGCCCGTGGCTGCGGCATCTGCGGGCCTGCGGTTCGGGCTCGGCCTGCACCTGACCGGCCATGGCTGGATCTACAGCACGATGGCAGGACCGGTTGGCATGGACAGCGCGTCGGCCGTGCTAGCAACTGCGCTGCTGCTGACAGGCCTGGCGCTGTTTACCGCATTGCCGTGCGCACTGCATGTATGGCTGCTGAAAAACTTTACTGATTGGATCGTGCCGTACTGGCTGCAAGCGGCCAGCTTTGCTAGCCTCATGACGCTAGCAGAAATGGCGCGGGCTTTGGTCTTTGAGCGCTTCAGTTCCCTCTCCCTGGGTTATGCGTTGATGGATACCTGGCTGGCGGGATGGGCACCGGTGCTGGGTGCGTATGGTCTGAGCTGGATCGGCTATTGGATGGCCGCGACCCTGGCGCTCAGCATGACGCCAGCACGGCAAACCGCGCCGCGCCGCTTGCAAGACGCCATACCGGTGGTGACCTGTCTGCTCATGGGCCTGCTGCTGCTGCAGGTTCAGTGGACCGCAGCGCTGGCGAAGCCCCTGCACTTTCGCCTGTTGCAGCCCCACACCCTGCAGGATAGCAAGTTCGATCTGGCGTTCAGGGCAGGCATCAGCCAGCAGCTGCTGGATCTGTTGACCGCTGAACCGGCCGATCTGGTGGTCGCACCCGAAACCGCCTTTCCAATGTACTGGAACGAGTTGCCCGGCGGCACGCTTTCCGCACTGCATGACTTTGCGACTCAGTCCGGCAGCCACCTGGTTTTCGGTATTGCCACCGTGGGAAACCAGGCGCAAGGGCACAACAGCCTGGTGCATTTGCAACCCCACGGAACCGGCGTGAGCCGCTACGACAAGATCCACCTGTTTCCTTTTGGCGAATATGCACCACCGGGACTGGGCTGGATCAGCCGCAAACTGGCGATTCCCATGCAGGACCTGAGCCCCGGCGCTGCGGCGCAGCCGCCTTTTACCTTGGTCAAGCAAGGCCAAACCCTGGCCATAGGCAGCCTGATTTGTCATGAGAACATGCTGTCCGATGAGGTACGCCGCTGGGCGCCGAAGGTCAACCTGCTGATCAACCCCGGCAACATGGCCTGGTTTGATGGCACCTTGGCCGTTGACCAAGGGCAGCAAATCACCCGCATGCGGGCGCTGGAGGTAGGCCGCCCCATTCTGCGGGTGTCCAACACCGGAGATACGGCGCTCATCCTGGCCTCCGGTGCGGTGGCAGACGCATTGCCAGTGGGCGTGGCGGCCAGTCTGGCTGGAACCGTTACCGGCCGGACCGGCCTGACACCTTATGTACGTTGGGGTGACTGGCCCGTGAGTGCCATATGCCTGCTGGGCATTGCCAGCGCGCTGTGGGTAGGCAAGGCTAATCCTCGTCGCTGGCTGCCATCTCAGAAACGTGAAGTAGAAGCGCAAGCAAGTGCTGGTCGAGCCGACGGAACGATGGCTTTAACGCTCATGCAAGCACCGGTTTTAGCACATAGCCGATGCGAGGAAAGTGCACCAACACCTCACCGGCGCGCGGGTCCTGGCGGCGAATGGTGTAGCGGGTACGGCTGGCACCGATCAGCTCGCCCTGGCTGGCCTCGGTGCCAAAGCTCTCAGCGGCCAGGGTGACCTGGCTACCCAACGGGATGCCATGTTCGTCCTGGAAGCGCGAGTCGTGCAACGCAAAACTGTCGCTGGACGCGGCGCATAGGGCAATCGCCTCACCTGAGCTGAGTTTTTGGATCTCACTGTGGCCAAAGCCCTGGATGCGGTCCATCCAGGCCAGCACGGCGGGCGTGGAACTCAAAATATCCGCCAGCACCGGCACCTGGGTGCGGGTGAACCACAGCGGATGGTAGGCGGCGAAGTCGGCGATGCAGGGGGCTTCACCCAACAGGTAGTCGTTTGACTCCAGCATGTCGGACAAGCGCCGCAGGTAGGACTTGTAGGCAGCCGTTGCATCGCCCGGAAACTGGCGCGCCATACCGGCGCGCATCGCAGCACGGTCGGCGCCAAAGGCCTGTGCGGCTTCGGGTGCGGCATCGGCGAAGACCGCCGCCGCACCTTTGGGCTGAAAGTTGTAGGCCATGGCTGCCCAGAACAGGGTGCTGTCGGCCCACTGCGCCACCACCCGGGCCAGGCCCTTTTGCTGCGCCGGGTACAAGGCCGGTTCGGGCTTCAGGTGCTCCAGCACGTCGCAGATCAGGGCGGTGTCGCAGTACACATCGCGCCCGATTTGCAAAATGGGTGTCTTGCGGTAGCCGCCCGTCAGCGCCAGCACGTCCGGCTTGGGGGCTATGGCCGGAATGATGACCGACTTCCAGGCCATTTGCTTGAAGCCCAGCACGGCGCGGACTTTTTCTGCGAAGGGCGACAGCGGGTAGTGATGAAGAATGATCATGGCTTGCTTAGTCGGTTGCGATCTGCACCGCGTTCACGCTGCGGCGGCCGGTGGCCAGGCGCTTGAGATATTTAAAGGTGCCGGTGGCGTGCGCACAGGCGTGACCCCTTGCGTCATACACAGTGGCCTGGGTGAAGGCCATGGTGGCGGTGCGGTGCATCAGCTCGCCCTTGGCCACAAGCGGGCCATTTTCGCTCGGTATGGCCGGACGCATGAAGCTGGTTTTCATCTCGATGGTGACCACGCCCAGCTCCGGGCAGACGCTGCGCGCCGCGCTGGCCATGGTCACGTCCAGCAGCGCCATCAGCACGCCGCCGTGGGTGACGGCAAAGGAATTGAGGTGCTCAGGGTCCGCCGGCAAAAGCACCTCCGAGCGTCCACCTGCAAACAGCGTCAGCTGAAAACCCAGTAGTTTGACGAAGGGAATGTCAACGCCGAAGCTCAGAGTGGAATCAGTCATGCTCCAATAACGGCACTGACGCCGCCGTCGATCGCCAGCCACTGGCCGGTGATGTGTTTACCGGCGTCGGAGGCAAACAGCAGGCAGACACCCTTGAGGTCTTCGTCGTCGCCCAGGCGTAACAGCGGCGCGGCAGCGGCCATCTTGTCCTCGCCCACGGCGCTGATCAGGCCAGCGCTCATGCGGCTGGGAAAAAAGCCCGGGCAGATGGCGTTGACGGTGATGTTGTGGGCGCCCCATTCGGCTCCCAGAGCACGGGTGAAATTCAGCACCGCTCCCTTGGAGGTGTTGTAGGCGATGGTCTTCATAAAGGCCGGGTTGCCGTTGAGCCCGGCAATGGAGGCCACGTTGATGATGCGCCCCGACCGGCGCGCAATCATGCTTTTCTTGGCAATCGCCTGGCTCAGCAAAAAATAGCCGCGCACATTGAGGTTCATCACCTTGTCCCAGGCCTCCAGCGGATGGTCCTCGGCCGGCGCACCCCAACTCGCACCGGCGTTATTCACCAGAATGTCCACATCGCCCATGCGGTGCAGGGTCTCATCGGCCAGTCGGGTGATGTCGGACTCCCGGGCACAGTCGGCGGCAATCCAGCGCGCGTCGATACCGGCGGCCTGCAGTTCGGCGACGGCCTGCTCAAGGTCGTCTGGTTTGCGCGAGCTGATCATCACCCTGGCACCGGCCTCGCCCAGGGCGTGCGCCATTTGCAGGCCCAGGCCGCGTGAGCCGCCCGTTACCAGGGCGGTCTTGCCGGTGAGGTCAAACAGTTGCTGTACGGTGCGTGCGTTCATCGAACCTACTCTTCCTTCTGGCGCGATCGCCAAACAAAGGCCGAAATGCCCATGGCCAATGCCACCGCACCGACGGCATACAGACCGGTGGCGCTGGTGGCTTGGGTGTTCTCGGTAAACCAGGCCAACACCAGGGTCAGCAGCCCACCGTAGATCAGCGGCCAGATCACGCGCTCCATACGCAACAGACGCGCATTCGAGGTGCCGTTGTACTTGTCAAAAAAGGACATGAAAACCCAGTTCAGAAATATCGGATATCCCTATTGCACCACAGAGCGGCCTACAAAACCTCAAAGATGCCAGCCGCACCCATGCCGCCGCCAATGCACATGGTGACGCAAACGCGCTTGGCACCTCGCCTGCGGCCCTCGATCAGCGCGTGGCCGGTCAGGCGCTGGCCGGATACACCATAGGGATGGCCCACGGCAATGGCACCGCCGTTCACATTCAGCCGGTCGACCGGGATGCCGAGCTTGTCCCGGCAATACAGCACCTGCACGGCAAAGGCCTCGTTGAGCTCCCACAGATCAATGTCGCCCATCGTCAGGCCCAGGCGCTTCAGAACCTTGGGAATGGCAAACACCGGACCGATGCCCATTTCATCCGGCTCACAACCGGCCACGGCAAAGCCCAGAAAACGGCCCAATGGTTTGAGGCCCTTTCTCTCGGCCAGAGCCTCATCCATCACCACGCAAGCGCCACCGCCATCGGAGAACTGGCTGGCGTTTCCAGCCGTGATCAGGCCCCCGGGCACGGCCGAACGCAGGCCGCTGATGCCTTCCACCGTGGTACCGGCGCGTATGCCTTCGTCGTTTTCCACCGTGACCTGCTTGGTCATCAAGCCCATCACCTTATCGGCCACACCCATGGTCACGGTAATCGGCGCAATCTCATCCTTGAACAGTCCGGCCTCCAGCGCGGCGGTGGCACGCTGCTGGCTGGCGGCACCATACTCGTCCATGGCGTCGCGGCCGATTCCGTAGCGTGTGGCCACGTTTTCGGCGGTCTGCAGCATGTTCCAGTAAATCTCAGGTTTGTTCTTGGCAAGCCAAGGGTCAGACACCATGTGCAGGTTCATTTCCTGCTGCACACAGGAAATGGATTCCACGCCACCCGCCACATATATGTCGCCCTCACCGGCAATGATGCGTTGCGATGCCAGTGCAATGGTCTGCAGGCCAGACGAGCAAAAGCGGTTGATGGTGAGGCCCGACACCGTGACCGGGCAACCGGCACGCAGGGCAGCCTGGCGCGCAATATTGAAACCGGTGGCGCCTTCGGGGTTAGCGCAGCCCATCAGCACATCCTCCACCTCGGCGGCCTCAATGCCGGCACGCGCAATCGCGTGTTGCACGGCGTGGCCGGCCAGGGTGGCGCCGTGGGTCATATTAAAAGCGCCCTTCCAGCTTTTGGCCAGGGGTGTGCGGGCGGTGGAAACAATGATTGCGCGGGTCATATCGGGTTCTCCAGATCGGGGGGCTTCAGCCAAAGGTCTTGCCGTCGGCAACCAGGCGTTTAATAAGCGGCGCGGGTTGCCAGAAGGACGCATCGTCCAGCGGGTTTTGTGCAAAGCGCTGCATGGCCTGCACCACGTTAAATAGGCCCAACTCATCCGCGTATTGCAGTGGCCCACCCCGGTGGGGCGGGAATCCGTAGCCAAAGATGTAGACGATATCGATATCGCTGGCCTTGTTGGCAATGCCCTCTTCCAGAATACGCGCAGCCTCGTTGACCAGCGAAAACACCAGGCGCTGCACAATTTCTTCGTCCGAAATCTTGCGCGCTGTGATGCCCAGCGACGCGCGATTCGACTCCACCATAGCCACCACGTCGGCATTGGGAATGGCGTCGCGCTTGCCCGGCAGATAGTCGTACCAACCGGCACCGGTCTTCTGGCCAAAGCGGCCTTTTTCACACAGCAGATCGGCGGTTTTGCTGTATTTCATGAAGGGCTTTTCCAGATAGCGGCGCTTGCGGATCGCCCAACCGATGTCGTTGCCTGCCAGGTCACCCATGCGAAACGGGCCCATGGCCATGCCAAATTTTTCGACTGCCTTGTCCACCTGGGCCGGGGTGCAGCCCTCGTCCAGCAAAAAGCCGGCCTGACGTCCGTATTGCTCGATCATGCGGTTGCCGATGAAGCCGTCGCAGACGCCGGACACCACGGCCGTCTTTTTGATCTTTTTGGCCACGCTCATCACCGTGGCCATGACGTCCTTGGCAGTCTTTTCGCCGCGCACCACTTCCAGCAACTTCATGACGTTGGCCGGGCTGAAGAAGTGCAGGCCCACCACGTCCTGCGGACGGCTTGTGAAGGCTGCTATTTTGTTGAGGTCCAGCGTGGAGGTGTTGGAGGCCAGAATGGCGCCCGGCTTCATGACGCGGTCGAGTTCATTGAACACCGCCTCTTTCACGCCGATTTCTTCAAACACGGCCTCAATCACCAGGTCGGCGGCTTTCAGGTCGTCGTAGCTCAGCGTGGTGCTCAAGAGCGCCATGCGCTGCTCGAGCTTGTCTACCGTTAGCTTGCCCTTTTTGACCTGGGCCTCATAGTTGTTGCGGATGGTGGCCAGGCCCCGGTCCAACGCCTGTTGGCGCATCTCGAGCACCTTGACGGGAATGCCTGCGTTCAGGAAATTCATTGCAATGCCGCCGCCCATGGTGCCGGCACCAATCACGGCCACCGATTGAAAAGCGCGCTGCGGCGTGTCGGATGGCACATCGGGAATTTTGGATGCAGCCCGCTCGGCCAAAAACAGATGGCGGAGCGAGCGGCACTCAGGCGTCCACATCAGATTGAGAAAGATCTCGCGCTCGGCAGACATGCCTTCGTCAAACTTTTTCTTGGTGGCGAATTCCACGGCGTCTACGCACTTCGCAGGCGCCGGGAAGTTCTTCGCCATGCCCTTGACCATATTGCGGGCAAACTGAAAATAGGCATCGCCCTGCGGGTGTTTGCAAGGCCAGTCGCGAACACGTGGCAAGGGCCGCACGGCAGCCACCGAGCGGGCGAAGTCCATGGCTTCTTCGAGCAGGCTGTCCTTGGACGCGGCCATTTTGTCGAACAGCTTTTGCCCCGGCAGCATCGCCAACATTTCACTTTGGATGGCTTCGCCGCTCACGATCATATTGAGTGCGGGCTCCACACCGAGTGCACGCGGCAGGCGCTGGGTACCACCGGCGCCGGGAATCAGGCCAATCTTCACCTCGGGCAGCGCAATGCTGGTGCCGGGGGCGGCAATGCGGTAATGGCAACCCAGGGCCAGCTCCAACCCGCCGCCCATGGCCACGGAATGGATGGCTGCGACAACCGGCTTGATTGAGCCCTCCAGCAAGGCAATCAGGCTCAGCAGGTTGGGCTCCTGAAAGGCCTTGGGGCTACCGAACTCCTTGATGTCGGCACCCCCCGAGAAGGCCTTGCCGGCGCCGGCAAGGACGATGGCATGCACCGTCGCATTGGTCTGTGCTAGGGACATGCCGGCAGCCACCGCCAGTCGGGTCGCCAGGCCCAGGCCATTGACCGGTGGGTTATCGAGCGTAATAACGGCTACGTCGCCGTGGACTTGGTAATGGGCAGTCATGCAAGTTTTCCTCAAAATAGAACAGGCGTTCTTTTTTTCATTGTAAAAGGCGTTTTTCGCGGAAACATGGGGCTTGTCGCAGGCGCGACCTGCCGACTTGCTCATCAGGTGTTGGGTAAACGGTAGTCCCGCAGCAACTCTCGCAGCTTGCTCTTTTGCATCTTGCCGGTGCCGCCCAGGGGGATGGCATCCACGAAAACCACGTCATCGGGGATTTGCCATTTGGCGGTCTTGCCTTCGTAAAAAGCCAGCAAGGCCTCGCGACTGACGTCGGCGCCCTGCTTCTTCATCACGGCGATGATGGGGCGCTCGTCCCATTTGGGGTGCGCTATGCCAATGCAGGCTGCCATGGCCACGGCCGGATGCGCCATGGCGATGTTTTCCACGTCGATGGAACTGATCCACTCGCCACCGGACTTGATCACGTCCTTGCTGCGGTCGGTGATTTGCATATAGCCATCCGGGTCAATGGTGGCCACGTCGCCGGTCGGAAACCAGCCATCGACCAAGGGTGAGGCACCCTCCTCCCGAAAGTATTCGCTGATCACCCAGGGGCCCTTGACCATCAGGTCGCCATAGGTCTGACCGTCCCAGGGCAGCTCCCGGTAATTGCCGTCGACAATTTTCATGTCCACACCGAAGATGCCCCGGCCCTGCTTGAGGCGCACCTTGAGCTTGTCGTCGGCGCTCAGGTCTAGATGCTTGTTTCTCAGCGTGCAGACTGTGCCAAGCGGCGACACTTCCGTCATGCCCCAGGCATGAATCACCTCGACCCCATAGTCATCGTTAAAGCTGTTGATCATGGCCGGTGGGCAGGCAGAGCCCCCGATCACGGTGCGCTTAAGGCTAGTGAAGCGCAGATTGCCGGCCTGCACATAGGACAGCAACATCTGCCAGACAGTGGGTACACCAGCGGCAAAGTTCACCTTCTCGGTCTCGATCAGTTCGTAAATCGACCGTCCATCCATGGCCGGCCCCGGCAGCACCAGCTTGGCACCGGTCATGGCGGCGGAATATGGCAGTCCCCAGGCATTGACGTGAAACATGGGCACCACCGGCAAAATGCAGTCGCGTGCGCTGACATTCAGGCCATCCGGCAAGGCGCCCGCCAGGGCATGCAACACGGTGGAACGGTGGCTGTACAAAGCCCCCTTGGGCTTGCCCGTGGTGCCGCTGGTGTAGCACAGGCTGGAGGCGCAGTTTTCTTCGAAGTCGGGCCATTCATAGCTGCTGGACTGCTGGCCAATCCAAGCCTCGTAGCTGATCAGGCCGGGGACGCCACTGTCGCCGGGCAGCTTGCTTTCGTCGCACAAGGCGATGAAATGCCGGATGCTGGGGCAACGACCGTGCACCGCCTGTACGATGGGCAGAAAACTGATGTCAAAGCACAGCACCTGGTCCTCGGCGTGGTTGACGATCCAGACAATCTGGTCGGGGTGCAGGCGCGGGTTGAGCGTATGAATGACACGGCCCGAGCCACTCACGCCAAAATACAGCTCCAAGTGCCGGTAACCGTTCCAGGCCAGCGTGGCCACCCGGTCGCCAAAGCCCAGGTTCCAGTGGTCCAGCGCGTTGGCCACCTGGCGCGAGCGTGCCGCCACCTGCTTGTAATTGGAACGGTGAATGTCCCCCTCCACGCGCCTTGACACCACCTCCGTTTCGCCATGGTGGCGCTCGGCAAAATCGATCAGGGAAGAAATGAGAAGCTGCTGACTCTGCATTAATCCAAGCATGGGTTTGTCTCCGGCAATATTGTTTATGGTTTCCTTGTCGCAGCCTCGCGGTCGCCTGCGACTGCTCGCATCCTACTCGCCGCAAGGCCCCAGAAACACGGGGAGATGGCCAACTAAGGGACAATCCTGATATGAATTTCACCAGCCCAAACGCCACGCTTGCAAGCCCCGCCCTGGCCTGGACACACCGCTTTTCTGCCCTGGGCGCGCACTTTTCCATGCCCACGCTGCCTACCCCTTTGCCCACTCCCTATTGGGTGGGCCAGAGTGCCAAACTGGCGGCCGAACTGGGCCTGGAGCCTGAGTGGATGGCGTCCGACGCCTGGCTGCAAGCCCTGAGCGGCAATGACGTGCTGCCCGGCACGAAGCCCTCGTCTTCGGTCTACAGCGGCCACCAGTTCGGTGTTTGGGCCGGTCAATTGGGCGACGGCCGCGCCATTCTGCTGGGGGAGGCACTGGGCCAGGAATGGCAGCTCAAGGGAGCGGGGCCGACCGCGTTTTCGCGCCGGGGCGATGGCCGCGCCGTGCTGCGCAGCAGCAGCATCCGGGAATTTTTATGCAGCGAGGCCATGCATGGTTTGCACATACCTAGCACCCGCGCCTTATGCGTGACGGGTTCGGACGCGCCGGTGCGCCGCGAAACCCTGGAAACCGCTGCCGTCGTCACGCGCTTGGCGCCCAGCTTCATCCGCTTCGGCCATTTCGAGCACTTCAGTTTCAAACAGCAGCATGAGCAGCTCAAGACCCTGGCCGACCATGTGATAGAGCGCTTTTATCCGGACTGCGGCGATAGCACGGACTTTGCGAACAATCCCTATGCCGCATTGCTAGCGGCAGTGACCGAGCGCAGCGCCGAGATGGTGGCGCACTGGCAATCAACGGGCTTTTGCCACGGCGTGATGAACACCGACAACATGAGCATTCTGGGTCTGACCATGGACTACGGGCCGTTCCAGTTTCTGGACGCCTATGCGCCCGGCCACATTTGCAACCATTCCGACAACCAGGGGCGCTATGCCTTTGACCAACAGCCACAGGTGGCCTATTGGAACCTGTATTGCCTGGGCCAGGCCCTGCTGCCACTGATCCAGGACCAGGACGAGGCCGTTGCCGCACTCGATGGATTCCAGACCCACTTTCCGCAGGCCTTGGCCCTGCGCTTTGGCGCCAAGCTCGGCCTGCCTGCCGGACAAGCGGCACCCGACGCGCTGGTGCAGGACATTCGCAACCTGCTGGCGGTCGACGCCGTGGACTTCACCATCTTCTGGCGCCGCCTGAGCCACTGGGTGGCAGCGCAGGATGCGACAGATAGCTCGGTACGCGATTTGTTCTTGGACCGGGCCGCTATCGATGCCTGGCTGGCGCGCTTTGCGCAGCTGCATCCGCCGGAATCACGCGGCCTGGCCTCACGGCGCATGCTGGGGGCCAACCCCAAATATGTGCTGCGCAACCATCTGGGTGAGCTGGCCATTCGCGCGGCGCAGCAAAAAGATTTCAGCGTGATAGCGGATTTGCTGAAAGTTTTGCAGTCGCCCTTCGACGAACATTCACAATACGAAGCCTATGCCGGCTTCCCGCCCGATTGGGCCAGCGGCATAGCGATCAGCTGCAGTTCCTGAAACACGCTTTTTTCGAGACACACATGACCTTCAAAATTGAAAAGTCTGCTGAAGAGTGGAAAGCCCTGCTCCAGACCAAAAATGCCGAGGCCCTGGCCTTTGATGTGACGCGCCGCGAAGCCACCGAACGCGCCTACACCGGCCGCCTGGAGAGTAACAAGGCCGCGGGCATTTACCGCTGCATCTGCTGCGACAAGCCCCTGTTTTCTTCCGAGGCCAAATACGAGTCCGGCAGCGGCTGGCCCAGCTACTTTCAGCCGCTTAGCGCGGACGCGGTGGCCACCCAGGTGGACGGCGTGCTGTGGATGAAACGCACCGAGGTCCACTGCGCCGACTGCGGTGCGCACCTGGGCCATGTGTTTGAAGATGGCCCGGCGCCTACCGGCCTGCGCTACTGCATGAACTCGGCCTCGTTACACTTCATGCCTGAATGAAAACACTTATCGACTTTCTTCCCTTTCTGTTCTTCTTCGGCGCCTTCAAGCTCTACGACATCTACGTCGGCACGGCGGTGCTAATGGCCGCCACGGCGCTGCAGATGCTGTTGGTGTACCGGATGGACGGGAAGCTGCAAACCATGCAGAAGATCACCTTGGGTCTGGTGCTGGTCTTTGGTGGCTTGACGCTGGTCTTGCATGACGAACGCTTCATCAAGTGGAAACCCACGGTGCTGTACCTTGCCATGGCCATTGCGATGGCCGTTGCGCTGTGGGGCATGCGCAAGAACATCCTCAAACTGATGCTGTCGGCCCAGCTGGAATTGCCCGATAACGTGTGGCATAGGCTCAATATCGCTTGGATTTTTTACACCCTTTTTATGGCCGCCAGCAACGCCTATGTTGTTCTTTACTACAGCACGGCGGACTGGGTCAGCTTCAAGGTCTGGGGTTATGTATTCCCGCTCACGTTCTTGATCGCGCAGGGCTTCTATATTGCCCCCTATCTCAAGGGCCAGGATGCACCCGAAGACGGAGCCTCGCAATGAGCGCCGTGCCGACGGCGCTGGCCTTGCAAGAGCGGTTGCAGCAAAGCCTTGCGCCCCACATACTGGAAGTGCTGGACGAAAGTGCGCAGCATGCCGGCCATGCCGGTGCCGGTGATGCCGGTCATGGAACGCATTTCCGGGTGCGCATTGCTTCACCTTTATTTACCGGCAAGGCCCGGGTGGCGCGTCATCGCCTTGTGTATGATGCACTGCAAGAATTTATGGCCAATGGCGTGCATGCCCTGGCCATTGAAACCCTCGATTGATTACAAGGAAACCGAATGAAAAAGCAAATCTTGTCTGCCCTGACCGTAGCGGCCTGCCTGGGCGCCCTGTCTGGCGCCGCTCTGGCCCAGAACGTGGCCATCGTCAATGGCGTGGCAGTCTCCAAGGACCGCGTAGAAGCGCTGGCACAGCAAGTGGCTCGCTCCGGCCGTCAGATCACACCCGAAATGCAGGGCCAGTTGAAGGACGAAGTCATCGCCCGCGAAATTTTTGCCCAGGAAGCCCATAACAAGGGCCTGGACGCCACAGAAGACTTTAAGAACCAGGTCGAGTTGACCAAGCAGTCGATCCTGATCCGCGAACTGTTCACGGAGTACCAGAAGAGCAACCCGGTGACCGATGCCGATATCAAGGCAGAGTACGACAAATTTGCCGCCACCAACGCCGGCAAGGAATACAAGGCCCGCCATATCCTGGTGGAAAAAGAATCCGAAGCCAATGACATCATTGCCAAGATCAAAAAGGGCGCTAAGTTTGAAGACCTGGCCAAGAAGTTTTCCAAGGACCCAGGTTCGGGTGCCAAGGGTGGCGATCTGGACTGGGCCAACCCCGGCAACTACGTGAAGGAATTTTCCGCAGCGTTGACCGGCCTGCAAAAGGGCAAGATGACTGACTCCCCGGTGAAGAGCCAGTTTGGCTACCACATCATCCGCTTGGACGATGTGCGCGATGCCCAGTTGCCGAAGTTTGAAGATGTCAAGCCGCAAATTTCCCAGCAACTGTCGCAGCAAAAAATCTCCAAGTACCAGGAAGAACTGCGCGCCAAGGCCAAGATCGAATAAGCGGGTTTAACGCTCACTCAAAAAACGCGGCCTTGGCCGCGTTTTTTATTGGCGGGGATAATGCGGCCATGTCCTTGCAGAATTACCAACTGGAATTACTCGCTCCGGCGCGCAGCTTGGAGATCGGCCTGGAGGCCGTCAGGCATGGCGCCGATGCCGTGTATATCGGTGGCCCATCTTTTGGCGCACGATCGAGCGCCGACAACAGCGTCTCGGATATTGCCGAACTGGCCACATTCGCGCACCGCTTCAATAGCCGCATCTTCGTCACCCTGAACACCATCCTACGTGACGACGAACTCGAGGGCGCACGCAAACTCGCCTGGCAACTCTATAACGCCGGCGTGGACGCGCTGATCATTCAGGACATGGGCCTGCTGGAAATCGACCTGCCGCCTATCCAACTGCATGCCAGCACCCAGACCGATATCCGCACCCCCGAGAAGGCACGCTTTCTGCAGGACGTGGGGCTGTCGCAAATCGTGCTGGCACGCGAACTGAACCTGCGCGAGATTGCGGCCATCCGCGCAGCAACCGATGCCGAGCGCTGTTCGCTGGAATTCTTTGTGCACGGCGCGCTCTGCGTGGCCTATAGCGGTCAGTGCTACATCAGCGCCGCACACACCGGGCGCAGCGCCAACCGGGGCGAATGCAACCAGGCCTGTCGCCTGCCTTATCAGGTGGTGGATTCCAAGGGCCGGTTTGTGGCGCACGACAAACACGTGCTCAGCATGAAGGACAACAACCAGAGCCAGAACCTGGCCGCGCTGGTGGATGCCGGGGTGCGCAGCTTCAAGATCGAGGGCCGCTACAAGGACATGGGCTATGTGAAAAACATCACGGCGCATTACCGCAAGCTGCTCGACGTTCTGATCGAAGAGCGCCAGTCCTCCGACCAACCCTTGGCACGCTCCAGCAGCGGAACCAGCAGCTTCAGCTTCACGCCAGACCCGGACCAGAACTTCAACCGCGAGTTCACTGACTACTTTGTCAATGGCCGATCGGACACCATTGGCGCCTTCGACAGCCCAAAAAATCCGGGCCAACCCATAGGCTATGTAACCCAGGTCGGTCCGAACTGGGTGGAGCTGCAACTCGACGACAAGAGCGTCAGCCTGCACAACGGCGACGGGCTTTGCTATTACGACCTGCAAAAAGAACTGGTGGGCCTGGCGGTGAACCGCTCCGAGGTACAGAGTGCGGCCAAGGGCAAGTGGCGTATTTTCCCCAAGGATGCAGTAGCGGGCCTGAAGGATTTACGCAAGGGTACGCAGGTCAACCGCAACCGCGATGTGGAGTGGACGCGCACGCTGGAGAAGAAATCCAGCGACCGCCGCATTGGTGTCTGGCTGGCACTGGATGAAACCGAGCGTGGCCTGGCGTTGACGCTGACCGACGAAGACGGCCACAGCGCAAAAGCCCACGGTACGCTGCAGCGCCAGCTTTCCAAGGACAGCGACGCCTCGCTGGAATCCTTGCGCGAACAACTCGGCCGCCTGGGAAACACCATTTTTCAGGCGCTGGACGTGGCGGTGAACTTCAGCCAGCCCTGGTTTGTGCCCGCCTCCGCGCTCAATGCGTTGCGGCGTGAGGCGGTGGAATCGCTGGAGTCGGCGCGTGCCAAGGCCTTCACCCGGCTGCCCCGCGCCTTACCCGTGGAGCCACCCGCCCCTTTCCCAGAAGACTCATTGAGTTACCTCGGCAATGTGTTCAATGAAGCCGCGCATCGCTTCTACGCCAAGCATGGCGTCCAGGTGATTGCCCCGGCATACGAGGCGATGAAGGAGCTGGGCGAGGTCAGCCTGATGATCACCAAGCATTGCGTACGCTTTTCGCTCAGCCTGTGCCCCAAGCAGGCCAAGGGCGTGACCGGCGTGCAAGGTCAGGTCAAGGCCGAACCGCTGCAACTCATCAACGGCAAAGAGAAACTTACCCTGCGTTTTGATTGCAAGCCCTGCGAAATGCATGTGGTCGGACGGGCGAAGACGGCCATTGCGCGCCAGACCAAGGAACAGCTGGCGCAGGCGGAGCAGTCCATGGTGTTTTACAAGCAGCGGCCCAGCGATAGCGCCTTCGGGCACTGACTGCCGATGTTTGAGCAGATCAACCACCTCGCCCTGATCGGCGAGCTGATGCAGCAGATGTGCGTATATCTGGTAGTGGCGTATCTGCTGAGCAAGACGCCGCTGTTTGCGCCGCTGATGCAGGTGACCGTGCGCCTGCCCGACAAGCTGGTCTGCTATCTGGTGTTCTCCGGCTTTTGCATCATGGGCACCTACTTGGGCTTTAACATCGAAGGAGCGATTGCCAATACCCGCGCCATTGGCGCCGTGCTGGGCGGGCTGCTGGGTGGGCCGGTGGTGGGACTGGCCGTGGGGCTGACCGGTGGCATGCACCGCTATTCCCTAGGCGGCTTCTCGGCCACGGCCTGCGCCGTATCCACCGTGACCGAGGGCCTCATTGGCGGTGCCCTGCACCTGATCCTGATGCGCCGCCACCAGGCCGACCGACTGCTTAAGCCCTCGATTGCCTTTGGCACTACGCTGGTGGCCGAGATCGCGCAGATGCTCATCATTCTGCTGCTGGCCAAGCCCAGCGATCAGGCGGCACGCCTGGTGGCCCAGATCACCCTGCCCATGGTGCTGACCAACTCGTTTGGCGCAGCTCTGTTCATGCGCCTGATCTTGGACCGGCGCGAGACGCTGGAAAAGTATTCGATCGCCTTTTCAGCCAAGGCCCTGCGCATTGCCGAGCGCTCGGTGGGCGTGATGATGCAGGGCTTCAACACGCGGAACTGCAGCCACCTAGCCAGCATCATTCAGGAGGAGACCGGCGTGGGCGCAGTAGCCATTACCGATTGCGAGAAGCTGCTCGGCTTTGTCGGCACAGGCTCAGACCACCACCTGAGCGGCACGCCGATTTCATCGCCGCACACGCTGGCCGCCATCCGCCAAAACGCAGTGGTCTACGCCGATGGCGTCAGCAGGCCCTACCGCTGCTCGCTGCACAAGGACTGTAGATTAGGCTCCTGCCTGGTGATACCGCTGCGCGGCGAGGGCAATGTGGTATTTGGCACCATCAAGCTGTACGAGCCCAAGTCCAAATTCTTCTCGACCCTCAACCGCACCCTAGGCGAGGGTATTGCCCGGCTGATTTCCAACCAGGTGCTGGCCGGCAAGATCGAGGAGCAAAAGCGCCTGCTGGTGCAGTCCGAAATCAAGCTGCTGCAGGCGCAGATCGACCCGCATTTCTTGTTCAACGCGCTCAACACCCTGGCCGCGGTGATTCGCAGCAAACCCGAGGAAGCGCGCCAACTGGTGCAGTACCTGTCCACTTTCTTCCGCAAGAGCCTCAANCGCACCGGCAATGACGTGACGCTGGCCGATGAGGTGGANCACGTCAACGCCTACCTCAACATCGAGCTGGCGCGCTTTGCCGAGCGCCTGCGCGTACGCATTGCGATCGCGCCAGAGCTGCTGGGCCTTCACCTGCCCGCCTTCTCGCTGCAGCCGATTGTGGAGAACGCTATCAAGCACGGCATCTCGCAGATGCTGGAGCCGGGATGTATCACTATTCGTGCAGCGCGCAGCGACGGGCTACTGACCGTCACCGTGGAAGACAGCGCGGGCCTGTACCAGCCAAAGCACGGCAGCGACGGCCTGGGCATGAACTTGGTGGACCGGCGCATCAAGCTGCGCTATGGCGAGGCCTTCGGCGTGCAGGTCACGTTCGAGCCCGAGCGATTCACCCGAGTGGCGATTGCGCTGCCGCTGGAGCCAGAGGTGGTGCCATGCTGAGCGCCCTGATCATTGACGACGAAGCACCCTCGCGCGAGGAGCTGCGGGCGCTGCTGTCGGCCGAGCCCGATGTGGAGGTGCTGGGCGAATGTTCAAACGCGATTGAAGGCCTGGCGGCCATCCACCGGCTGCGCCCACAGGTGGTGTTTCTGGACATCCAGATGCCGCGCCTGAGCGGACTGGAAATGGCCGGCATGATTGACCCTGCGGCCCTGCCACACATCGTGTTTGTCACCGCACATGACGAGCACGCCCTCCAGGCGTTTGAGGAGCATGCCACCGACTATCTGCTCAAGCCGATTGACCCGCAGCGCCTGGCTAAGACTCTAAACTGGCTGCGCAGCGGCGCCCGCGCGCCCAGCCAGTTGCTGCCCACCATGGCCTGGGCCGAGCCGCTACGCCAGATTCCCTGCATAGGTCGCAGCAAGATTTTTCTGCTCGGACTGGCCGAGGTGGAATATGTGTACACCGATGTGGCCGGCGTGCAGGTGGTGGGGCCTGAGCGCCAGGGCACGACCGAGCTCACGCTAAAAATCCTGCAGGAGCGCACCCCGCTGTTGCGCTGCCACCGGCAGTACCTGGTGAACACCGACCAGATTGCCGAGATCGGGCTGCTGGATAACGGCGCGGCCGAAATCGTCACCCGCAGCGGCAAGCGCCTGCCGGTGAGCCGCCGCTATCTGCGCGAAATGAAGGACCGGTTGTTGATTGGCTGAATTGGGCACGCGATGACCGAATACCAAATATTGCACGCGCGCGTCTCATCTTGAGCCCAGAAGTGTCTTGGCNCCAAGTTGGAAAAATATCAATAACCGAGCAATTCAGGTGCCTACCATGCACCGCTAACGCTAGCCCAAACACCGCTTAAACCGCCATTCGACCGCTGGCCACCTTACACACCCTTACGCACCTGTAACCGCTACATTGCACGCGCACCAAACTAGGAGACTCTATGAACTTCGTAAGCAAACACGCCCTGTGGTGGCTGCTCACCGTGATCGGGGCGTTTTCGCTCGCCACGGTGGCCTTGTCGCGCGGCGAAACCATTAACGCCCTGTGGATCATCACCGCGGCCGTTTCCATCTACCTGGTGGCCTACCGCTACTACAGCCTGTATATCGCAGACAAGGTGATGCAGATAGACCCAACCCGCGCCACCCCAGCCGTGCGCAAGAACGACGGCCTGGACTTCGTGCCGACCAACAAATACATCCTGTTCGGCCACCACTTTGCGGCTATCGCAGGCGCTGGCCCCCTGGTCGGTCCGGTGCTTGCGGCGCAGATGGGCTATTTGCCGGGCACGCTGTGGATCATCGTCGGCGTGGTGCTGGCAGGCGCCGTGCAGGACTTCATGGTGCTGTTTGTCTCCACCCGCCGCGACGGCCGCTCGCTGGGTGAACTGGTCAAGGAAGAGCTGGGCCTGGTGCCAGGCGTGATTGCGCTAGTGGGCACCTTTGCCATCATGGTCATTATCCTGGCCGTGCTGGCGCTGATTGTGGTCAAGGCCCTGGCCGGCAGCCCCTGGGGCACCTTTACCGTGGCGGCGACCATCGTCATCGCCCTGTTCATGGGCGTCTACAACCGCTACCTACGCCCCGGCCAAGTGGGCGAGGTGTCGGTCATCGGCCTGGTGCTCTTGATCGGCTCCATCGTGCTGGGCGGCCAGGTCGCTGCCAGCCCCGACTGGGCGCCGCTGTTCACTTTTAATGCCAAGCAGCTGACCTGGATGCTGATAGGCTACGGCTTTGTGGCCTCCGTGTTGCCGGTGTGGCTGTTGCTGGCGCCGCGCGACTACCTGTCCACCTTCCTTAAGATCGGCACCATCGTCGGCCTGGCCTTGGCCATGGTGTTTGTGGCGCCGAACTTACGCATGCCGGCCTTCACCCAATTTGTCGACGGCAGCGGCCCAGCCTGGTCTGGCAGCCTGTTTCCCTTCATCTTTATCACCATTGCTTGTGGCGCGGTGTCGGGTTTCCATGCGCTGATCTCCTCGGGCACCACGCCCAAGTTGCTGGACAGCGAGGACAATGCCCGCATGATCGGCTACGGCGCCATGCTGATGGAAAGCTTTGTGGCCATCATGGCCATCGTCACCGCCTCAGTGATCGACCCCGGCATCTTCTTTGCCATGAACAGCCCGGCGGCCGTCATCGGAACCACGGTGGAAGGCGCGGCCCAAGTGATCTCGGCCTGGGGCTTTGTCATCACCCCCGACGTGCTGATTCAAACTGCCAAGGATGTGGGCGAAACAACCATCCTGTCGCGCGCAGGTGGCGCCCCGACGCTGGCCGTGGGCATGGCCCAGATCTTCTCGCAAGTCATAGGCGGCCAGGCCATGATGGCTTTTTGGTACCACTTTGCCATCCTGTTTGAGGCGCTGTTCATCCTGACCGCCTGTGACGCGGGCACCCGTGCCGGACGCTTCATGTTGCAAGACCTGCTGGGAGCTTTTGTGCCGGCCATGAAACGGACTGAGTCTTGGGCTGCCAGCTTGACTGCCACCGGCCTGTGCGTGGCCGCCTGGGGCTACATCCTGTACCAGGGCGTGGTCGATCCGCTGGGCGGCATCAACAGCCTGTGGCCACTGTTCGGCATCTCCAACCAGATGCTGGCCGGCGTGGCGCTGATGTTGTGCACCGTGGTGCTGTTCAAGATGAAGCGCCAGAAANATGCCTGGGTCACCATTTTGCCGACCGTCTGGCTGCTGATCTGTACGCTGGCGGCCGGCTACGAAAAGGTGTTTGACGCGAATCCGAAGATCGGCTTCCTGGCGCTGGCCCACAAGTTCCAGGCCGCCATCGACAAGGGCACGCTGCTGGCCCCGGCCAAGAGCGTGGAGCAGATGCAACAGATTGTCTTCAACAACTACCTGGATGCGGGCCTAGCAGTGTTCTTCATCTTCGTAGTGGTCAGCATGCTGTACTACACCATCGTTGCCTGCTTCAAGGCGCTCCACAGCGACAAGATCACCAGCCGCGAAACACCGTACCAGGCGGTGCCTGCAGCGGCTGCCTGACATGCTGTTCAAAAACCTGCTTCAGAGCGACCTGGCCACGGTGGGCAAGTACCTGGGGCAGGCAGCAAGAATGATGGTGGGCGTGCCCGATTACGCTACCTACGTTCGACACCGCAAATTGGTGCACTCCGAGCTGCCCTTTCTGTCGGAGGTGGAGTTCATCCGCAACCGCCAAGAGGCCCGCTACGGATCGGGGCGCTCGGGCGGCTGCTGCTGAGCCGGTGGCTGCGCCAGCCGCAGAAATTCGTTGCGAATTCTCAAGCGGTCGATTCACCGCTTGCGCACCATTTGACGATGTGACGGCCAGCACCAAGCCTGCGTCGCACTTCAAAGAGGAGCCTCATGAACGCAAGCGAAGGCCAGGACCGATTCAGTTCGGAAAATCTTTTCTACGACGGTGCATCCGAGGTTGTTCAGGCCGAAACCGAGCACCTCAAAAAATGGCGAGGCCGCGAACCACTGGTGGGGCTGGCACTGTCGGGTGGGGGCATACGCTCGGCCAGCTACTGCCTTGGCGTCCTACAAGCGCTGGCCTACCGGCGAGCTCTGCCCCAGGTGGACTACCTGTCCAGCGTATCAGGCGGTGGCTACATCGGTGCCTCGCTGAGCTACCTGTTGCACCAATCGGCCAAGGGTGCGGCAGACTCTGGCTTCAAGCGGGCGCCAAAGTTTGACGTGTCGCGGGAGAACTTCCCCTACGTGGCCTACCCCATGGTGGGTGTGGCCGGTGTGGCGGCCTCGCATCCCGCCAGCGGTTTGGTGGACCGGGAGCTGCGCCGCCATGAGAACTTCAAGGGCAGACTCCTGCGCCGCCTGCGCCAGAGCGCCAACTACCTGGTGCCCGGACATGGCATCACGTACTTGTCGCTGGCCGGGGTAGTGCTGCGCAATCTGACCAGCAGCCTGGTGGTGCATGTGGCCTTGCTGGTGGTTCTATTTCAATTGCTGCTTCTAAAGGGCTGGTTTGTCTTCCAGCCCCATGCCGACTCCGCCGCGGTCAGCCCTGCAGCGGCGCTGGTGATACCACCATCGAATGTGTTTCTGAGCCTGTCGGGTGATGCCGTGTTGGCCTATAGTCTGTTGTCGGTGCTCTACATCGTGTTGACGCGCAGCTTTGATTTGCTGGAGCGCGGTGGCCGACGCTCCTCCTATTGGGTGCGGCGCCAATATGAGGTCGCTGTGCATTACTTGTTTGTGACGGCCATTGCACTGTTGGTGCTGGGCGGCCTGCCCTGGGTCTATGAACTACTGGCGGGCTTGCACCTCACCCACATTCAGGGCTGGTTCCAAATGCTGGACAAGGGCGACAAGAGCAACCCGGTGGCTACCGGCATTGTGGCCACGGTCATCGGCATTATCGGTAACTTATGGGGCTTTCTGCAGGCACGCAGCAGCAGCAAGCCCCGCATACCAACCGGGCTGCTGGTGGGCCTGGCCTCAGTGCTGCTGTCCTTTGGCTTGCTGCTGCTGGTCTACATGCTGACCGGCTGGCTGCGTGTGAACCATGCATTGGGGGGCGATGGGGGAATACTGGCGATGGCGGGGAGCTTGCTGCTCATGTTCGGCTGGTTGCCGGAAGCCAACTACGTCTCGCTGCACCGCTTTTACCGGGACCGACTGATGGACCTGTTTCTGCCCGATCTTCAGGTGGTACAGGACGACATGCTGGCAAGCACCCGGCCCTTGCACCTCACTGTCTGGTCCGGAATCGTCGGCAGCTTGAAGGCGCTCTACCGGCGCATCGTCGGGCCCCAACCTGGCGATGCTACCCTGCTGGGCGACCTGTGCCAGCCAGCAAACTTCAGCGACTCCGGCAACAAACTGCTGCGTGGCCCCTACCCCATCCTCAACGCCAACGTGGTGTTGACGGCATCCCAGCACCCGCGTTACCGGCCAAGAGGTGGCGATAATTTCATTTTCAGCCCGCTGTTCTGCGGCAGCCGGGCCACCGGCTGGACTGCCACAGACCGCACGCCCGGCAGCGGCTTCACGCTGGCCACGGCCATGGCCATTTCAGGCGCGGCCGTCAACCCCAATGCCGGGCCGGGTGGCGAAGGCATCACACGGCAACCGGTGCTGTCGGTATTGATGGGCCTACTCAATCTGCGGCTGGGCTACTGGGCCACCAATGCGAGGCGCGCCGCCAAGGCTGATAGCAGCGGCATGGGTCTTTCGTGGGGCAAGCCCAACCAGCTCTATCCAGGGCTGTTCGAGTCCTTTGGGCGCTTTAACCTGAACGAGCGCGCACGCTACTCGTTGCTCACCGACGGCGGACATTTTGAGAACCTGGGCCTGTATGAGCTGGTGCGCCGGCGCCTCAAACTGATTATCGTGTGCGACGCCAGCGCCGATCCGGACTTTAAGTTCACCGACTTGGCCAACGCCATCCAGAAGGCACGCGCGGATTTCGGCGCCCTGATCGACATCACCGACGACCAGTTGGCCACCCTCATACCCCAGCCCCAAGAGGCCCACTGCGCACAAGCCCGCGCAGCACAGGGCCACCTGATTGCGCCCATCCGCTACTCCACGCGGGTAGAACAAGACAGCGAGCGCGAGGTGGGCACGCTCATCCTGCTCAAGGCCACAGCCTTCAAGGGCGCGCCGGCAGACTTGTTCAGCTACCGCAGGGAACACCCTGAATTTCCCAACCAATCCACCCTGGACCAGTTCTTTGATGAAAAGCAGTTCGACTCCTACCGCGAGCTGGGCTACATCACCGCCTACCAAATGCTCAAGGAAATCGAAGCCAGCGGCCCCGAGCTGGGAGAGCACTACCAGACGGAAAAAGGATATAGGGCTCCAACCAAGCACCAGGTGGCGCGCCTGCTGTTCGGCCTGCAATACTGCAGGTGTAGGGTACACGCTCATGGCATGGATTAGCTTGCGCTGCTCCCGCCGGAATTGAGCCTCTGGCTTAAGTCATACCCGTTGGGGTATGCTTGACTCACCACGTATATGTGATACGGATACTTCAATTTCAAGGCAAGCAGTTTCAGCATGACCCATTCAAGCAATACACCCTTTACCGATCCCGCGCAGACCTGGAATGCACGCTTTTCCAAGGACGGTTATGTCTTCGGCACCGAGCCCAATGAATGGCTGCAGCGCAATGCAGCCATCTGGAAGCCGGGCTCCCGAATTCTGAGCGTGGCCGATGGTGAGGGCCGCAACAGCGTGTGGTTGGCAAAACAAGGCCACCAGGTCGACGCTTTTGATATCTCGGAGGTGGGCGTAGCCAAGGCCAAACGCCTTGCTGAGGATAGCCGGGTCGGCGTGAACTTCAGCGTCGCCACTTGCGACGACTTTGCCTGGCCACAGAATCATTACGACGGCATCGCCACCATATTTGTGCAGTTCGCCGATCCAGAGCTTCGCGCCAGGCTTTTTGGCAATATGGTGCGCAGCCTCAAGCCCGGCGGCTCACTCATCCTGCTGGGCTACACGCCCAAGCAACTGGAATACCGAACCGGCGGACCGTCCGTTCTGTCGCATTTGTACACCGAAGACATGCTGCGTGAGGCGTTTGGCGATTTGGACATTCAAGTCACGGATGAATACGAGACCGAGCTGACAGAGGGTGACGGCCACAAGGGCCAATCCGCCGTCATTGGCCTGGTTGGCGTGCGACGCTAAAGCCCTTTGCGACAACGCCAGGCACGTGGACAGTCACCATGAATTGTTTAACCAGCGCCTGGGCTCTGCACGAACCTGAATTACGTGGATGGCCAAGGCATTGAAGCGAAGGAATGCCTGACTTAAGCCATGCTAGGCTGTCGGTGTCGCGGTGGTCTGAAAATTACCCAAGTAGCTTACCCCAGGTGCCGACGTTGTAGACCTGTTGGTAGCCATTTTTCTTAAGCACCAGCTTGGCCATGCCACTGCGTGTTCCGCTGGCGCAGCACAACACCACTGGGGTCGATTTGGGAATCTCAGCCAGCCTGCTGCCCAGTTCCTGAAGTGGGATGTTAAGGGTTCCCGGTGCGTTGCCGCTGGCGAATTCCGTCGCGGATCGCACGTCGATCAACAGTGCGCCTTTTCTTTTTAGTTCCGGCAACAGCGCCACCACGCGTCTGGAGTTCCACCACTTGTAGCCAAACCAGAGCACCAGGGCAAAGAAGGGCCAATACTGTTCAAACGCGTTTGCGAAATTCATTTCAGTCCTTGGAGGTCAACGGTTGGGTCAATGGATGCGCGGTGTCGCTGTCACGCATCTTCTTTGCAATGAAGAGGCGCATCGCTATGGCGAGCGCAACGGAAGCCAAGGTGAAGACAAGCGCCACCAAGCCGTAGTCGGTGGTGAAGAGGTCGGCAAATAACTTCATGTGGATCCTATTGGCGATTCAGGTAGATTGGCACTTTTGCATCATACCCTATGGGGTATATGGACGAATGTCCAGTAGATGGTCCGGTTGATCCAGTTCGACGTGAATTGCTTTTTCGGTGCGAATGCCATATCCGTTAGCTGAGAAAGTATAAATGGTGCCTGCAGGTGGGCCGACTGGTTGATTGTTGCGTTGGACGTTCAAGCCCCCGATTGCGAGAACTGAGGCGACAAGTTTATGAAGTGATTCGGAAATTTCTCTACTAAGGGCATTGATCTTGACCTAGCGCAGGCAATGCCTTGGCAGCTAGGGTTAACCCGCTAGCTTTAAGTCTTCTGTGGATTACATCATTTATTGCTTATATACGGAATTTAAACCAAAAGGATTTTCCATGATCAAACTTTTCACTGGCTTTATGGCGGGCCTGGTCTTGGTATTTTCCTTGGTCTACAACCTCTTCGGCGGACTGATGTTCAAGGAAACACCCAGCCCATTTGGAGTTGAGGAGACGGTCGCACGCATTCAACAGAACATCCAGAATGTCGGCAACGGTTGGGCATTGGTCGGCCTGCGTGATCCGGCCAAAGCAGTGCAAAACGACGGCGGCAATGTCTTGCCAGTCATGCTGATAGAGGCATGCAGTACCAACTACTCGGGGCCCATCCTCAAGAACGACAAGGTCAGATTCCTCTCTTTGTTAATTCCGTGCAAGGTATCTGTCTATAAAAAGAACGACGGAAAAACCTACATCGGCACCATGAATGCCGCTTTTCTGGGGCGCCTGTTTGGCTCAGACATAGGAGAGATCATGAGCCATGTGTCGGCCGACCAGGCCAAGTTCCTTCTGTTCGACGCAAGCAAACCGGCCCCTGCCATTGTCAGGCCGGCCCCGCCCGGCGCCAGTGGAGGTGCCGGTGCTGCAGCGGCGGGTGGTTGCTAAGCCAAGCAAGGTCCATCATGTTCACTAAAACCCATGTAGCGCTGAAGGCGCTGATATCTGCTGCCCTCTTGGCAACACTCAGTTCCTTCGCAACATCTGTTCCGACCCCTGCAGCATCCACACCTGCGCCACAAGCCAGCCAAGCCACTGCCAACAGCGCGCTCCCGACAGCCACCTTGCCGCTCAGAAAGAAGAGCAATTCCACAGCTGACCATAGCAAGTTCAAGGAACTCAAGCAATCGTTCAAAGTCCTGTCCGAGGTGACCATCGCCTGCCTGAGTTGCCACACCGAAGCTGCCAGCCAGGTACAGCACACCAAGCACTGGACCTGGGAATCGGCAGACCCCAAGACGGGGCAGATTCGCGGCAAAAAGAACATCATCAATAACTACTGCACCTCGCCCATCTCCAACGAAAAAGACTGCATGGCCTGCCATGCCGGCGTGGGTTGGGCAGACAGTAGCTTCGACTTCAAGAGCGCCAAAAACGTGGACTGCCTGGTGTGCCACGACAGCACTGGCACCTATCGTAAGTTGCCGGGTGATTCCGGGCATCCAATCTACGAACGCAAGGAATTTCCGCCCGGATCGGGCAAGTTCGTGGAAGCGGTGGACCTGAACAAGGTAGCGCAATCGGTTGCCATGCCGAGTCGCACCAACTGCGGTTCCTGTCACTTTTTTGGCGCCGGTGCCAATGGAGCCAAGCATGGCGACCTGGATACGTCGTTGCAACATCCTGGCAAGTACCTCGATGTGCACATGAACGAAAAAGGACTCAACTTCAGCTGTGCAGATTGCCACTCCACATCCAGCCATGAAGTGTCCGGGAGTCGGTACAACGTGGCAGCCGCAGTTACGGGCAAGGCCCACATTCGCGGCAAATTGGATGATTCTCCCGCTGCCTGCCAGTCTTGCCACAGCAACAAACCACATCCGCCCAGTATGGACAAGCTGAACGAGCATACCGACAAGATAGCCTGCCAGACTTGCCACATTCCTGAATACGCACGCAACGACATTGGCACGGAGATGAGTTGGGACTGGTCACAGGCTACCGTCATGGGACCCAATGGCAAGCCTACAGCCCGCAAAGACAGTGCCGGTCGCAGAGCCTTTGACTCCAAAAAAGGGGCCTGGGTTTGGGAGTCGTATGTCATTCCCGAGTATCGCTGGTACAACGGTGTTTCCACTTACAAGGTCATCGGCGACAAAATCGACCCGACCAAAGTCGTGCAGATCAATGTCGTCGGTGGCAGCCCCAACGCCCCGGACTCGCGTATCTGGCCAACCAAGGTGCATCGCGGCAAACAACCCTATGACATGGTTAACAACGTGCTCACTGTCCAGCATACGGCAGGAGAAGATGACACGGCCTTGTGGCAGAACTATGACTGGGGCAAAGCGATCACCACCGGCATGAAGGCGGCGGGTCTGCCCTTCAGCGGCAAGTATGGATTTGTCAGCACGGAGATGACATGGCCAATCACCCATATGGTCGCGCCCAAGGGCGATGCACTCACCTGCGCCCAGTGCCACAGCACCCATGGGCGACTGAAAGACATCAAGGGTGTTTACATGCCGTCACGCGACAGCAACCCGTGGATTGATTGGCTGGGATGGTTGGCGGTTGCAGCTACGGCGGCGGGCGTCATGCTGCATGCCTTTCTTCGCATGTGGGCTCACAAACGCAACCTCAAGGAGCAAAAAAATGGATAAGGCCATAGACACCCCACCACAAGATGTGGGAACGCGCATCTACTTGTACAAACGGTATGAACGCTTTTGGCACTGGTCGCAAGCCGTGCTGGTGATCATCATGATGCTCAGCGGCTTCGAGGTGCATGGCAGCTACCACCTGCTGGGTTTTGAGTCGGCCGTGAATCTGCACACCCAATCTGCCTGGCTGCTGCTAAGTCTGTGGGCGTTCACCATTTTCTGGCAGTTCACCACGGGCGAATGGCGCCAGTATCTGCCCACTCTCAAACGGGTAGATGCCATGGTGCGCTACTACGCATGGGGCATCTTCAGAGATGCCCCCAATCCGTTCCACAAAACCCTGCAGCACAAGCACAACCCCTTGCAACGACTGGCCTATCTCGCACTGCTGGCGATGATCTCTCCCCTGGTCTGGGGATCAGGGTTGCTGTATCTGTTTCGTTCAAACTGGGCTAGGGTCTCGCTGGATAGTTGGTTGCAACTGGAATGGGTGGCTTGGGCCCACACGGCGGGCGCGTTCATGATGTTGGTCTTTTTTATCGTGCATATCTACCTGGCAACGATCGGCCACAAGCCTACTGCCCACATCAAGGCAATGATCACGGGTTGGGAAGACGCTGACTGAGCGTTCACACAGATGCGCTCGATGGCGTTGGAAGCCTGGCTGATAGTTAGCTGCTGCATGCCGGCCGCATTGGCCTCAAATTTGTCTGTTGCCGAGGCGGTGCCTCATCTGGATTCCAGCGGGCGGGATGGGTACCGGGCATTTCTTGAGGCGGGGACGCACCGGGCATTTGTGATTGCACCGGGTGGCAGCTGGGCATGGAAAGCAGACGGCGCCAACGCTCCAACCGTGCTGAAGGCTGCGCTGCAGGCTTGTCATGAGCAGTCTGGGGAAATCTGCGCACCGTACGCAACTGACGACCGTATCGTGTTCGATACACAACAATGGCCCACCCTTTGGGGCCCCTATGCAAACTCGAAAGATGCCAGGAACTCCAGAGTGGGCAAGGCCAGGGGTGAGCGGTTTTTTGATCTCCGCTTTAACAGTCCGACCGGTAAGTCCATCACCTTGTCAGAACTGCGCGGCCGAGTGCTGGTATTGCATTTTTGGGCGTCTTGGTGTCAGCCTTGCCAACTGGAGATGCCTCAGTTGCAGAGGCTGCACGAAGCGCTGGGAAACGGCCCTGAGGTCCAACTGGTACTATTGCAGGTGAGAGAAAACATATCGACTGCCAGCAAATGGATGCAGCGGCAGCATTTGTCATTGCCGCTGCACGATTCGGGCATGCAAGACAACAACGCAAAGCTCTTGACCTTGGCCAACGGCAAGAAAATTGCGGATCGAGACTTGGCCACCACATTTCCGACGACCTATGTACTTGACAAGCTGGGGATGGTGGTTTTCTCGCACGCGGGGCCGTTGGACGGTTGGCCTGACTATTTGCCCTTCTTGCTGGATGTAGTGGCCAAATCAGGACGGTAAAGTCGGCCGCATTTGATCCAACGAGCGGCCTTCCCCAGCCTCCTCCATCGTCCGCCCCTCCCGAATGTGGTAAATCCGCTTGAAGGTGGGAATGATTTTTTCGTCGTGCGTCACCACGATGACTGCGGCTTGGTACTGGATGGCCATGCGATTGAGAATGCGCATCACGGCCAAGGCCCTTTCACTGTTCAGTGGCGCAGTAGGCTCGTCGGCCAGAATGACGGGTGGCCGGTTGGCTAAAGCCCTGGCAATCGACACCCGTTGCTGCTCGCCACCCGAAAGCTGGGATGGCTCCGCCTTGGCGCGATGCGCTACATCGAGTTCTTTCAGCAGTTCCAATGCCCGCGCCCGCGCCAGCGAATTGGGCATTCCGGCCAGCATAGGGAGCAAGGCCACGTTGTCGGTCACATCCAAAAATGGGATCAGATAGGGCGCCTGAAAGACAAAACCAATGTTGTCGCGGCGCAAGGTACGCAGGTCCTTGGTTTTCCATGCGTTGTCGTACAGCGTGTTGCCACCCAACACCATGCGACCCGAGGTGGGCTCGATGATGGCACCCAGGCATTTGAGCAAGGTGCTCTTGCCTGAACCCGAGGGCCCCACGAGCCCCACAACCTCGCCAGGACAAACCACCATGTCAACACTTTTTAGCGCCTCGACGGCGGTGTCGCCCTGACCATAGACCTTGCGCAAGCGCTGAACAACGATGCCGGCCTGCCGAATGCTTGGCTGGATGATGGATGTCATGTTCCTCCTCCAATCGCTTCTGCTGGATCGACCTTGATGGCGATGCGAATGGCCAGGGTGCTCGCCAGTGCGCAGATCAGCATCACAGCCGCAAGTCCGCGCAAGGCATCGTTTTGCAATAAGAGCACGTATTTGGGGAAGACCGGCGCCCATAGCGTGGCCGCAAGCTTTCCAACGAGGAAACCGATCAATCCCAATCCCATGGCTTGCTGCAAAATCATTGAGGCGATGGTCGTGTTGCTGGTACCAATGAGCTTTAGAACCGCAATTTCGCGGATCTTTCCTATCGTCATGGTGTAGATGATGAAGGTCACGACGGCGGCACTGACGATGGCCAGGATGACCAGAAACATGCCGATCTGCTTGGCCGAGGTGGCGATGAGTTTGGCGACCAGGATGTCTTCCATACCCGCTCGGTCATAGGCCTCCAGGTGCTTCCATCGCCGTATCGGCTCGGCAACCTGTTCCGGTAAATATCCTTCGCGCACCCGCACCAGCACTGCGTTCACGCTATGGCTGCTGGTCTGGCTGGCAATGGCAGCATCCAACAGTCCCGGCAAACCCGGACGGTTGAACGCGGGGTTGGCCGAAGTGCGCGCGCGGTCGTTAACGATAGCGTCGTTATCCTTAAAAAAACTGCGCTTCCTGGGCATCCTTCAGTGGAATGAAAACCATCGGGTCGCCGCCCGAAGACACCATGCGTTGGGTCAGGCCGACCACGTCGTACGCATGGCGACGGATGCGAATGCGGTCCCCGAGGACAAAGCCGGTCTTCACGTCTGCCACCGCTTCATAATGGCTGCGAGTCAAAGGTCGCCCCGCCACCAGCTGCGCAGGACTGCCGGGTTTGCCTGGCTCTATGCCCACCACCAAGGCGCGTGCCTCGTCGGAGCCTCTTTGGACCTGCATGTTCAAATAGGTCACATTGGCCTCCAGCGAGACGCCCGGCATGCCTTCGATGCCGTGAACTGCGTCGTCCTTGAGGCTGGACGACTCCGCGTAAGGGCCCTGGGTGTCTTTTTGCACTACCCACAGATCGGCACCGCTGTTGGTCAGCAAGGCCTCGGCATCGTCCACCATGCCGCGATACACCCCGGCCATGGACAAGGTCACGCCAATCAGCAGTCCCAGGCCCATGCCCGTCAACACAAACTTGGGCCACGCGTGCAGGATATCGCGGCCTGCCAGGCTTATCACTGGGCCACTCCGGCTACGCCTGCGGGCGCGACGATGGCGTCCACGACCTGTAGGCGAGCACCGGCAGATAGGGGCTTCTGGCTGTAGACTACGACTTCGTCGCCGGCTTTGAGACCATCCACAATTCGGGTATGACCATCCAGACTGGTGGCGCCTAGCTTTACCTGTGCGAACACAGGCTTGACCGACTCCATGCGCCAGACGCCGGTAGTGCCGCCCTGGTGCCGAATGCTCGCAGCCGGAACGATGAGGGATTGGCCTATGGACGGGAGTTGAATGCGTGCCTCAGTCATTTCCCCCACCGCCATCCCGAGTGGCGCTTTGTCGAATGCCAACTGGGCGATGCGCTCTTCGGTCACGCTGTCGCCGAGCAACTCGACCCGGGCCACCGTGCCGTCGATGGTGGTTTGCGGCTGGGAACGCAAGACCAACCGAGCCTTCAATCCCTGCTTGAGTCCGCCGTAACGGCCTTGGTCCACACGCAACTTGACCCACAGGCTGGTCGGATCAATGAGGCGCAGCACCGATTGGCCCGCCACGACGGCGGAGCCGGACTCTGCATCGCGTGCAGACACGACGCCATCCGATGGTGCAATCAAGCGCACATTGGCACGCTGCTGCAACAAGGCAGCCCGATCCGCCTTGGCGCGGTTCAAGTCCTGTACGGCGCCCGTCGCGTTGGCGCGTGCCGAATCCAGCGTGGCATCGGCCGACGCCTTGGTTTGGATGAAACTCTCCAAGGCGCCCGAACTGATGAAATGCTGGTCCGCCAAGTCCTGATTTCTGCGCATGTTAGAACTCGCCAATTCGCGTCTGGCAGCAGCGTCCGTTTGAAGAGCAGTCGCTGCCGCCTGTGCGCTTCGGGCTCGCTCAATGGCGGCATCCAGTGATGCCAGTCGCTGGTCGACGTCCACCGGGTCCATCTCCGCAGGCAGCTGTCCGGCTTTGACCGCGTCGCCCACGTCGACCTTCACGCTCAGCACGCGCCCGGCGACGGTCGGGCCAATCATCCAGTTGCGTCGGGCCTCCACGGTGCCGATGCCAAAAAGCTCGGGGGCGAAGCTACCCTCCTGGACTCAGGCAATCGTTAATTTGATGGGAGCCACCGGACCCGATCGCATCATCACGAAGAGGAATAGACCTATAAGTAGCGCGGCTAAGCAAGCCAACAGAAGGCGGCGTTTGATCGAGGAGGAGAATGACTCGGGCGGTCCGTTCGAATGGTTGTTGAGGCTGGGGACTACCGCGCATCGTATTGGACGTACGAACCCGTGGGTCAATCTGCCACCACTAGACCGCACGATCGGCTGGCCAAACCTTACATGGACGTCATGCCCATGCGCTTTTACAGCATCTGTTGACGCTCATTTTCTTCTACATAGATTCTCGCATCGCCTTCTCCGGATAGCCCATGGTTCGGAGCTTTTGGACGACTGCATCGCGAAGCCAGGCAGCACCAGTGAATTGCACCAGCTGATGTTCGCGATCCGCGAAGAGATCAGAGACCTCCAGCATGGCTGACAGGCCTTTGACGATCTTTCGCATCGCCCACATGTGAGGTTGTCGATTTCGATTTGCATGGATATGTTCATCTCGATGTCCTTCAGGGCGATGACCGCGCGCAACGGATTCACTGCGTATGGGAAAAGTATGAATGACAAACACGAATAACCATATGATCCGAGTCATATGAAAAGCGTGATTCTTCCTAAAGAGCTCAAGGTTCTACTGCCTTCAACATTCCATGCACGCTGCGAGGGTGCGCGCTGCTCCTAGAGTGAACGAATCAGCCCAATACCGCCATATCACTCGCCTGGTTTGCTGCCGAAGCTCTCGGGCATTTGGACGGCGATGACTTCGCCACGCGCGGTAAGCACAGCGCTGGCCAAAACCGAAATTTCCACGATAACTTTTCGGCCTTTGATCTCCTTGACACGTCCGCGAATTTCCAGTGCGCCCCCAATAGGCGTGGGTTTCAGGAAATCCACATGCAGTGAGCCTGTCACAAAGCGAAACGGCGGCAGGCTGTCCATTGCGCGCACTTGTTCCCGGTACATGGCGGCAGCGGCGGTTGCTGTGCCGTGGCAGTCAATCAGCGATGCGATCAATCCACCATAGGCAAAACCCGGCACCGACATCTGGTAAGGCTCGGGTGTAAAAAAGGTCACCGTTTCCTCGCCATCCCAATGCGTCTTGATTTGGTGGCCGTGGCTGTTGTTGGAGCCGCAACCGTAACACTGTGCGACGTTTTCGGGGTAGTAGTCTTGAAAGGCTTTCATAGGGTCTCCAGGGGGAAATTTCATGAACCTCAGGGTTCAGCTGCACTAGCTAGCGCAACTATGGCTGCCGTCGGTGTTGATCAAATGGGTGGCCATTTGGTCAAAGGTGTGGATGAGTTGGTCGCGCAGCGCGATGTCAGTCACCTGCTCGGTAAGCGCCTGGGTCATGCACAGCATCCATTCATCCCGCACCACCGGTCCCACGGCATAGGGAGCATGGCGCATGCGCAAGCGGGGGTGGCCCTTTTTGGCGACATAAAGCGCCGGGCCACCAAACCAGCCTGACAAATATTCAAACAGGCTTGTCGCACTTCCCGCAAGGCTTTCAGGGTGCAACTGACGCACCGTGTACGCCTCTGGTAGCGCGTCCATCAGTTCATAAAAGCGATTCACCAGCGCATAGATGGCGGCTTCGCCGCCCAGTTGGACATAGATGGTAGTTTCAGTGGGCATAGGCGTATCTCTTTACGTATCAGTGGCTCAGACAATCCAACGCAACCCTGCCGCCATAAGCAGACCTGCCCCGCAAGACCAGCCGGAAAAAAATAGCTTCCAGCCGAGGGCGCGCGGCACAAAGCCCACGCCACGCACCAGTCCGGCACTCATGGCCCATAACAGGGCTACGAGAAAACCATGGTCCACACTGCCATTGGAACGCGCGAGCGCCAGAGGATAGATGGTGCCGAACAGCATGATGGCAAGTGCTGCGAGCAGGCTTGGTAAGTGTATGGCGCTCGGCGCAGGCGCCGGGGCTACCGCATTATTTGCCATCACCGCTTTTTGCCCTTTCGCACAGCGGCACGCGCGTCCTCGTTTTCACCCCACATCGCATTCAAAATGGCCAGCAAGACGGCAAAGCCGACGCCCAAAATCCAGGCAAAGTACCACATGTGATTGTCTTTCTCAGCGCTCAGGCTGCGTCGTCTTCACCGATCAGCAACTTGTTGGCGGTGAGGTATTTATGCGGCGGCACTTCCAAGTTGGCAGGTGCCGATTTGTCTTTAAAGACCCAGCCGTTGCGGCGTTCGTTGTCTTGCTCGGGCGGCTTAGTAAGCAGCATGGTCGTTCTCCCGGATGTAGGCCGCCGTCACCTTGCCGCGCATGACACTATAGGCCCAGGAGGTGTAAAGGATGATGAGGGGCATGAACAGCATGGTGGCCCAGAACATGATGCCAAGGGTCAGGTGACTCGACACGCTGTCCCACACCGTCAAGCTCGCAGCCAGCATGGAACTCGACGGCATGACGAAGGGAAACATCGACGCGCCCGCCGTGCCGATGACTCCGAGCACGGCCAGCGAGGAGGCCACGAAGCCACTCAGGGTCCAGCGCAGACGAAGCAGCAAGGCGCTCAGCAACGCACCGCCAATGCCCAGAGCAGGCAGCAGCCACAGCAGCGGTTGTTTGCCGTAATTCACCATCCAGGCACCGGCCTCGCGGACCACCGTCTTGGCAATGGGGTCTGGCAAGGCGTTGGTGCTGATGACGGAGGCAATCCGGTAACCGTCAATGCCTTGCAGCCAGAAGCCCGCGCCCACAAAGGCCAGCACCATCAGCAGCGCCGCACCCGTTGCCGCCCGGATGGTGCGCTCCTGAATAATGCCTTCGGTGCGGTGGGCCAGATAGGCGCCACCTTGCAGGGTGATCATGGCGCTGCTGACGACACCGGCCAGCAGGGCAAACGGGTTGAGCAATTGCCAGAAGCTGCCTGTATACGTGGAGACCATGTAGAGGTCGAACTGGAAGGGAACCCCCTGCAGCAGGTTGCCAAAGGCCACGCCAAAGATCAGCGGAGGCACCGAGCCGCCAATGAACAGCCCCCAATCCCAGGTGCTGCGCCAAGTGGCGTTGTGGATCTTGCTGCGGTAATCAAAGCCCACCGGGCGGAAGAACAGCGCCCACAGCACCACCAACATGGCCCAGTAAAAGCCGCTAAATGCAGTGGCATAGACGAGAGGCCAAGCGGCAAAGATGGCGCCTCCACCGGTGATGAACCAGACCTGGTTGCCGTCCCAGTGCGGCCCCACCGTGTTGATGACAACGCGGCGCTCCAGATCGTTGCGCCCAACAAAGGGCAGCAGGGTTCCCACACCCATGTCGTGTCCATCCATGATGGCAAAGCCGACCAAGAGAACACCGACCAGCAGCCACCAGATGATTTTGAGAGTTGAATAGTCAAACATAGTGCGTCCTGTTAAGCATGAAACTGCGGCTCGTTGACATAGCGACCGGTGCCCAGGCTGCCGGGGCCCATACGGGCGAACTTGACCATCAGGAACATCTCGACCACCAGCAGCACGGTGTAGAAGCCGATGAATCCGGCCAGTGAGCCATACAGGCTGTTGACGCTTAGTGTTGACACACTCAGGTGCGTGGGCAGCACGCCATAGATGGTCCAGGGCTGGCGGCCGTACTCGGCAACAAACCAGCCCAGCTCGCAGGCCAGCCAGGGTGCGGGCAGCATCCACAGCGCAACTTTGAGTAGCCAAGGCTTGCCCATGCAGGCCGACTTCAAGGTACTCCAGAAGGCCAAACCAAACAGCAGCAGCATGGAAAATCCCAGTGAGACCATGAGACGGAAGGCCCAGAACATGGGAGTGACGCGTGGCACGGTGTCATTGACGGCGCGCTCGATGATCTCGGGGGTGGCGGTGTTGACATCGACCACGTATTTTTTAAGCAACAGGCCAAAACCCAGGTCTGTCTTGTGCTCCTCGAATACCTGCTTGGCCACCGCGTCCTGCCGGTTGGTGCGCAGTGCTTCGAGTGCATTGACGGCGATGATGCCACGCACAATCCGCTCGCGGTTCTTGGCCTTGATCTCGTGAATGCCGGGAATCTCCTTGCTGAGCGAGCGCGTGCCAATCACGCCCATGACCCAAGGAATTTCAATCTCCCAGTTGTTCTTCTGTTCGACCTCGTTGATGCTGGCTACCAGCGTCAGTCCTGCCGGTGCAGGCTTGGTCTCCCACATGGCTTCCATGGCAGCTAGTTTGGTTTGCTGCGCCTCACCTACCGTGTAGCCCGATTCATCACCCAGCACGATGACGCTCAGCACCGAGGCCAGACCAAAGGCGGCGGCCACGCGAAAGCTGCGCTTGGCAAATTCCACGTCCCGCTTTTTGAGCAGATACCAGCTGGAAATCGACAGCACAAACATGGCGCCGGTGGCATAGCCGGCCGACACCGTGTGCACAAACTTGGCCTGTGCGTCGGGGTTGAACAGCACGGCCCAGAAATCGGTCATCTCCATGCGCATGGTCTGGTAGCTGAACTCCGCACCCACTGGGTTTTGCATCCAACCATTGGCAATCAGAATCCACAGCGCCGACAGATTGGTGCCCACGGCCATCAGCAGGGTGACCAGTAAATGCTGGGGTTTGCTAAGCCGGTCCCAGCCAAAGAAGAACAGGCCAATCATGGTCGATTCCAGGAAGAAGGCCATCAGCCCTTCGATGGCCAGGGGTGCGCCAAAGATGTCTCCCACGTAATGCGAGTAATAGGCCCAGTTGGTGCCGAACTGGAATTCCAGCGTGATGCCGGTGGTGACGCCCAATGCAAAATTGATGCCAAAGAGCTTGCCCCAGAAGCGCGTCATGTCTTTCCAGATCACATTGCCCGTCATTAAATAGACGCTCTCCATGATCACCAACATCCACACCATGCCGATGGTGAGTGGCACAAAGAGAAAGTGGTACAGCGCTGTGGCGGCAAACTGCAACCGCGACAGATCTACCAGTTGTTCCGAAATCATTTATTTGTTCCTTGTGTAGCAGCAATTGCGGGGTGCAAAAGTTGAGCGGCAACGCCGCTGTCATCGACGGTCACGCGCTGTTCCCGCACAAACACCCACCACAGCGCCACTAGGATGGCGAGCTTGAAAACCAGCATCACAGCCAGTTTGTTGAGCAGGGATTTGTCGGAAAAGTTCATGACGGTCAATACATATGCCAGTATTTTCAATCAAGAACCGTGCCATGAACCAAGTGGGGGGAAAGGTCAATGAATTCATGGGCTTGGAGCCACAGACGGGTGGCCAGCGAAACAAAGTGACAAGAAGGAAGCTGCCATAATTGGCACCCTATGCCGTAGATGGCATAAGCTGATGACCGCCCCAAAAAGGATTCTCGTGAAGCCACTGCCGGAGTTGATGTCCTTCCTGGAGGGCTTAAGCGAACCCCACATATTGTTTGATGCGAACTATCGCATCCTGGCAGCCAATTCCGCATACCGCCAGCAATTCAGCCAGTCACAAAGCGTGGTGGGACGGACCTGCTATGAGGTGTCCCATCACTTCAGCATGCCCTGTGACCAGGCTGGAGAGTCCTGCCCACTGGCCCAGGCGCGTGCATCCGGGCAACGCGAACGCGTCATGCATCTGCACCACACAGCCAAGGGTGAGGAGTACATACAGATCGAGCTGACTCCGATTGCCGATGCCGCTGGTAAGCAAGCCTATTACGTGGAAAAGATGGAGCCCTTGCGGGTGACGCAGGAGCGATCGGCGGGCAAAGGACTCATCGGAAGATCACCTGTATTTCAGGAAATGCTGGCCCTGGTGGCGCGTGTGGCACCCTCCATGGCCACCGTGCTGCTGCTGGGAGAGTCTGGCACCGGTAAGGAGCTGGTGGCACAAGCGGTACACGCATCAAGTGCGCGCGCGCACCGTCCACTGGTGGCCGTGGACTGTGCCAGCATGCCGGAAAATCTGTTTGAATCCGAATTGTTTGGCCATGAACGCGGTGCATTCACCGGGGCCGCTACCGCGCGCGGCGGACTGGTGGAGGCAGCCAGCGGCGGGACCTTGTTTCTGGACGAGGTGGGTGATATTCCGCTGACCATTCAGGTCAAACTGCTGCGCCTGCTCGAATCCGGTACCTACCGCAGAGTGGGAAGCACCGAGCTGCGCCACGCGGATATTCGCGTTGTTTCGGCGACCCACAGGGATTTAGGCCAGATGGTGGCCGATGGCACATTCCGCGAGGACTTGTATTACCGCCTAAGCACCTTTCCCATTTACCTACCGGCACTGCGCGAGCGCAGAGACGATATTCCCTTATTGAGTTCGGCACTATTGAAGCGCATGAGTCCCCAACGTAAGCTGTCCCTGAGCGCCTCCGCGCAGCACTTGCTGCAGGTGCAACGCTTTCCTGGAAATGTGCGCGAACTGCGCAATATGCTTGAGCGGGCCTCACTGCTGTGCGATAGCGATGTATTGGAAAGCAGCCATCTCGAACGTGCCCTGAGGGTCGGGGGAATTTCCTTGCCCGCAAAGAAGTCTGGAGAGCTCGGCCAAGCCGTGCGTTCTGAAGCTCCCAGTCAGGCCAAGCTAAAGGATGCGGAGCGTGCTGCACTGGCCCAACTGGTTGCCCAGCACTCAGGCAGTCGGAGCGAACTGGCACGCCAGTTGGGAATCAGCACGCGTTCTCTGTATCGCAAGCTGAAGTCCATGCCATAGAGATGGATGTTCAGCATTTTGAACACAGGGGCGCTAGTGAGACTTCCTCATGAGCTTCAACATTTTCAGGTTGATGACGAAAAATCTGAAAATTTGCCAGATGACATTGCTTCGCATGTGGCATGTAATTCCAGTGGGAACGGGTGGGTAATAAGCTTGCTGATAGGGCTCTTTATTGACGGGCTTGCTCATGGTTAATCCTTTGGTGACATTGAAACCTGGTTAGTCTGGAAGCAGTCGCCAGCCGGGGAACATGCGTGCTTGATAGATAAAGGTATGGTGGAGCAGCGTTTTCATCCAATGCCCTGCAAGTCCTATTTCACCAAAGGTGAGTTCTAAGTCGCGGCCGTATTCCGGATACTTTTCATAGTCAGGCACTATCGGGTAAACCGTCATGGTGGCCGCAGAGCCCCTGAAAAAATGTGCGCCGGTTGAAGCCACACAGGCGGCGCCCATCTTGGCCATAGAGGCTGTGTGGGTGGGCTTCTTCGCGCCGGCAATCATGTCCCTGATGCTTTTTGCAACTGCAATCGCCATGGCAGCCGATGGCATTCCCGTTCTCGGCGGTGCTGGGTTTATGGGAGTGCCATTGGCACTTTGCATGGGCTTGCTGATCAGGTGCGGTGGGGCAAATGCAATTCCAATGGCAAAGAGGTTCCCATACGTGGGATTTTGATAGGTCTGCGGCCAGTCATTGGCGCTCCATTCTGCATACGGCCTTGCCGTGTAATCCGCGTCGACTTTCATGAAACCACTGGCAGCAAATATCTGAGAGCTGATGTCCTTATCCTCCTTGTCGAAGGCTTTCAGTCCAACGCCACTGAATGGTGGAATGAGCATCGAAAAATCAAAATCCAGCTCATGGAAAATTCCATCCAGCGTTTCGTAATGAATCTTGCCCGCTTCTACCTTTCTCACATGCGCACGAATAATCCATTCGATGCCTCGTTCAACCATCAAGGATTCGGCGAAAGTCTTCCCGTTGGTGATGTAACCGCCGCGCTGGATATGAACGCCGCCCATGCCGAAATCACCTAATTCGAATTCATTGCTGAGCCACACGATGCGGGCGTTATGACGCACGCCTGCTTCTCGAAGGATATGGTCTACGTTGTAGATGTATTCAAAGGCTGCGCCCTGGCAGGTGCAGGTACCGTGACCGGTTCCGATCACAATGGTTTTCTTCTCGCCCCGTTGGAGTGAGTCCACAATGGCCTGAAGCTGGTCATTGGCCTCTTTGGCGTGACCGGCAGTACATACGGACACGGTATGACCGTGCTCAGGGCCCAGCCCTTCAGTTGCGCCAAAATTCAGCTTGGGTCCGGTGGCATTGATCAGGTAATCGTAGTCGATGTTTTCAAGCTGACCTTCCGACCCTGGTGATGTGGACTCCACGGTGACGTAAGGGCGGGCGCTGGCCACATTGCCCTCGGGATGAATTGACAGGCCCTTGGCCTGATGAAAGTCAATGCGTGTTTTTTTGTAGATTTCCGCAAGATCGAAAGTGACATCTTTCTCGGTCAACTGCCCCACGCCCACCCAGATGTTGGAGGGAATCCAATTCCACTTGGGATTCGGTGAGATGACGACGATCTCGTGTTCTTTGGCTAGCCATAAATGCAGATGCCTAGCCGCTGTGTGTCCGGCGATGCCGGCTCCCAGAACTACTATTCTCGCCATATCGTGTCTCCTCGTTGCGTGCTTCGAATCTTCCAAAACGAAGCATATACCCCACAGAGTATTATTGCAACCAGGGGTTTGCCCTAGCATCGGTTATGCCCACGGATTTAGGGAATCCAAAAGTTAGTATTTACATGTGTCTGTTTCGTGACGGAGAACTCGTATTAAGGCCTGCTTAAGTCTGCGCACTAGGCCAGAGCGTGTCATTTCCGCATGCCCGCAAACACTTCAAAGCCCGGGTCGTCAATTTCTCGTTGCCGAAGGTGCCCGACATGGCGTCGCAAGCATGGTCCGTCTATTTCTTGGCGGAAGGATTTTTGAGGGCAAGCAGAGATGCCAAGTGACTCGTGAGCGAGGCGGCCGAGAGCGCACCCAGATGGGTGTCGATGAGCTGTCCGGCGCTGTCATAGAAAAGCGTTGTCGGCAGCGCACTGGAGCCAATTTCGTGACCAAGGCCGGCGCTCGGATCGATCAGCACGTTGGCCAGTTCGAACCCGGTAGACCGGAGATAGTGCTGGACCACAGCCCTGTCCTCGCCCTGATTGACGAAGACAAAACGCACCCCGGTTTCCTGTTTTTGCGCGGCGGCAAGAACCGGCATTTCGCTGCGGCAGGGAGGGCACCATGTGGCCCACAGATTGACCACTATGGGCTTGCCCTGAGACAAGGCAGCCAGATGCGTTGACTCTCCCGCTAGCGTCGTAAAGCCAAGCGTGGGCAAGGTGTGTAGGCCGATCATTCCGGACGCACCCGACATGTCCCATGCCAGCACTCCCGCTATCAGGCCCAGACTCAGCGGTTTGCGCAATGGCGGGCTCTTGCTAGCGCGCATCACGGCCACCAGCAGACCGGCAAGCAATCCTGCCCAGGGCGTAAAGCCACCGTCACGGATATCAAAAATGGACCAGGGTGCTTGGCGATAGGTGTCAAACCAGATTGCAACAAATACCAAGCGGGCCACCAGCATGGCGACCAAGACCATGTCCACCAAGACCTTGACTATGCCCGTTTTCTGAGCCCGTCCGACCAGATGTCCAACACCGGCCGCCACCAACAAGGACAGCAAGCCAAGCAAGTGGCTGACTTGCACAGCAAAGGGACCTAGATTCACGTTCAGCATATTTCATATCCTTGAGTGGCACGCACCAGCTTGTTGAAAAATTCATCCACCCCGCGGGGCTACGCCATCACACACTCAAACGCACAAAGGTCTGCAGCAAGGCACTTTTCTTCACTACCCCTATCAAACGGGGCAAGGCCAACGATTGGACCACCGGCAAACGCTCACCCGGGTGTGCCATAAAGCACCGCAAGGCAGTGTCCAGTGCCATGTCACTCGTCAGTGGCTGAATTTCCTGACTCAGAAAATCCGATGCGCTGTGACCCTGCAGTCCACTCTCGGCTTCAGCGGCACTGAGTTTGCGCAGTGGCACCACGCCTTGGTAACGGCCCTGGGCATAGACCACATACAGGTACTTCACCGGATGCAGCGCAAACAGCCGGGCCATGCAATCCAGGTCGGCGTCCAAGGCCACGACAGTGGCTGCTGGCTGTATGAGGTCGCGTACCAGTTGCTTGCGTAGTCGCTGGCGTTCGTCACTCTGGGCCAGTCTGCGCAGCGTGATGTCATACATGGAGCCGGCATTGGTGGCGCGCGCCACAAAATAGGCCATCACACAGCTCAACATCAAGGGCAACATCACCTGGTAACTCAGGGTCATTTCAAACAGCATCAGGACGGCCATCAAGGGCGCCTGTGTGGAACCGGCCAGGAATGCACCCATGCCGACAATGGCATAGGCGAAAGGAGCCGAAGTCGCCTGGGGCCAGACCCAGGAAACCAGTCCCACCACCAGTCCGCCCAGCCCCAGGCGCAGGGGCAAGCCAACAGGCGCAGGCGATCGGTATACGCCCGTCCCCCATGGTGCTGGCATCCATATAGTCGGTCTTGCTGCCGGCCACCGTGAATCGGTTTACCCACAGCAACAGCAGACCGGCTAACACGCCACCCAGTGCCGGTGCCAGCACGCGCAGCAGCGGAGGCAGACTGCGCGCCAGTGCCACCAGGCTTCCGCCCTGCCCCAGCAAAACGCGATCACCCCAATACATCGACAGGCGGAACGATTCTGTGGCAAAAGCGCCAATCAGACCCGCGAGAACCGACCATAGAATCATTGAAAGCCAGGCCAGGCGCTGCCATCGATCGCGCCAATCCGGCCAGTGCGGGAGAAAGCGATGCAACGGGCTTGACATGCAGCGAAGATACCACCAGGCTTCAACTTTACTAAATCTTCATCCACCGGAAGCAGCCCGTTACGAGTTCGGCCCATACTGGGGCGCTTCAGATTGCCATCATGGCAGTCACATCAAAGGCAGCGAGCGTGAGCATGAAATTGAGGCAAAAACTGTTGTGGTTGGTTTGGACGCTGGGATTGGCCACGCTTGCACAAGGCGCTGCGCTCGATACCGGATTGCAACTCCCACCAGAGATCAAACCAGAGCGCTATGAGGCGCAGGCCGCACATCTGGCCGCCGAGGTCCTTTCGCGCTACCACTACAAGGCGACGCCGCTGGACCAGGCTCTGTCCGGGAAAATTTTTGACCAGTATTTCAAGGCCCTGGACGGCGAGAAGTATTTCTTTGTGCAAGCCGACATCGACCGCTTTGCTTCGCAGCGGGGCCAACTTGGAAGCGCGATCCTGAAGGAGGATCTGAGCCTGCCGTTTTCCATCTTCAACGTGTACCAGCAGAGGCTGCTGGAGCGCTTCGCGTATGCAAGAACGCTGCTGAAGCAGGGGATGGACTTTCAAGCGCATGAAGAGCTGGAGCTGACACGGGATAAGTTGCCCTGGCCGCAAAGCGACGCGGACATGCGCGACCTGTGGCGCAGGCGGGTCAAGAATGACTGGCTGAGGCTCAAAATTGCAGGAAAGGACAGCGCAAGCATTGCAGGGATACTGGACAAGCGCTATACACATGCCATGCAGCGCGTGTCCAAGACCCAAAGTGAGGACGCGTTCCAGACCTTCATGAACGCCTACACCATGTCCATCGACCCCCACACCAACTACATGGTTCCCAGGGCTGCAGATGAGTTTGACATATCGATGCGCTTGTCCCTGACGGGCATAGGTGCCAGCCTGGCCGAGTCAGAGGACTACACCATCATCAGGGATCTGATTGCTGGAGGACCTGCGATCCTGTCGGGTCAGTTGCAGGTGGGCGACCGCATTGTCGGCGTGGCACAAGGCGAGACCGGCCCCATGGTGGATATTCTTGGCTGGAGACAAGACGACGCCGTAGACTTGATTCGAGGCCCGACCGACTCCATCGTGAGGCTTGATATTCTTCCGACACAGGTGGGACCGGACGCAGCGCATAAGCTGGTGACTCTGGTACGCAAGCCGGTACACCTGAACGAGCAGGCCGCCAAGTCGTCTATTGAATCGATCTCGGATGGTGCTGCCACGCACCGCATCGGCGTCATCACACTGCCCTCGTTCTACGAAGACTTTGCGGCCAAGCAGGCCGGCAAGAAGGATTACAGCAGCGCCACCCGCGATGTGGGCAAACTGCTGGAAGCCCTGAAAAAGCAGCATGTCGATAGCCTGCTGGTCGACCTGCGCAACAACGGCGGCGGGTCGCTAACCGAGGCGGTGGAGCTGAGCAGCCTATTTGTGGGCGACGGCCCGGTGGTCCAGCAGCGCAGGGCAAACGGCAGCGTCTCGGTGGAACAGGATGCACATTCCAAGCTCGCATGGAATGGGCCGCTCGGTATTCTGATCAACCGGGGCTCGGCCTCGGCGTCCGAAATTTTTGCCGCAGCGATGCAGGACTATGGCCGGGCACTGATCATTGGCGACCCAAGCTACGGCAAGGGCACGGTTCAGACCATGGTCAATCTGGACCAGATCGCCAAGAATGAGAAACCACGCTTTGGCGAGTTGAAGATGACCGTGGCACAGTTCTTCCGTATCAATGGAGGCACCACCCAATTGCGCGGCGTGCTGCCGGACATCCCCCTGCAAGGCGGCACCGAAGAAGGAAACTTTGGAGAGGCCAGCTTTGGCAATGCACTGCCATGGACACAAATAAAGCCCGCAGACTACGCGCCACTCGGCGACCTGCGGTCCATCCTCCCGACCCTGTTGACCAAGCACGAAGCCCGAGCCCATGCCGATGCAGACTTGAAAAACCTATATGCGGATATCGCGAAACTCAAACGCGAGCGCGTGAAAAACGTAGTTTCCCTGAATGAGGCAGATAGGCGCAAGGCGCGCGACGCGCAAGAGGCTTTGCTGGCATCCCGCAAGGCAGCCGATCAGACAAGACCCTTGCCCGAGGATGTCAACGCCGACCGTGATGATGGACTGCAGGTAAACGAGCGAAGCCTTGCAAAGTCGCTCTCGGTCGAAAAGGTGCGCAAGGATGCCAAGGATATTTTTCTATTTGAAGCGGCCCGCGTGCTCAGCGACGAGATGGATGTAGCCGAACCGCAATTGGCTTCTGGCAACGGCTTGTCACGACCCGACTGAATAGCCCAGCGCCCTTGTCGCGGCAACCGGGCAGTGTTACCGGCAACTAGTGGCTGCGCTGGCGCACGGCCTCATACAGGCAAATGCCGCTGGCCACCGAGACGTTCAGGCTTTCCACCGCGCCCAGCATGGGGATGCTGACCAGTTGGTCACAGGTCTTGGCGGTGAGCTGGCGCATGCCATCACCCTCGGCGCCCAGCACCAGGGCCACAGGGCCCTTCAGATCGGCCTGGTATAGGGTCTGCGTGGCCTGGTCGCTGGTGCCAATCACCCAGATGTTGCGCTCCTTGAGTTCGCCCAGGGTGCGCGCCAGGTTGGTGACCATAAAGTAGGGAATGGTCTCGGCGGCGCCGCTGGCCACCTTGGCCACGGTCGCGTTTATGCCCGCCGCATGGTCCTTGGGGGCAATCACCGCATGGGCTCCGGCACCGTCGGCCACGCGCAGGCAGGCGCCCAGATTGTGCGGATCGGTGACACCATCCAACACCAAAATCAGGGGCGGTGTGCGATCGGCCGGTGGCAGTTCGGCATTGGCGGCTTCCAGGTTTTCCAGCAATTCGTCCAGCGAATGCACCTGCTTGAGCTCCTGGACCCTTGCCACCACACCCTGGTGGCCATGGTTGCCGGCCAGCTTGGACAGACGCAATCCATCGGCCTCCACGAGACGCACGCCGCTTTCGTTGACCTTGTCGATAAACTGTCGCATGCGGGCATCGCGCCGGGTCGGCTCGTAAAAAATTTCGATGACGGATTTCGGCGCGGTTTTCAGGCGCACGCCCACGGCATGAAAGCCGAAAAGAACTTTGGAAGATGACATGGCCTGATTATCGACGCTAAGCAGTTGCCGCCAGGACCTCGTCCAGCACCCTGCCCGCCTCGATGGTGATGCTGCGATTGCAGCGCGCGGCAATCGCGCGGTCGTGCGTCACCAGAACCAGGGTGGTGCCCTGCTCGCGATTCAGGTCAAACATCAGCTCCATAATTTTTTCGCCGGTGGCAAAGTCCAGGCTTCCGGTGGGCTCATCGGCCAGCAGAACCGCCGGGTGAACCACAAAGGCACGCGCCAGGGCCACGCGCTGCTGCTCGCCGCCGCTAAGCACCCTGGGGTAGGCATTGACGCGCTGCGATAGGCCGACACGCTCCAGCATGGCGCTGGCGGCCTTGCGCGCATCCTTGCGGCCATCGAGTTCGAGTGGCAGCATCACATTTTCCAAGGCGGTCAGGCTGCCCAAGAGCTGAAAGCTCTGAAACACAAAGCCGACCTGACGAGCCCGCAGTGCGGCGCGGCCATCTTCGTCGATGGCAAACAGGTCCACCCCGGCCAAACGCACGGTGCCGCTGGAGGGCGTGTCCAAACCGGCCATGATGGACAGCAAGGTACTTTTGCCGGAGCCGGATGCGCCCACAATCGACACCGTCTCCTGGCGCTTGAGTGCAAAATCGATATCGGACAGGATCTCCAGCGTACCGGTGGAATCGGTCACGCTTTTAAAAACATGCTCTACGGAAATAATGGTATCTGACATGAAGTTCCCAATGGTTCGCCGACACTTTAGCCTGCTTATGGCCCTGAGCCTGCTGACAGGGATATCCCTGGCGCGGGCCGCCACCCCGCGCCCTGCCAGCATTCTGATCTTGGGTGACTCCCTGAGCGCTGAATACGGCCTGCAACGCGGACAGGGCTGGGTGGCCTTGCTGCAGGCACGCCTGGACCAGGAAAAAATAGCCGCCCACGCCATCAACGCCAGCATCAGCGGCGACACCACGTCGGGTGGGCGCAGCCGATTGCCGGCCCTGTTGGCTCTTCACAAGCCAGACCTGGTGATGATCGAATTGGGCGGCAACGACGCCCTGCGCGGTCTGCCCCTGGCCATGACGCAGGACAACCTGCAGGCCATGACGGTCGCTGCCAAGGCAGCGGGTGCCAAGGTGCTGCTATTGGGCATGCAAGTGCCGCCCAATTACGGACAAGCCTATGCCAATCAGTTTGCCGACAGTTTCAGCCAGGTCGCCAAAGAGCAGCAGGTGGCGCTAGTGCCCTTCTTGCTCAAGGGTGTGGCAGACGGACCGAATGCGGCCACGATGTTTCAGGCCGACCGCATCCACCCGCTGGCTCAGGCGCATCCCATCATCCTGAATACGCTGTGGCCCAGCATTAAAAAATTGCTAAGGTAGTTTTTAGCTCTGGGCGCTGTCGGCCGCCGGTGCGGCGGCATTGGTGGTCTCTGTCGCATCGGCATCAGGCTCGTTCGAATCGACCTCTACGCCATCGACCGTTTTGCGTTCAGACTTGGCCTTGAGCTTTTCTTCTTTCTTCTTCTTTTTAGCCAGTTCTTTCTGACGTTTTTCGTATCCGTAATTGGGAGTTGCCAAGATTTGCTTTCGTTAATTCATGGGACTGTAACATCCTGCGGCCAACGCACCGTGCCGCGGTAGGCGTACCAGCTGCCGTGGCCCAGCAAGGGCCCGGCAACCAGCAGACCCAGCCCCCAGGGCAGAGCCAGGGAAACAGCGATCAGACCAGCGATCAGCCCCCCCCACAAGAGCATCACGGCGGTGTTGTGGAACATTACCTCCAGACTGGTGATGGCCGCCGAAATGGCATCAGTATCGCGGTCCAGGATCATGGGAATCGAGACTGCGGATATGGAAAACACCAGCACCGCAAAGGCGCTGCCCACAATGGCATAGGCAGCCACGAATTCCCAGTTCTGGGGGTTGAAGATGGCATCCATCACGCCACTGGTCGAGGGCATGCCGGTATTGAAAAAAACCGCAAACACCACCAGCGACGAGCGCCCCCAAAGCAGTTCCATCACGATCAGCACCAGCACCAACATGCCCATGCTTTTGATGTGGCTGGCCCAGCAGGTCAGCGAGGACGACAGATCGGCTTGCAGCCCGGCCTCGCGGCGCCGGCTCACCTCGTACAGGCCCATAGCCAGAAACGGGCCAACCAACAGGCAACCGGAGGCAATCGTCATCGTGTATTCAGGGCTGGTGCGAAACACTGCGCCCAGCACCACCGCCATCAACCAGAAGGCCAGGCCGTAAAAACCGCTGATGCACGGATGTTCACGCATGTCTGCCCAGCCGGCACGCAACCACTGGAACGGGGCGAAAAAACCCAGGGCGACTATGGTCTTGGAAGGCGCATCGGACGGCGGCGGAACATAGGGTGGAGGCGCTTCGTAGTCAGGGAGTGAACTCATGACCCAGATTAACCTGAGTCAAGTGCCCTGCCTATTCAGGAAAACACCAAGCCAAAAATATCCAAAGCGCCAACTACCGCAACACGCGCAGCGCATGCTCCAGGTCCAGCTGCAAATCCTGCACCGCTTCCAGTCCCACCGAGAAGCGCACCAGCGTGCCTTTTTCGATATGCGCGGGCCAGACCGTGCGCATGGACTGCAGTTCGTAGGGCACGACCAGGCTGATGGGCCCAGCCCAGCTGTAACCCAGCTTGAAGAGCTTGAGCGCATCGCAAAAAGCGTCGGTTTGATCCCGGCTGAAGCGTTCGTCCAGAATCACGCTGAACAGGCAGGCAGCACCTCCGAAGGTGTGCACGCACAAGTCCTTCCAGTGGGCGTGACCGGGTGAGCCGGGCAAGGCCGGATGCAGCACCTGCACAAACTCCGGCTGGCTGTCGGCCCACAGGGCCAGTGCCCTGGTAGATTCATCATGGGCGCGGTAGCGCAGCGCCATGCTGGGCAGGGAGCGCAGGATCGTTTCCACATCGTTCATGCCCACGCCCAGGCCCAGGCGCATGTGGGTGAGCTTGAGGCGCAGGTGCAGGCCTGCATCGCGGGTGGTGACGCTGCCCATCAGCACGTCGCCGCCGCCGCTGGGGTATTTGGTCAGGGCATGGGCCGATAGGTCTACACCCAAGGCCGGTGATTCGTTGGGCAATAGGTCAAAGGGCTTAAAGGCCAGACCGGCGCCCCAGGTATTGTCCAGTGCGGTCAGCACCTTGCGCGCTTTGCAAATGCGCACCAGAGCCAACAGATCGGGAAACTCCAGCGTCACCGAACCAGCAGCCTCCAGCCAGACCAGCTTGGTGCGGCTGCAAATCTGGGCCTCCAGATCCTGCGGGTCCATAGGGTCGTAATACTGGTGCGTAATGCCCCAGTGCATCAGTTCGCCCTCGACCAGGGCCTTGTTGGGACCGTAGGAGTTGTCGGGTAGCAGAACCTCGTCGCCGGACTTCAGCAGCGACAGCGCCACCAGCGAAAGGGCCGCCAGGCCGCTGGGCACCAGCAGGCATTGCAACGCGCCCTCCAAGGTACACAGACGCTCCTCCAGTTGGTAGGAGGTGGGCGTTCCGTGCAGGCCATAGGTATAGGCCGACTTGTCCTTCCACTCGCGGCTGCGCATGGCGGCAACCGTCGGAAAGATCACGGTCGAGGCCTTGAACACCCCAGGTTGCGGCGCCACAAAGCCCTCAGGCGGAACGTAGGCGTGGTGAATCAGCTCGGTAACTTGGTGCGACATATGGACACTCGAAGAGAGTTAACAATTCCCCGCCGGGCCGCCCCAAGGGGAATTAGCCCCTTGAGGGGGCAGCGACCCGCGCAGCGGCGGAGCGTGGGGGCTCCGTTTATACACTCCACTTTTCGATCAGCTGTTGCGGACGCAGGGAGTCGTAGCTCTCGAAGGGCTGGTGGATCCAGGGATTGGTGGGCAAAAATTCCACCTGGTAATCCGGCGTGAACTTGGACAAGGCCTTGGTCCAGATCACGGCGCTGCGCAGTTCGGTAATCGGCGCGTAGTTGTTCTTGAGCTGGTGGATCACCGCGTTGAGCGTGACACCGGAGTCGGCCAGATCATCGACCAGCAGAACGCGCCCTGCGATCTCGCCCTTGGGCGTGGTGATGTAGTGGGCGATGTCCAGGTTTTCCTGCTGCGTGCCGGCGTTGGAGCGGTAAGAGCTGGTAGACATGATGGCCAGCGGCTTGTCAAACACGCGCGAAAGAATGTCGCCGGGGCGCATGCCGCCACGCGCCAGACACAGGATGGTGTCGAACTCCCAGCCCGACTGGAAAATCTTGATCGCCAGCTTTTCAATCAGGTTGTGGTACTCGTCGTAGCTCACATAAAGGTGCTTGCCGTCTTCAGTCAACATCGTGTTGGCTCCTGTAGGTTGGTGATTGGATGCGGTTGCGGAATTCGCCCACGGCTCAGTCGGCCAAATAGGGGTGGCGCATCATGATGGTGTGGTCGCGGTCCGGACTGGTGGAGACCATGTGAATCGGCACGCCGGTGACCTGTTCGATGCGCTGCAAATACAGGCGTGCGGACACCGGCAGCTTATCGTACTGGGTGACACCCACGGTGCTGTCGCTCCAGCCTTCCATGACCTCGTAAATCGGCTTGCAGCGCTCGATGTCGTCGGCGCCCATGGGCAGGATGTCTATGGTCTCGCCATCCATCTCGTAGCCGGTGCAGAGCATCAGCTCCTTCAGGCCATCCAGCACATCGAGCTTGGTGATGCACAGACCCGACAGGCCATTGACCTGGGCCGAACGCTTGAGCAGCGCAGCATCAAACCAGCCGCAGCGGCGCGAACGTCCAGTGGTGACGCCCTTTTCAGCGCCAATGGTGCTCATGTGGTAGCCGGGGGTGCCGGGCACTTCCCAGTCCAGCTCGGTAGGGAACGGGCCGCCACCCACGCGGGTGCAATAGGCCTTGGTAATGCCCAGCACGTAATGCAGCATGCCGGGACCGACGCCGGAACCGGCAGCGGCATTGCCGGCCACGCAGTTGCTGGAGGTGACATAGGGGTAGGTGCCGTGGTCCACGTCCAAGAGCGTGCCTTGCGCGCCTTCAAACAGCAGGTTGGCGCCGTGCAAATGGGCCTCGTTGAGCTCGCGCGAGACGTCGGCAATCATGGGCTTGAGCAGCTCGGCATGGTGCATGGCCTGGGCAAACACCGGCTCGAACAGCACGCGGCCGTTTTCCATAAAGGGCTTGAGCTGTTCACCAAAGTCAAAGGCCTCGGAGCCCAGGTAAGTGGTCAGCACATGGTTGTGCAGGTCCAGCAGCTCGCGCAGTTTGGCGGCAAAGCGCTCGGGGTGCTTGAGGTCCTGCACGCGCAGGGCACGCCGCGCAATCTTGTCTTCGTAGGCCGGACCGATGCCGCGCCCGGTGGTGCCGATCTTGGCGCTGCCGCCCTTTTCGCGCGCCACTTCGCGGGCCAGATCCAAGGCGACGTGAAATGCCAGAATCAGCGGGCAGGCTTCGCTCACGCGCAGGCGGTCGCGCACATGGACACCGGCTTTTTCCAGGCCTTCGATTTCCTCAAACAGCTTGGCAGCTGAAAGCACCACACCGTTGCCGATGTAGCACTTGACGCCCGGGCGCATGATGCCGCTGGGGATCAGGTGCAAGGCGGTCTTGACGCCGTTGATCACCAGCGTGTGTCCTGCGTTATGGCCGCCCTGAAAGCGCACCACGCCCTGGGCGCTTTCGGTGAGCCAGTCGACCAACTTGCCCTTGCCCTCGTCGCCCCACTGGGTACCGACGACGACCACATTTCTACCTTTGGTTGTATTCATTGCTGCGTTCTCAAATTGCTGTCACAACCCACTGCCCGCCCAGCTCAATCAGCTCGCGGTCGCAATGGAATTCGTCTACTTCGCTTTCGTGTCCGGGCAGGACACAGACCACCGTCTCGCCCTGCTGGCGCAAGGAAGCAATCGCCATGCGCAGTGGGCCGTCCTCGGCCCAGGGTGCGCGTATCGCCGCGCGCAGCGGCCGCAGTTGGGCGGCACTCGCGAGCTCCTTGACGTCCAGGCTAAAGCCCACGGCCGGACGCTTGCGCCCAAACACCGAGCCGACCTCGTCATAGCGGCCACCACGGGCCAGCGCGTCATGGGCATCGGGCGCATACATGGAAAAACGCACGCCGGTGTAATAGGCATAGCCACGCAGATCGGCCAAGTCAAAGCTGACAGCCACGTCGTCAAAAGCGCTCTCAATGTGGCTGGCAAGCCACTTCAGTTCACTCAAGGCCAGTTGCACCTCGGGCAGCGCCGGCAATAAGGTGGCGGCCTGCTCCAGCACCGAGCCGTCGCCATACAGTTCGACCAGACTCTGAATGGCGGCCGCGATCTCGGGCTTGCAGCCGCTTGTGACGGCGCGGAGCTCGGTGGCGTCCTTACCGGCCAGTGCGGCATGCACCTGTTCCTGTTCGACCTTGGACAGACCCGAGGCATTCAGCAAGGCGGAAACGATGCGCGCATCGGCCAGGTCTACCGTCAGGCGTCCCACCTTGGCCGAGCGCAAAGCGTCCAGTGCCAGCGTGAGGATTTCCAGATCGGCCTCCAGACCCGAGTGGCCATACAGCTCGGCGCCAAACTGCAAGGGCTCGCGGCTGGCATGCGGGCCACCGGGGCGCGTATGCAAAACCGGGCCGCAATAGCACAGCCGCGCAACGCCCCGGCGATTCAGCAAATGGGCGTCGATGCGAGCCACCTGGGGCGTGCTGTCGGCACGCAGACCCATCATCCGGCCCGAGAGCTGATCGACCAGTTTAAAGGTTTGCAGATCCAGCGCTTCGCCGGTGCCCGAAAGCAGCGACTCGAGATGTTCCAACAGCGGCGGCATGACCAGCTCGTAGCCATAGCAGCGCGCCATGTCCAGCAGGTCTCGACGTATTTCTTCGATGTGGCGAGCCTCGGAAGGCAGCACATCGGCAATGTGATCCGGCAGGACCCAAGCAGACATGGATTTGAGGGAGGCTGTTAAAACAGGGATTTTACCGGCGACAGGCTCGGTTTTCAGGGTGCGAGCAAGCAAATCATCAATAAGCCCACCGAAATGCTGACCACAGCGAACATGCGGATCTGCCCGTCCGAGAGTTCCAGTAACTTGGAAAACGTGCGGCGCCACTGAACCGGGGAGATAAAGGGGAACAACCCCTCAATCACCAGCACCAGCGCCAGCGCCATCCACAAGGTGTCGCTATCCACCGGCAGACCGCTTACTTCTTGCCCGGCACATTCGCGCCGGACCCACCATTGCGGAACACCTTGAAGAACTCGCTGTTGGATGGATCCAGCACCATCACATCGCTCTTGTTGCCGAAGCTGGCCTTGTAGGCATCCAGGCTGCGGTAGAACTGGGCAAATTGCGGATCCTTGCCAAAGGCTTCGCCATAGATGTGCGCAGCCTCGGCATCACCCTCTCCCTTGACCTTCTGTGCATCGCGGTAGGCATTGGCAATCGTCACCTCGCGCTGGCGGTCGGCATCGGCGCGAATCTTCTCGCCCTCGGCCGCACCCGTGGAGCGCAGCTCATTGGCCACGCGCTTGCGTTCGGCCTCCATGCGGCGATAGACCGACTCGGTAATCGCTTCCACATAATCGACGCGGGTGATGCGCACATCCACCACATCCACGCCCCAGGGCTTTTCACCGCGCACTTGGGCCAGCACCTCCGCCTTCACCGCGGCCATCAGGGCCTCGCGCTTGAGCGACAGCAGCTCCTTGACGGTGCGCTTGTTCACCTCTTCCTGGAAGGCATTGCGTACCACGCGGTTGATCTGGCTGGCACCTGCACCTTCGTTCAGGCCGACATTGCGGATGTATTCGGTCGGTTCGGAGATGCGCCAGCGCACATACCAGTCGATCACCACGCGCTGCTTTTCAGCGGTCAACATGGGCTCGGAATCGCTGCTATCCAGCGTCAACAGGCGCTTGTCGATATAGGAGACGTTCTGGAACGGCGGCGGCAACTTGATGTTCAGGCCGGGCTCGGTGATCACTTCCTTGATCTGACCCAAGGCATAGACCACGCCGAACTGACGCTGATCGACCACAAACAGAGTGGAGCTGGCCAGCACGAGCAGCACCAGCAGGGAGGAAAAAATGAGTCCAATACGGTTCATGGGGTGCTCCTAGCGTACGTCACGTTCACGGGTGCGTGCAGCATCACGCGTGCGTGCGTCCGAGGTGTTGGCGCTGCCCAGGGGCGGCAGCACCGTGACAGCTTGCGTCGCGGAACTGTCAGCAGGGGCAGGGCTGCTACTGCTTTGCAAAAGCTTGTCCAGCGGCAGATATAAAAGGCTGGAGCCCTGGCGCGATTCGACGACGACCTTGGTGACATTGCTGTAAATTTGCTGCATGGAGTCTAAGTACATGCGGTCTCGCGTGACCTGGGGCGCCTTCTGGTATTCGGTCAAGACAGAGCGAAAGCGCTGTGCATCGCCCTGGGCCTGGGCCACCACGCGGGCCTTGTAGGCATCGGACTCTTCCTTCAGACGCGAGGCCGAACCGACCGCACGCGGGATCACATCATTGGCATAGGCCTGGGCCTCGTTCTTGGCGCGTTCGCGTTCCTGACCGGCCTTGAGCACATCGTCAAACGAGGCCTGCACCTGCTCGGGCGGACGCACACCGCCCTGCTGCATATTGATGCCAACCACCTCGATGCCGACCTTGTAGCGGTCCAGAATGTCCTGCATCAGCTTGCGCACCTGGGGCGCGATTTGGTCGCGCTCTTCGGACAGGGCGGCGTCCATGCGCATGCGCCCTATCACCTCGCGCACCGCCGTTTCGGCGGCCTGCACCACGGCCTCTTGCGGGTTCTTGCTTTCAAACAGGAAGGCACGCGCGTCGTTCAAGCGGTATTGCACGGCGAACTTGATGTCCACAATGTTTTCGTCCTGCGTCAGCATGGCCGACTCTTTCAGGCCAGTCGCCTTCAGCACGGTGTCACGGCCGATATCGACCGAGCGAATTTGCGTTACCGACACCACCTCATGGCGTTGCACCGGATAGGGAAGACGCCACTGGAAACCGGCACCGACGGTGGTCTTGTAGCGGCCAAATTGGGTAATGACGGCCTGCTCGCCTTCCTGCACGATAAAGAAGCCGGTGCCCAGCCAGATCAGGGCCAGCACGCCAAGAATCAGGCCGACGCCGACACCGGCGCTTTTCATATCGGGCTGAAAACCGCCACCACCTGCGCTACCACCGCCCTGTGGGCCCGATGGCTTGCCGCCGAACAGGCTGCCCAGCTTGCGGTTGAAATCGCGCCACAACTCATCCAGATCCGGCGGACCAGAATTGGCTTGCTGGGGCCTGCGATCCGGCGGCTTGGGAGCCTGCGGCTCGGACGCGCCATCGGCGGGCTTGGTGGAATCACCCGCCTTGTCATCGCCACGGCCCCAACG